>Ga0164243_10002164_pt1 | contig 32786 bp, 24 predicted proteins | sample OricompcompostOP_FD_108781 | JGI IMG/M metagenome (GOLD analysis project Ga0164243, IMG submission 108781) | Organic Plus compost microbial communities from Emeryville, California, USA - Original compost - Organic plus compost (OP) | ecosystem: Engineered > Solid waste > Mixed feedstock >... | reverse complement strand
CGTGATGCGGCTGCGGAAGATTTCGGCTTTGTTGGCTTCGTTGTAGCGGCAGTTCACACTTTTGCCGCTGAGGTTGAGGAGGATGTCCGCCTCTTCCAGCGCGGCAGCCCAGCTGCCGGTATGGAGGCCGTCCCACTGTACCCAGGCGGCTTGCGGGCATTGGGGATCATGGCGGGAGAGGATGGTAACCTGGTGGTCGTTTCCCCATATTCCGGCCAGGCTGCGGCCTATAAACCCGCTGCCGCCTGCAATGACTATTTTTTTATTTTTCATAACCTCTATTTTGTTTCAGAACTTTCAGTAAATATTGAAATATTGGCGCAAAAAAAATTACTTGATGAGTTTCAGCAGGCTGCTGTAGAACCAGGATTCTTCTGATTTAATGAAGGCGGAGATGGTTTTATCCGTTTGTTGGGCAAACTTGTTAATGTTGGAAATGGACTCCTTGAAGGCTTTCATTTCCTTGTCTTTAGGGTCGCCTTCTGCCTGCTGCAGTTGTTGCAGTACTTTCATGATGGGATCCAGCTCACGCTTCTTGCGCTCGCGTGCGATATAGGTGGCTACTTTCCAGATATCTTTTTCAGCTACAAAAAATTCTTTTCTTTCCCCGGGGATGAGCACGCGTTCCACGAGGCCCCAGTTAATGAGTTCCCGGACGTTCATGTTGGTATTCCCGCGGGAAATGTTCAGTTCCTCCATGATGTCATCGGCGCTCAGCGGATCCGGCATTACCAGCAACAACGCGTGAATCTGAGCCATAGTACGGTTAATACCCCATTGTGCACCCAGTGATCCCCATGTTTGTATAAACTGCGCTTTTGCTTCTTCCAGAGTCATTGCAGGTCCTTTTTATTTATAGCGTTTTGAGATGTCGTTACGGGCAAATGTAAACCAAGTTTTTGAACTTTCAAAAGTTTATGAAATAAACTCCGGGAGAGAGAGGGCATTAGCGTACAAATGGACAAATACGGCATATACATGGAAAATAATGGTAAACGGACGATACCACGGCCCGAAAAGCCTTAAAATTTCCCCCAAACCCCCAAAAACAGGCATTTTCATGGATGACTGCGCCTTATCAGCCGGGGGGATGCACAAAAAAAAGTCCCGGGTTGTATGACCCGGGACTCGTATATGATGCTTTTAAGCTCAGCAATTCACAACAGTGGCTTATACCAGCATTGTCACCGGGTTTTCCAGGTAACCTTTCAGGGTGGCCAGGAAGCGTGCGCCTACGGCTCCGTCCACGCTTCTGTGGTCGCAGCTGAGGGTGAGCTTCATGATGTTGGCGATTTTCACCTGGCCTTTTTCCACAACAGCGGTTTCCTTGATGTTACCTACTGCGAGGATGGCGGAATCCGGCGGATTGATGATGGCGGTGAACTCGTCTATACCCAGCATACCGAGGTTGGAGATGGTAAAGGTATTACCACTGAAATCCTGCGGTTGCAGTTTTTTATTTTTCGCTTTGTCGTACAGGCCTTTCGCTTCGCCGGCAATCTGGCTCAGTGTTTTCTGGTCTGCGAAACGGATCACCGGCACGATGAGGCCATCTTCGATAGCCACGGCGGAACCGATGTGTACGTGATGGTTATGACGGATGAAATCGCCCATCCAGCTTGCATTTACATCCGGGTGCTGTTTCAGCGCCAGGGCAGCAGCTTTGATAACCATGTCGTTGAAGGAGATCTTAACAGGAGATACTTCGTTGATAGCTTTGCGGGCTTCCATCGCTTTATCCATGTTAACATCGATCTTCAGGTAGAAGTGAGGCGCAGTGAATTTGCTTTCGCTCAGGCGTTTTGCAATCACTTTACGCATTTGTGTCAGCGGTGTATCGGTATAACCTTCCTGACCCGCCGGAACGAATGCAGGAGCGCCGGCAGCCGGAGCGGCAGTAGTTGCGGCAGGCGCTGCGCTTGGTTTATAGTTGTCGATATCGGCTTTGATCACGCGGCCACCGTCGCCGGAACCAGGCACTTTGCTGATGTCGATGCCTTTTTCCTGTGCAATCTTTTTAGCCAGCGGAGAGGCTTTTACACGGCCGTCTGCGGAAGTTGCAGCAGCAGGCGCTTCAGCCGGAGCGGCTGCAGGGGCGGCGGCAGGAGCAGATGCAGATGCAGATGCAGCAGGGGCCGCAGGAGCTGCGGACGCACCTTTTTCAGCAGCCAGGATAGCATCTACGTTTGTTCCCGGTTTACCCACGATGGCAATGATGCCGTTTACTTTGGCAGCACTGCCTTCCGGAGTACCAATATATAATAATGTACCTTCGGCATAGCCTACCACTTCCATAGTCGCCTTATCGGTTTCTACTTCAGCCAGTACATCATCGCTTTTTACAGTATCGCCTACTTTCTTATTCCACGCTACGATCTTACCTTCTGTCATGGTATCGCTCAGCAGCGGCATACGGATAACGGTAGCATTTTTCAGCGCTTCTTTAGCCGCAGCGTCATCAGCAGCAGAAACAGCAGGTGCGGCAGCTGGCGCAGGAGCCGGTGCAGCAGCCTCTTTCGCAGGAGCGGCAGTTCCGTTATTACCTCCATCCAGTAAGCTCTTATAATCTTCGCCCGGTTTACCTACAATGGCAATGATTTCATTAACCTTAGCTGCTTTCCCCTTCTCCACACCGATGTATAAAATGGTTCCTTCTACGTAACCCATTACTTCCATCGTTGCTTTGTCCGTTTCCACTTCAGCAATAACATCGTCTGCTTTTACGGTATCGCCCACCTTTTTATGCCATTCCGCAATCACCCCTTCAGTCATAGTATCACTCAAAAGGGGCATTCTGATAACTTCTGCCATAGTGTTTATTCAAAATTTTGTTCAAACCTACATGTTTTTGCGCAAAAACGCAAAGAAGGAATTTTAAACTGTTTAAAAATATCTAATGAATAGGGATATAATATTATTAATACGCTAAAAATCCAGCTCCATATTTAACCGATCCTTCAGCTCCTTGACCAAAGGATACTTTTCCACCAGCTGCTGGAATTGCTCCCTGCTGCTCAGCGGAGCGGGCCCGATGTCCTGCGCCTGCTGGGTTTCATCCAGCTGAAGGGTCAGGATCAGCCCTGCATTGTTAAATTTCTGTTTGAAGAACTCGGAGATGACCAGCTTTTCTTCTTCCATGAACCGGAACTGTACAATGTTCCTGCTCACAATGCCGATCTCATCGGGGTTCAGGATTTTCAGCACGGCCAACGCCAGGTTACTTACCACGGTCATTTTGTTGGCCTGGCGGTAGCGGTCAATGAACTCCTCCCAGTAAACTTCCAGTGCGCCGGCGGTCAGCGGCTTGGCTTCCGCCACTACGGTAGACTGTTGTTTGGCGGCCATGGCCTCTTTCATGGCGGCGAGGCCGGTGAGCTTGGCGCCTGCTGCGGGCGTAGCGGTTGCCGTTGTTTGCCCCGGCGTCATCGCGGCGGATGCCGGAGGTACGGTTGCCGCAGGCTTCACTGCCGGTGTTGGCGTTGGTTTTACCACCTGCGATCCGGCGGTATTTCCGGCGGCCGGCGCTGTGTGTACCTGCGCGGAAAATTGAGGTTGCGCAGCCGGCGCCGCTGGTTTGGGCGCTTCCACCGGTTTTGCCACGGGCGTTTCCTGTACGGTTAAGGTGGGGCCTTCGGCCGACTGGATGCTGGCGGCGGTGGCCGGCCTTTCCGTTATATTTTTAGCCGTTACAGGCTGTGCTACCGGCGCGCGCAGCTTCTGCGGGGCGCTGCCGTCAGCTACTAATTTTTTTTTTGCTACCTCGCCGGTATGATCATCACTCACCAAAGTAACCGCCTGTTGCAGGAAGCAGAGCTTTATCAGCGCCATTTCCACGTGCAGGCGTTTGTTGCGGGCCATGCGGTAGCTGATCTCCGTTTCGTTGAGCAAGTTCAGCGCGGTGATCAGGTAAGCAGGACTCACCTTGCCGGCCAGTTGTTTATAACGCTCTTTCAGGTTACCGGAAACTTCCACCAGGTGCACCGCCTTCTCTTCCTTACTCAGCAAGAGGTTGCGGAGGAACTCCGCCCATCCGCCCAGGAAGTTATCGCCCTCGAACCCTTTCTGCAGGATCTCATCAAATAATAAAAGCGATGAGGCTACATCCTGGTTCAATACCATGTCCATGACCTTGAAATAATAATCATAGTCGAGGATATTGAGGTGTTCCAGCGTGTTCTGATAGGTCAGGTGGCCGGCGGTGAAGCTTACAATCTTATCCAGGGTACTCAGGGAGTCGCGCATGCAACCATCCGTCTTCTGCGCCACCAGGTGTAAGGCATCGGATTCGGCCTGGATGTTTTCCTTGTTACAGATGTCCTGCAGGTGATCTACCGTGTCCTGGATGGTGATGCGTTTAAAATCAAAGATCTGGCACCGGCTCAGGATGGTAGGTAATATCTTGTGTTTTTCTGTAGTCGCTAATATGAATATGGCATAGGAGGGCGGCTCTTCCAGGGTTTTGAGGAAGGCGTTGAATGCGGAGGAACTCAGCATGTGCACCTCGTCTATGATATAGATTTTGTATTTACCGGCTTGCGGTGCAAAGCGTACCTGCTCCACCAGGGTGCGGATATCGTCTACCGAGTTGTTGGACGCCGCATCCAGCTCGTGGATGTTGAAGGAACTGCCTTCGTTGAAGGATTTACAGGAATGGCATTCATTACATGCCTCTCCATCCGGCTGCAGGTTCTCACAGTTTATCGTCTTTGCAAGGATACGGGCGCAGGTGGTTTTACCAACCCCTCTGGGTCCACAGAAAAGGAACGCGTGTGCCAGCTGATGATTGCGGATGGCATTCTTTAACGTGGTGGTAATATGCGATTGCCCTACTACTGTTGAAAAGTTTTGCGGACGGTACTTACGGGCTGAAACGATAAAATTCTCCATATAACTGCTACGCTTTCGGCGAGCGCCGAAATTACGAATAACATTCCGAGTTTTAGTTTTCTAAGCCATTTCTTATCAAAAAATATTGATAATTAATTTTTTATATATAGATGTAAATTAGTCGGTTACGGCGTGCCTCGCGTCTATTTCCAGTATCAACTCCAGGTAGTTTTTCTTCATGAGGATGATGCAGTTATTTAAATGTTCCATCAGGGAGCTGCTGATATCGTGCAATTCCTTTATGGCCACATAGTCGGGGATACCGTCGTGCAGGAATTCGCAGTCGTGCAGCCTGAAATGTTCGATACTGGCGTTAATTTCCGGGGGGAGATTGGCGGCTACCGCAGGGCAGGTGGTCGCGTGCAGGAGCAATTTCCGGAACTCGGCGGCATCGGCGGACAAGGCTTCGAAAAAGGGCAAAGCGGCATCCATGGTGTAGCTGCCGGGGCTGAAGATAATGCTGATGCTGTGTATGACGCGGATCACGAGGTCGCTCAGCCGCACGGCATCCCGCTGGTAGTCGAGTATCTGCTGGTATTGCTGTACCATGTCTTCCGCCAGGTTGCCGCCCAGCTGCAAGGCCTGGGTGTAGTGATAACGGCAGGCGAGTATATCGTTGGCGGCCAGCCATTGCTGTTCCAGCTCCACATGAGCCGCCAGCCTGGTGGCGATGCGCTGGGCTTTGCAGGCCCGGTAGCGCTTCCCGTCAAATTCGAAATGAGGGGTTTGCAACTGCTGCAGGGCGATCGCCTGCAGGGTTTCTGAATCCTGGTAATCCCGGTAATAGGTGCGCATCCGCAGCACCACCTCCGGATGATACAGGCCTGCAAAGCTGATGCGGTTCATTTCCTCGGGGTTCAGCGGTTGCAGTAATCGTATATCCGTATGGGTGAAGGCGCGGTTGTCGTAATAGTCGTTAAAGGCCTTCGGGAATTCGTATATCCGGTGCCGTTGTTCCAGTTCTGTTACATAGCGCTGGGGGCACATCCAGTCAAAATCCGTGCTTTCCAGCGTGAGTACTTCGTACACCCGGTTAGTCACCTGCTCCTGCAGGGCCTGGGGGGTGGAGAAGAGCCGCCAGGCGCTGTCGGTAATTACTTCCTTGTCGATGTCCGCTTCCAGGTACCTGTCCACCCGGGATTCCGTGTTGGGCTGCATGGCCCAGTCGTGCCGCAGCTGCACCCTGCTTTTGAGGTGTACTTTATTACACGGCCCGGACACCACGGGCAATCCTTCCTTATCCAGCGCTGCATAGCTTTGCAGGGTATAATACCGGATCAGCTGGCGCTGGACCTGGAAAATATTTTGAAACCGTTGTTTATGGTCAAAGAGTTCCGGCATTTTGTGCAGGCAGTGGTCCATGCAGTAGCTGCCGATATCCGCGCGGCGGATGGCGCTGAGCGCGGCGGTGGTGCCGGCGGCATGGACGGCGATATCGTCCGCCTGCAGTTCGAGGTCCCGGCTGACCTGCTGGTATTCCCGGTTGATCAGTTGGTACGACCGGCGCAGTAGCAACTGAATGGAGGTGATCACCCAACAGGTGATATGAATGAAAAAGCCGGCGATGCTGCCGCTGTGGCGGTAGCGCGCGAGTTCATTCCACCCGTCGTTTTCGTACAGCATATTGTGCAACAGCTTATTCAGCCCATAAACATAACTGCTTAACCGGAGGCTGCCTCCTGAAAAATGCCCGAATTCCCTTGCTGCCAGCATGCGGAATTCGCTGATGTTTACGCTGTTTACCAGCCCGAGGCCAATTTCCAGGTTTTTACGCAGGGGCCAGAAGAGGTGGAAAAAGCTGGAATGATAAAAGAGGGTAATGCTTACATCCGGCACCAGGAAGACCTTGCGGGGAAACCTGCTCCGGGTTTCCTCCACCAGCTGCTGTAAAAATTTCGTGAGTTTCGGATGTTCCTTCAGGTCCAGTGGTAAGCGGTAAGGGTTCACCGGTTGGCTACGGTGAAATAAGAATCGCCCCAGGAAAAATAAAATGTTGCAGCCCAGTATAATTCCTGCAATTCCCGGAATAACAGAGAGTAAGCCATAATAGCGCATAAGGGCTATGCCGCCTGCAATACAGCCTATTGCAAGCGCTATCGCGGTGAATACTAATGCCACGTACAACAAAAAAAACAAAATGATATAGCCGAGTACTTTTATCAGTTGTTGTCTTGATGAAAACGTGGTGGCAGAGATCACGCGGGCAGTATCCGCCCTGGGATCCGGGTTTAAGTTGGTCATAACATATCCTATGATTTAAATACGATGGTTACTGGTTTAGGGATTTATATTAGACACATTAACCCGGAAAAATGTTGAAGGGAAAGCCTACCGGATGAAGATATGGTACCCTTGAAATTGCTGATATTTAACTGCTTAGGCTGTTAAATAGTTAGATATTTTTTTATTATATGTATTTATTTTATAGGATTTGGGGCAAAATAAAAAGCAGCGGATACGGTGTTTTAAACACATATCCGCTGCTTTAATATGTTAACACGATAAGATTAGTTCAGGATCGGATGCCTTTCGAATGGGGCATTCCGGTCGAACAGGTAACGGTAAGTGGTGAGCGTACGCGTAGGCGTGGCGCCGAGGCTCTCCGCCACGTTGATCATTTTTGGATTGAAATCCCCGATCCATTGCATTTCGTAGGCCTGATACGGGGTCTGGTTCTGGATCACCTTTGCTCCTTCAATGATGAGGTAAGCGTCAGCGCCTTTGCCCTGGAACTCGGGCACGATGCCGAAGAGAATGCCCACGAACTTCTTATTTGCCTGTGTGGCTTTCATCCAAAGGAACTTGAGCTTCTGCAACAGGCCGAACTTACCATCGAAGTGTTTGATGTATTGGTTCAGGTCCGGGAGGTTGAGCCATGCGCCGATTGGTTCGTCATTGTAGTAGATGAACCAGGCGAGGCGCTCGTCTATCAATGGTTTCATTTGCTTGAACAGCAGTTTGGCCTGCTGTTCCGTCATATCTTTACCGCCGGCATGTTTTGCCCAGGCTTTGTTGTACACGATGGAGAAGTCCCTTGCATAGCGGGCCAGGTCGCTTTTTTTCAGCTGTTCGGACCTGAAGCCGGGATCCTGCGCCAGTGCCGCATGGCGTTGGTAAAACTTATCCTGCAGCTGGTCGTGCACTTTCATGCCGTAGCACACCTGGTTGAAGAACAGGCGGAAACCGTAATTTTCCATCAGCTGTTTATAGTAAGGCGGATTGAAGTTCATACCGTACAGCGGTTCATGAAAGCCTTCTGTGAGCAGGCCCCACCAGTTGTTGCGTTCCCCGAAGTTGATGGGGCCGTCCATAGCGCCCATCCCTCTGTCGGCCAGCCATTTTTTCGCCGTGTCAAACAGCAGGTTGGCGGCTGCCTGGTCGTTAATGCAGTCAAAAAAGCCTACGCCGCCTACGCTGCAGGTATCGCCTTTATTTTTATATTTTTTATTGACAAAGGCTGCGAGCCTGCCTATCAGCTTTCCCTGATCGTCCTTCAAAATCCAGCGGATGCATTCCCCATGCCTGAAAGCCTTGTTATGCTCCGGGTCAAAAACCTGGTTGATATCTTTATCCAAAGGCCTTATCCAGCCGGGAACATCTTTGTTCAGCTGTATATGTACATCCAGAAATTGCCTTGCTTTTGTTTCGTTATCAACAATTATCAAATCCATAGGGACTATTTGTGCAAATGTATAAAAATCCTTTTTGATACAATGATTCGGCTGCTGGCATCATTTTTTCATGTGCTGCTCATATGAAACAACAATACATTATCCCCTCGGTACTGGTGCTGCTATTGGCGATCCTGGGCCTGGGCTACTGCCGGCAGCAAAAGGATGTACGTAAAATATTGGCTGAAAATGAGCGCCTGCACAATGAAAACCGTGATCTGAGAAGGAGCCTTGATCAATCCGGACGGGTTGCCCAGCAGATTTCAGACCGCAAAGATATACAGCAACGGGTGAATGCCCAATTTGTAGACCGGCGGATGTACTTCCGGCAAAACTGGCAACAGTTCATCACCGTATCGCTAAACGATTACCGCACCGGGTTCCTGGGCGGTATCAAGGATTTGAGCATTATTGTGCGAAATCAAACGGATTACCCGTTGGAGAATGTAGTGGTGACGCTGCAATATTTGCGCAATAATGACGAGGTGTTTAAGACGGAGCAATATGCCATTAAGAATATTCCCGCCCAGGGCCAGCAAACGCTGGCTGCATCCAACAGCAGGAAAGGCACTAAGGCGAGGGTAAAACTGGTGAGTATTACCAGCCAGGCGATGAATTTCTGCTGGTCGGCGGATAAGAAGGCGGCGCCGGGGACGCCGGATCCGTATGCATGTGTGCCGGCGGCGCCGGCGATGCAGCAATGATTTTCAGTTTTTAGCGCATCACCCGCCTGCCGCGCTAATATCCGGGAATCAGTAACTTTACGCATGATCACTTTACACCCGCTACACCAACCCACTGCTGCTATCCGGGAATTATACGAAACCGCCTTCCCCCTCGCGGAACGCCGCCCCTGGCCGGCCCAGCTGAAATTACTGGCAGCCGGCAAACTACGTTTATTCGAAATTCAAAGCCAGGAGCAATACGCCGGGTTTATCTTTTACTGGGCGCTGCCCCGTTTTGCCTTCGTAGAGCATTTCGCCATTGAGCCGGCCGCAAGAGGCGGCGGCGCCGGCACTGCCGTGATGCGGCAAATGGAAGCGGCATTAAAAACGATCGTGCTGGAAGTAGAGCCGCCGGATACGGAGCAGGCTATACGCCGTATTAATTTTTACGAGCGGCTGGGGTACCGGACCTTTCCTGATTATTACGAGCAACCGCCTTATCACCCGGGTTACCCGCCGTTGCAGCTGCGGTTGATGTACCTGAACCTGCCGCCCGGCATGGACTTCATAGACATCAAACAAACCCTTTACAGCGAAATTTACCAGTTATAAAAAAAGCTCCGCAACCATGATGGCTGCGGAGCTTTTAATTTTATAACACCAGTAATTTATCTGTCGCCACGTCTTGGCCTTTCTCCACCGCCTCCGTTATTAGTCCTGGAAGGTTGAGCGGCAGGCTGGTAACGTTCCACGCGTTGCTGCGCCTGTTGTTGTACTTGTCTGGCCTGTTGTTCCTGTTGCTGGCGCTGGATGCGTTGCTGTTCCTGCTGCTGTTGCCTCATTACCCTTTGCTGTTGTTCCTGTTGCATACGCTGCTGCTGCATTTGTTGCTGCTGCTGATCTCTCATGATCCTTTGCTGTTGTTCCTGCTGGATGCGCTGCTGGTCCTGTATCCGTTGCTGTTGTTCCTGTTGCTGGCGTTGCTGCTGTAACTGGATCTGTTGTTCCTGTTGCACTCGCTGTATCCGTTGCTGTTGATCTCTCTGTTGCTGTTCCTGTTGAATCCGTTGCAGATCCTGCTGCAGGTTATTGTTATTGGTGTTTACCCTGGATGGGCGGCCGTTGTTATTGTTGTTAACCGGAGCCGGGAAGTTGTTCCCGTTGTTATTGCCCGGGTTCACCCTGGACGGCCTGTTGTTGTTATTGCCATTGTTGTTGCCAGGGAAGTTATTGTTGTTATCCTGTACCCTGGACGGTCTGCCGTTGTTATTATTGTTGCCAGGGAAGTTGTTGTTATTATCCTGCACCCTGGATGGTCTGCCATTGTTGTTGTTGGCAGGGAGCGTGCTGTTACGGTTGTCATTACCCTGGTTTACCCTGCTGCCACCGTTGTAACGGTTGTTGTCCTGTTCTCTGCCGCGGCGGATGGCTTGTGCATCCGGGCGGTACATTTGCAGCTGGTTGTTGTTAATCCGGCTGGCGCCCGGCCTGGTGGCATCGGTGAGTCGTACCGGCCTTACGTTGGCAGGTGCGGCAGGACCACGGTTAATACGGCTGTTGTTGTAAACAGTGGTATTATTGATGATGGTGGTGTTGTTGATGTAGTAGTTATTCCGGCCACGATCCATGTAATAGTTATTGATCCTGGAACTACCGATATACTGTCTGTTTACGAAAGTCCAGAAATTGATATTGATGGACACACCGGAAGGACCCAACGGCGCCCAGCCCCAGTAATCGCCGCCTGTACGCCAGTCGACCCATGCCGGACCCCATTCATAACCCGGTATCCACATCCAACCGTAACGGTTGTCAAACATCCAGCGACCGTAGTGAAATGGCGCCCATCCCCATGAATAATCGGAAGCCCACGTCCATCCATAGTCAGTATAAACCCAGTGACCACCGGTGGAATAAGGCTGCCAGTTGGAGCCCATATTAGGAATCCAAACCTGGTCGTAACCGGGGTAATTTATCCAGCGGCCGTAAGGACTCAACGCATCATAAAAAGATACGCCGCCACTTACCTGAAGGCCGGATCCGTATCCATTGTTATAACCGCTGTTGTAATCGCCGGAGGCGTAGTAGGTGCTGGCGCAGCTTGTCAGGAACATGGAGACGGCAAGAAATGGGATAAGAGATTTTTTTATCAACATTTTCATACTCCTGTTTTTAATGATTGGCTCCTGGTATTTAGACTGTCTGAGGATTGATAATGAAGCTCACATATAAGGATTCTTTCCGGTACGGTCTAAAAGGCAGTTGTCTAATCGCTTTTTAGTAAAAATTGTTAACGCTTTGCTAAAGAAAATATCGTTGTTTTAGCATCGCTGAAACATAGTATGCAAAAAGGATTCCAAATTTTTTGAGTGCTTCATAAACGTTGAAATGTAAAATGTTACAGCCCTTTTTAATTACATATATTTGTTCCTTCTTTTATTAAAGGAAAAAACATTTTCTGTCAGATTTACCTATTGATTAATATTGCCGCATGAACGAGTTTTTCAGCATACAGCACACCTTTTTTACCGCGCTTGGATATCCTGTTAGTTTTATTGAATTCATCGGCACTTTCACGGGCTTGTTATGCGTGTGGCTGGCTGCGCGGGATCATATCCTTACCTGGCCGGTAGGGTTGATCAACGTGTCTTGTTTTTTTGTGCTGTTCTGGCAACTGCAGCTGTATGCGGATATGTTTTTGCAGATATATTTCTTTGCAACCGGCGTCTATGGCTGGATTTTCTGGTACAGCAAGAAGCCGGAGCATGAACCGATTTATGCGTTAACGAACCGTAACCGGTGGTTACTGGCGGTAGCGGTAGTGGTGCTGACCATTGCCATGGGCTATGTAATCAGTCGCCTGCATCTGTGGTATCCTGCGGTGTTTGAGCATCCGGCGGCATGGCCTTATACGGATTCGCTGGTGGCGGTGCTCAGTGTTTTTGCGAATATTTTGCTCGCTAAAAGGATCTGGGAAAACTGGCTGTTATGGGTTACAGTTGACGTGGTCGCTACTGTTATTTATTTTCAGAAAGATGTGAGATTCCTGGGGCTGGAATATTTCATTTTATTGATCATTGCTTCCATGGGGTTGATCCGTTGGGTAAAGGATTACCGTAAGCAAACTGCTTGAGGATTTGAGTTGAATAAGCAGGCGGATGCTGCTCCACGCCGCATCCGCCTGCGCAGGTTTTATACTTTATATTCTCCCACTACTTTTCCATCGTCGCCAAGCATGGTCAGCGCCAGTTGCTTCTGGTCCGCCTTGATCTTGATCAGCGTGCGTTTGCCATCCTTAGGGCCGCCGCCGATGATCAGCGGATAGTTATGTTTGCCGGCTTCGGGCGGATGCACGCCATAGGTATGCGTATGTCCGCAGATCAGGATGTCGATCTTATGCTTGTTGAACAAGTCCCCGAACATAGCGCGGCAATGGGACGCTCCATGCCAGTCGCCCCCGTGGTAATGCGGGATATGCATCATCACCACTTTATGTTTTGCTTTTTTATAAGCGGGGGATTGCAGCTGTTTTTCCAGCCAGGCGGCCTGTTCCTGCCGGTAGGCGTCAAAGTCCACGATGCCGGCATATACCGGGTGCGTATCTTCCTTATCTTCTCCCGTGTCCAGCACGATGGCAAACACCGGCCCCCAGGTAAAGCTGAAGTAGTTGTTTTTACCGGGGTTTTCGAAGTACTGGTGCCATTCCCGGGCATACTTACCCCTTGTTTCATGGTTCCCTCTTACATACATAAAAGGGATTTGCGGGGAAAAGGTATCGCCGCAGGGCGTCAGCATATGATCGATGATCTGCTGCTCATCGTTTTGATAATCGAAAATATCCCCGTTAAAAAATAGGAAGTCGTACGGATCATTCCCGTTCAGCTGCAGCAGGTGCGGAATAGATGCCGGCCGGTCATGAATATCGTTGAGGATCAGCCAGGATACCTCTTTGGCCTGGGTGTCAGGGGCAGTGAAGGTATAGGCATCGCTGGCAATGGTTTCCCCGTAGGTTAGTTTATACGGCTGGAAATCAGTAATTTCCTTTGAAAATACCTTGTAGGTGTATTTCCTTCCGGGTTCCAGGTGGGAGAGGGCGATGCGGTGGAGGCGGTTGTTCGCATCCACGAGGCCATGGCTTACGCTATGCGCTTTTTGCGCAGGTTGCCCTTCCGGCCCAAATTCCACCCAGCTGTAGCAGGGTTTGGCAGTGAGCCACATGACGGTGATGGTATCCGGCGCGGGGTATTGGAGGTAGGGTTTGCATAGAAACCGGTGTTCGCCGGCAGCGGGCGCTTTGTCTGTTTTGGCGGCGCTTGCCAGCGAGGGCAGCCCTGTTAGTCCCAGCAGCCCGGCTTTGGAAATGTTGCCGATGAAACTGCGTCGGGATTGTTCACTGTGTTTTTTCATATGAGGCAATTTAATAAAGTCAATCGCCAAAATAAGTCACCCGCACCATACACAAGGTTATTTTTTTATGAATGGAACGGGTTGCGGAGAAATTTTCTTAAAGGATTTTATAGATTAATAATTTATATAATATTATAGTTGCTGCGGGCAGGTTCAGGGAAGGAATGGAAGGATAACTGCTAAACCTTGCAAAAAAGGGGTCTGAAACCTTTATTTTTCCGGGGTCGTGTTTTGATTTTCATCCATTAACACTTACCTTTGCGGCAAATTTTGGAAACTGTGGCAACAGCCCCGGTTTTGAGGAAATAACTTTTACGTATTTTATAAACCTCCTTAAAATATGCCTAACACAGGTAAGATCAAACAAATTATCGGTCCCGTGGTGGACGTGCATTTTGAAGACAAATTGCCCGAAATCTACAACGCATTGGAAATCACCCGCGAAAATGGTCAGAAAGTAGTATTGGAAGTACAGCAGCACCTGGGTGAAGACAGTGTTCGTTGCGTGGCAATGGACTCCACCGACGGTATGGTTCGTGGTATGGCCGTAGTGGATAAAGGCGCGCCTATTAAAATGCCAATTGGCGACCAGGTTAAAGGACGTTTGTTCAATGTGGTAGGTGAAGCGATTGACGGTCTGGGTCAGATCGACACTGAAAATGGTTACTCCATTCACCGTCAGCCTCCTAAATTCGAGGAACTGGCTACTGAAACGGAAGTACTGTTCACCGGTATTAAAGTAATCGACCTGATCGAGCCATATGCAAAAGGTGGTAAGATCGGTTTGTTCGGTGGTGCTGGTGTGGGTAAAACCGTATTGATCCAGGAGCTGATCAACAACATCGCTAAAGGTTACGAAGGTTTGTCCGTATTCGCCGGTGTGGGTGAGCGTACACGTGAGGGTAATGACCTGATGCGTGAAATGATCGAGGCGAACATCGTAAAATACGGTGATAAATTTAAAGAATCAATGGAACACGGTGACTGGGATGTTACCGCTGTAGATAAAGAATTACTGAAGAACTCACAGGCTACCTTCGTGTTCGGCCAGATGAACGAACCTCCAGGCGCCCGCGCCCGCGTGGCCCTGTCCGGTCTGACCCTCGCTGAATATTTCCGTGACGGAGATGGTTCCGCAGGCGGTGGCCGTGATATCCTGTTCTTCGTGGATAACATCTTCCGTTTCACCCAGGCAGGTTCTGAGGTATCCGCGCTGTTAGGCCGTATGCCTTCTGCGGTAGGTTACCAGCCAACCCTGGCCACTGAAATGGGTCTGATGCAGGAGCGTATCACTTCTACCAAAAACGGTTCTATCACCTCCGTACAGGCGGTTTACGTACCTGCGGATGACTTGACCGACCCTGCTCCGGCAACTACCTTCTCCCACCTGGATGCTACCACCGTACTGGATCGTAAGATCTCCGACCTTGGTATCTATCCTGCGGTGAGCCCGCTGGATTCCACTTCCCGTATCCTGACCCCTGCTATCGTGGGTGAAGCGCACTACAACTGCGCTCAGCGTGTGAAAATGATCCTTCAGCGTTATAAAGAACTGCAGGACATCATCGCCATCCTCGGTATGGACGAGCTGTCTGACGAGGATAAACTGACAGTAGCACGCGCCCGTCGCGTACAGCGCTTCCTGTCCCAGCCATTCCACGTAGCAGAGCAGTTCACCGGTCTGAAAGGCGTATTGGTTCCAATCGAGGAAACTATCCGTGGTTTCAACATGATCATGGACGGCGAAGTAGACGAATATCCTGAAGCAGCCTTCAACCTGGTAGGTAGCATCGACGATGCGATCGCAAAAGGTAAGAAATTACTGGAACAGGCTAAGAACTAAGATTGTTGGTCATCCCTGCCCCGTGCAGGGATGACGCTACATATTAACCATTTACCATCATTCACATGCTATTAGAAGTATTAACACCAGAAAGAAAGTTATACGCCGGAGAGGTGTACGGAGTACAACTCCCGGGTATCGACGGTTCTTTTGAAATACTGGATAAACATGCGCCCTTAATCGCGGCGCTCGGAAATGGTAAGATGAAGGTGCTGAAAGATAAGACCCACAGTGAATTTTTCACCATCAGTGGCGGATTCGTGGAAGTATTGCGCAACAAAGCTACCGTACTGGTAGAAGGCGCCACAGCGCTGGAAAAGAAATAATACCACCAGTTGAACTGATTATAACCAGGCCGGGTAAGATTACCCGGCCTTTCTTTTTGTCCTAACTATTCCAATCTTAGAAGAAACCCGCTGGATAACTAATACCCACGGGGTTTTTAAGACCCCGCCTTCGGCACATACGGCGCCGGCTATACGAATAACCGGCCGCACATAGTCCCTCCGACAGGGCAGCTTCTGTTTCGAAGCTGGTATTATTACCTAATGAATTCGCTATAATGACTTTGACCAGTATGTAATAATGTCACGGGTAAACTCTCGACGTCTATCGTGGCCAGAGAAGGAGCTAATGATTTTTCAATAGGTTTTCCCTTCATAGGTGTATGCTAATACTCGGTATTCGGTTTTACCAGTGGGTTACAATCCGTTCTTCACGTTTCTTACTTTAGCAAGATATTTAAATTGTTTTAAAAAATCATATAATTCGTGTTCATTTTTACAGGCATAACATACCCATTACTGTAGGATACAGATATTAGGGGGAGATACAAACTGCCCTGCAGGAAAAATGTCTAGTTCAGGGACGGGTCAATCGGAAAGTTTGCCATCATCGCAAAATTGCTGCCCATACTCTTCAGGGCCTTCTGCCACAGCTGCTGCTCATCCCGGTCGAATACGAGCGTGGTCGTGGCCGGGGAAATAATCCACGATTTTTCCTCCATTTCCTCACCCAGCTGCCCGCTGCTCCAGCCGCTGTAACCAATGAAGAACTTAATCTTATCTAGATCCACTGACCCATCGTTGATATGCTCCACCACCTTGTCAAAATGGCCGCCCCAGAAAATGCCGGGCCCTATCTGCATACCGCCGGTAATTATATCCGGCTGCTGATGCACAAAATGAATAGTATCCATCTGCACAGGGCCACCCACATACACCGGTACCTTAGCCACCAGTACCTCAGGTATCAGCTCGTCCAGCTGCTGGTCAAACAGCTTGTTCAATACAAAACCAAAGCTGCCCTTGTCCTGGTGCTCACAAAGCAATACTACCGTCCGGGCAAAATTCGGGTCTTTCAGAAAGGGATCTGCAATCAGCAACACGCCGGGAGCCAAGGTTACCATAAGCTTTCATTTTTATTCACTTATATAAATTTAAGTGATTTCACGGAAAAGGAGTATCACGCAAAAATGTGAATGACGGGATTTTATACCAGCTCAGCTGATACCAGGTGGAGAAATAATACGGCTATAAGGAAGAAACCGAAAGTAGAGGAAATAAAAAAAGGAGGCTAGACAACCTCCTTACCATTTTATCAACCAAAATCTAAATCGCTTATGGAACGAATCCACGTCGATGTATGTAGAAAGTTTAATTTCTTGTGCTTTTGTCAAACTTACTAAGCAAATTTAGTACCAGTTTGATAAGACAAAGGTAAGGAAAGATGAAATATAAAAATCAGAACTTCGCCGTTAAAATTACGTTAAAGTAATATTGAATTGTAGCCGCAGCGCCGGCAAACTATCTTAACGTTCTAATTTTGTATCATTGTTGCTATAGCAAGGATCTTATTTAACAAAATAAAACGCCTGCAACGTCCCATTATTCCTTAAATTTAGAGCTTACTCATTACTTGCATGATACCGTTGAAGCGAATTTTTCCTGTCATTGTCGTACTTATCACCTTATCCCTTTTTGGTATTATCTACATCCAGGTAAACTGGATCAAAAGTGCCGTGGTCATCAAAAATGACCAGCTGGATCAACGGGCTGTTGAAGTGGTGAGAGATGTAAACCAGTATTTTATCAGTCACCGTAGCACCTCCGTGCAGCTCCGCCTCAATCCGCCGGCCGATCCCTCCGGAAATTCGCTCAACTTCGATTTCGGCAAAACGCAGGTATTCAAACCTTATGTGACAGACCTCTTCACCCCGCAGGAAATCCAGCGGGTCATCGTCAACAGCCTGAAGGAACACCGCCTGGATACCAACCATTTCGAATTCGCCGTACGCCTGGCCATACCCGGCTTACGCCCCATGTGGCGTATCCAGACCCCCGGCTTCGCACAACAATTCAATATGGTGGTCGACAGCAATCAGCAGAAGATCAAGGATTATAAAATGAAGGTGATCTCCCTGGACGAATCCATCGGGCCGGGCGCGGAACAGCTTTTCCTCATCACGCCCACACAGGATGAGGTAATCCGCCAGCTCACCATCATGATCATAGGAGGGGCCTGCTTTACCCTCATCATCATTACCGCCTTCGCACTCACCATCCGCACGATGCTGAACCAGAAGAAGCTCTCGGAAATCAAGTCTGATTTTATCAACAATATGACCCATGAGCTGAAAACGCCCCTGGCCACCATCTCCCTCGCCATCGACGCCATCGGCAACGAAAAGGTGATGGATAATAAAGACAAAATCCGCTACTTCTCCGGCATCATCAAGGAAGAAAATAAACGCATGAACAAACAGGTGGAAACCATCCTGCAATCCGCCCTCCTGGAAAAGGACGAAATAGGGCTCAAACTGCAGGCCACCGATGTGCATAACGTAATCCAGCATACGGTGGATAACCTGCAGTTACAGCTGGCCGCCAAAAATGGCGTGGTCGACCTGCAGCTCAATGCCGTAAACCCCGTGATTATGGCGGATGACGTGCATTTTTCCAACGTGGTTTTCAACCTGCTGGACAATGCCATCAAATACTCAAAAGAAAACCTGGAAGTTTCCATCAGCACGTATAATACCCGCAAATCCCTCTTTATCGTCATTACCGACAATGGTATCGGTATGAGTCGCGATACTATTTCGCGTATCTTTGAAAAGTTCTACCGCGCGCACACCGGCAACGTCCACAACGTAAAAGGTTTCGGCCTCGGACTCAGCTACGTGAAAGCAATCGTAGACGCTCATCACGGAAAAATTAAAGTGGAAAGCGTAGTGGGTAAAGGCAGTAAATTTACCCTCGAATTTCCACAGGAATAGTAAAGGAAACAGCGCATGATTATTAGTGAAAAGGAAGCCCAGCACTTCAAACACGCTATTGCCGTTCCGGGATTCGGACTGGCAATGCAGGAAAAACTGAAAATGTCCCGCGTGCTTGTTATCGGCGCCGGCGGCCTCGGCAGCCCGGTGATCCAATACCTCGGCGCCAGCGGCGTAGGCATCATCGGTATTGCCGATTACGGCGTTATCAACGATGAAGACATGCCCCGCCAGCCCATCTACCACGTACAGGACGTAAAAAAGCATAAAGCTAAAATGGCCGGCAGCCGCCTCTATGGCGTAAATCCATTTGCCCGCCCCTTCCCGCTGCTGCTTCAGGCCAAGCCGGAAACCATGGCGTTCCTCCTCGATGGATTTGACATCGTGGTGGACTGCACCCAGCACCAGCCTTCCCATCTCCTCATCAACGACGCCTGCATTTTACACGATAAACCGCTCGTAGTAGGAGAAGTGCATAACTGGCTCGCCTGGTACGGCGGGTTCAATATGCCCATGCCGGACGGTACCAGGTCCGCCTCGTACCGCTGCGCACAGGACCTTACGGACGACTACCGGAATTACGACGCCGGCGCGCTGGGCGTAACGCACGGGGCTACAGGTATGCGTATAGCCACCGATGTGATTAAATACCTGATAGACGTGCCCATCGGGCTTACCAACAAGCTATACGGCATTGACTATCTCCACAATACCACCACCGTACACGACCTCACCCCCAACCGGGAAGCGATGGAAGCCGTGAAAGCAAACGGCCTCCTGTCCGCAGATGACTACGGACTCGAGATCGTACCGGATGTGGAAGATTAGTCAGCGGATGTTAAAGCTGCATAGGCTGGTACTGCTGAAGAGCGGGTAACTTAATCCTCCTGCAGCTTTAATACGGTTTTGGCTTCGCCCACCTTCAGGTGGTGCTTCATGCCCAGTTTCACGGCATAGTTCGCCGGCTGATGGCCAATGGGGAAGTTGAAACATACCGGGTAATCGTAATCCTTCACCAGGTTGTGAATGATCTCATATTCCGACTGGCCGAACGGGGTCTGGGTTTCCTTGCCGTCGGTAAAGGCGCCTACAACCAGTCCGGCCAGTTCATCCAGCCACCCGGCCCTTTTGAGGTTGTACATCATCCGGTCCACATTGTACCGGTATTCCCCGATGTCTTCCAGCAGCAGGATTTTACCTTTTGTATCCACCTGGGACCTGGTGCCGGATATATTCGCCAGCATCGACAGGTTGCCGCCTACCAGCAGGCCGCTGGCGCTGCCTTCCCGGTTCAGCTCATGTACCGGCGTTTGATAGCTGTACTTTTTGCCCTTAATCAGCTGTTCCAGGCTGTGAACGTACTCGTCATTCACCGTTTCAGGAGTAATGCCGCTGCACATCAGGGAATGGATCGTTGGAACGCCATAACGGGTATGGATATGTGAATGCAACACGGTAATATCGCTGTACCCGCACAGCCATTTCGGATGCTTGCGGAACTTTTTGAAGTTTAGTTTGTCGATAATACAAACCAGGCCGTACCCCCCGCGTCCAAAGATGATGGCTTTCATCTCAGGATCGTCCAGCATGTCCTGCAGCTCTTCCAGGCGGAGTTCATCCGGGGCGGAGAAATTATGGAAACTGGTGCCCACTGTAATGCCAAGGTGTACGCGATAGCCCCAGCTGCGGATCACCTCCGCAGCATACTCGGCTGCCGCCAGCTCCATTTTACTGCTGGAGCAGGTGATGCCGATTAAATCGCCTTTTTTCAGATATGGTGGAATTCTTACCATTGTTCTTTTGTTTACCTTTGTAAGATTGGTGTGCCCTCGCGGACACATCGCCCGGACTAAGTTGATGAATTGTATCGGCTATTCCAAAAACAAAATTATTTTTAGTATTCTTTAAGATAGTATGGGAAAATTTAACAGATATCTAATAACTGCGGCGTTACCGTATGCCAATGGCCCTGTTCATATCGGACACCTGGCCGGCTGCTATATCCCCGCAGATATCTACGTGCGATACCTTCGCGCCAAAAAAGCTGATGTAAAATTCGTTTGCGGAACCGATGAACATGGTGTGCCTATCACCATCAAGGCCATGAAGGAAGGCATCACTCCACAGGACGTGGTGGATAAATACCATAAAGTGATTGGGGACAGCTTTGCAGCAATGGGTATCTCTTTCGATATCTTTTCCCGCACCAGCAACAAGATCCACCATGAAACCGCAGCGGAGTTCTTCCTGAAAATGTACAATGACGGCCTTTTCGAGGAAAAAGAATCCGAGCAGTATTACGATCCAAAGGCCAACATGTTCCTGGCCGACAGATATATCATCGGTACCTGCCCGCATTGCGGCAACGATAAAGCGTATGGCGACCAATGCGAAAAATGCGGTAACAGCCTGAGTCCTGATGAACTGATCAACCCGCACTCCGCCCTCAGCGACGCCGTGCCTGTAAAGAAAAAGACCAAACACTGGTACATGCCTTTACAGAACTACGAACCATGGCTGAACGAATGGCTGCTGGAAGGTCATAAAGAGTGGAAAAACAATGTGTACGGACAGTGTAAAAGCTGGCTGGATAGTGGCCTGCACCCACGTGCCATGACCCGCGACAGCAACTGGGGCATCAAGGTGCCGCTGCCGGACGCGGAAGGAAAAGTCCTGTACGTATGGTTTGACGCGCCTATCGGTTACATCTCCGCCACCAAGGAACTGACGGAAAACTGGGCCGATTACTGGTGTAAGGAAGATACCAAGCTGGTTCATTTTATCGGGAAAGATAACATCGTCTTCCACTGTATCATCTTCCCGAGCATGCTGAAAGCGCACGGCGGCTATGTGCTGCCGGATAATGTGCCGGCCAATGAGTTCCTGAACCTGGAAGGCGATAAAATTTCCACCTCCCGTAACTGGGCGGTATGGGTGAACGATTATATCTGCGACTTCCCGGATCAGCAGGATGTACTGCGCTATGTGCTGACCGCCACTGCGCCGGAAACCAAGGATAACGATTTTACCTGGAAGGATTTCCAGGACAGGAATAACAGCGAACTGGTAGCCAACCTGGGCAACTTCGTAAACCGCACCATGGTGCTGATGCACAAATTGTGCGGCGGTAAAGTGCCGCAGCTGCATGCGGACCTGGTTAACGACGAAGACCGCCTCATGATCAGCGAATTCGCCGCCGCTAAAGAAAAAGTGGAAAACGCCCTGGAAGCCTATAAATTCAGGGAAGCGCTGTCTGAAATCATGGCCCTTTCTTCCAAAGGTAACCAGTACATGCAGCGCAACGAGCCCTGGATCCTCGCTAAAGCCATCGAAAAACTGAACAAGGGCGAAGCGCATGATAAATACACGGCGGACGACCTGCAAATGCTGCAGAAGCGTATCGACATCTGCCTGCACGTTTGCCTGCAACTGACGGCTAACCTGGCTATCCTCATCAATCCATTCCTGCCGTTCACCGCGAAGAAAATGCTCCACATGATGAAAGTGGTAGAGCGTATGCTGGATTGGGAAAATGCAGGTTCTGCCAAACTGCTGAGCGTTGGCTACAGCCTGCGCGAGCCGGAACTGCTCTTCAAGAAAATTGAAGATGAAACCATCGCCGCCCAGCTGGCAAAACTGGCCGACTCCAAAAAAGCCATCGAAACCGCCGCCGCTGCCGCTGCTGCTGCAGTAGCGCCTAAAGCGGAAGAAAAACCGGCTGCTCCGGCCAAGCCTGAAATACAGTACGATGATTTCGCTAAACTGGACCTCCGTGTTGGTACCATCCTGCAGGCGGAGAAAGTAGAGAAAGCGGATAAACTGCTGAAATTACTGGTGGACATCGGTACAGAGCAACGCACCGTGGTTTCCGGTATCGCCATGCACTTCAAACCGGAAGAGATCATAGGCAAACAGGTTACCCTGGTGGCCAACCTGGCGCCCCGCAAAATGCGCGGTATCGAAAGCCAGGGCATGATCCTCATGGCGGAAGATAACGGTAAACTCGTTTTCGTAAACCCTGCCGAGGCTGTGCAGCCAGGCAGCGGTGTAAGCTGATCCAACTTTTCAAGTGATAAATAAAAAGTCCTGCCCGCTGCGGCGGGACTTTTTTTATTCCCTCACCCGCCACTGCGCCTCCCGGTTGTCTGCAAGCCTGCTGCCCCCTGCCATTATTCAGGAACTTTAACATTCCTCCTGACTTTTAAACCCTAAAAAATCCTAAATTCAGGAATCTAAAAATATTGATTGTATTCACTAACAGATTAAAGCTGGACGTAATATGCAAAGACACATCAATAAAGTAGCCGTACTCGGCTCCGGGGTTATGGGATCAAGAATTGCCTGTCACTTTGCAGGCATTGGAGTTCAGGTACTGCTGCTCGATATTGCACCAAAAGAACTGAACGAGGCGGAAAAGAAGAAGAACCTCACATTGGATAGTCCTGCTGTGAAGAACCGGATAGTGAACGATGCACTCCAGGCTGCTGTTAAGTCTAACCCTTCTCCCGTTTTTACAAAAGATGTAGTAAAACGCATAAAAACAGGCAATTTCACGGACGATATGAAAAAGATCGCCGAGTGCGACTGGATCATAGAAGTGGTGGTGGAAAACCTGGCCGTGAAAAAAACGGTTTTCGAACAGGTGGAACAATACCGTAAACCCGGTACCCTCATCACTTCCAATACCTCCGGGATTCCCATACACCTGATGGCGGAAGGCCGCAGCGAAGATTTTCAGAAACACTTCTGCGGCAGCCACTTCTTTAACCCGCCGCGCTACCTGCGCCTGCTGGAAATCATTCCCACGCCGCATACAGATCCTGCCGTGATTGACTTCCTGATGGAATACGGGGACCTGTACCTGGGTAAAACCACGGTGCTCTGTAAGGATACCCCTGCGTTTATCGCCAACCGGGTAGGGGTGTACTCCATCATGGCCATTTTCCACATTATGCAGGAAATGGGCCTGGGTATCGATGAAATCGATGCGCTGACCGGCCCGGTGATTGGCCGCCCTAAATCCGCCACCTTCCGCACTGCGGACGTGGTAGGTATCGATACGCTGGTGAAAGTGGCGAAAGGCGTGCTGGAAAACTGCCCGGACGACGAAGCTATCGGCATCTTCAAAATACCTGACTTCCTGCAAAAGGTTGTGGATAACAACTGGCTGGGCGACAAGACCGGTCAGGGTTTTTACAAAAAGACAACAGGGGCGAACGGGAAGGAGATCCTTACCCTCAACCTGCAAACCATGGAGTACGGGCCAAAGCAAAAAGCCCGTTTCAGCAGTATCGACGCTGCCAAACCCCTGGAGGACCTGAAGCAGCGCCTTAAAATGTTAGCCGCCGCAACAGATAAGGCAGGCCAGTTCTATCAACAGTTCCATGCGTACCTGTTCTCCTACGTTTCCCACCGCATCCCTGAAATCGCGGATGACCTTTACAAAGTGGACGATGCCATGAAAGCCGGCTTCGGCTGGGAGATCGGGCCATTCGAAAGCTGGGACCTGCTGGGCGTGGATGCTTACGTAAAACAGGTGGAAGAAAAAGGCCTCACCGTGGCGCAATGGGTGAAAGATATGCTGGCTAAAGGCTTTAAGAGCTTTTACAAAGTGGAGAACGGTAAAAAATTCTACTACGATATAGCATCGCAAAACTATAAAGCATTGCCGGGCGAAGGCGCCTTTATCATCCTGGAAAACTACGCCGGCAATGTTATCTGGAAAAACAGCGCCAGCCGCCTGATCGACATCGGAGATGGTGTCGTGTGCTTCGACTGGCAGACGAAGATGAACACCATCGGCGGGGAAGTGCTGGAAGGATTGAATAAGGCGGTAGACCGCGCGGAGAAAGACTTCCGCGGCCTCGTGGTGGCCAACGACGGCGCTAACTTCTCCGCCGGCGCCAACGTAGGCATGATCTTTATGATGGCAGCAGAGCAGGAATACGATGAACTGGATATGGCGGTAAGGCTGTTCCAACGTTCCACTATGCGTTTACGTTATTCCAGCATTCCCGTTGTAGTTGCACCGCATGCGCTGACCCTCGGCGGCGGTTGCGAAATGGCGCTGCATGCGGATAAAGTGCAGGCGGCTGCCGAAACCTACATCGGCCTCGTGGAACTCGGTGTAGGCCTGATCCCCGGCGGTGGCGGTACCAAAGAAATGGCATTGCGCGCCAGCAACGAATTCAAGGAAGGCCGTATCGAAGAAGAGCCCCTGAAAGATTACTTCATGACGGTAGCAACGGCGAAAGTAGCCACTTCCGGCTTTGAAGGGTTTGACATGGGCGTGCTCCGTAAAGGCCACGATGAAATTACCATGAACCCCAGCCGTTTGATTGCGGATGCGAAGCGCAGCGTGATCGCCATGGCGGACGAAGGATATACCCGGCCTGTGGAAAGGACAGACGTAAAAGTAATGGGCCGCAGCGCGCTGGGCGCCCTGCTGGCCGGCATCTATGCCATGAAGTTCGGTAACTATATTTCCGAGCATGATGAAAAAGTAGCCCAAAAACTGGCGTACGTCATGTGCGGGGGCGACCTGACCGAGCCAACCCTGGTGAGCGAACAATACCTGCTCGACCTGGAACGCGAGGCCTTCCTCAGCTTATGCGGCGAACGCAAAACCCTGGAAAGATTACAGAGCGTGATCAAAACAGGCAAACCTATCAGGAATTAATTAGCCAATGTCAATACTATCCTTACAAGGCATCTCCAAAAGGTATGGTGCCGTGCAGGCGCTGTCAGGTGTTTCATTCGACGTTCCTCCTGGCAGCGTCTTCGGTATTTTAGGCCCTAATGGCAGCGGGAAGACCACGCTGCTGGGCATTGTTACGGACGTGCTGAAAGCCGACAGCGGCACGTTCCAGCTTTTCGGCAAGCCCGCCGGCGCACAGGAGCGCCGCAGCATCGGAACGCTGCTGGAAACGCCCAACTTCTACCACTACCTCAGCGGATGGAAGAACCTGGAAATCTCCGCCAGTATCAAGCAAAGAGGCGCGGACGACATCGAACGGGTACTGAAGGTATGCGGCCTGTATGCCCGCAAGGATGCGGCTTTCAAGACTTATTCCCTCGGGATGAAACAACGCCTCGCCCTCGCATCCGTACTCCTGGGCGACCCCGATGTACTCATCCTAGACGAACCTACCAACGGGCTGGATCCTTCCGGGATCGCAGAGGTGCGCAGTATCATCCATGACCTGGCCGGGTCGGGGAAAACGATCATCCTCGCCAGCCACCTGCTGGATGAGGTGGAGAAAGTATGTACGCATGTGGCTATCCTCCAGCGCGGACAGCTGCTCCTCTCCGGCGCTGTTTCCGAGGTGATACAACGCAACGACTTCGTAGAACTGGCCGCAGCGGATAACCAGGCGCTGGTAGCGCTGATCCTGCGGTTTCCCGGCTGTAACAGCGCGGTTGTCAGCGGCAGCAGCGTGATCGCCACGTTCGACTCCCCGCCCGATACAGCGGCCATCAACGGATGGTGCGCCAACAACGGCATCTGGCTGAGCCAACTGCAGCTGCGTAAAAAGAGTCTTGAAAAAGCATTCCTGGAACTGACCCATACCTCTAACTCATGAAAAATATTATTCGGACTGAATGGCTCAAAGTGCGCACCTATCGCACCTTCTGGGTAATGCTGATCCTGGCCGCTATTATCCCTGTCATCTCCAACTTCTTTATGGCCAACCTCTTCAGCAATGGGGACCTGAAAAAGGCTACCCAGCTGATGGGCCAGCCATTCAGCTTTCCGGCCGTATGGCTGAGCGTAGCCAGCATCAGCTCCTATACTTCCGGGCTGTTTGCGATTTTACTGATCATCCTCACCACCAACGAGTACACCTTCCGTACCAACCGGCAGAATATCATCGACGGCTGGGACAGGCGGGATTTCGTATATGCGAAACTGTTCTGGCTCGTGGCCTTGTCGCTCATAGCGCTGGCTATAACTACGCTGACGGGTATCATCATCGGTTTGAGTTACGGGGATACCTCTCTCTCCTTTGAAGATTACCGCTATGTGATCTATTATTTCCTGCAGGTGGTGGTCGCCCTGTCAATCGCCCTGCTGATCGCCGTGCTGCTCAAAAGGGCGGGGATCGCCATCGTCATCTTTTTTGCCTACAGCATGATGCTGGATAACATTTTATCGGCTATTCTGAAAAGGTACGTGGGCCAGGTAGGTGGCTTACTGCCGCTGCAGGCGGGGGATCAGCTGTTGCCCGTTCCCCTGTTCGGCAAACTGATTTCCGAAGAAATGTATGACGCCTACGTGTATGTGATCGCTATACTGGTCTACATCAGTATTGCCGTATATATCGTTTTCAGGAAGATGATGAAATCAGATTTATAGAAAGATTATATATTTCACATTCTTTTAAAGCGAAATGTGTAGGAGAGAGCTTAAATTTGTTGGAGAAAGAAAAAATCCGAACTATGGCAGTAAAGGAAAAGTTGATTTTGGTTACGAATGATGATGGTATTACTTCGCCGGGTATTCGCGCATTGATAGAGGCGGTGAGGCCGTTGGGCAGGGTAGTGGTGGTAGCGCCGGACAGTCCGCAATCGGGCATGGGGCACGCCATTACGATCGGCGTTCCCTTACGGTTAAACCAGGTGGATATCTTCGAAGGTATTGAAGCCTGGCAGTGTTCCGGTACGCCGGTGGACTGCGTAAAGCTGGCCAGGGACAAGATACTGGGCGGCAAACCGGACCTGTGCGTAAGTGGTATCAATCATGGCGCTAACCATTCCATCAACGTGATTTACTCCGGCACTATGTCGGCCGCCATGGAAGCAGCGATCGAAGGCATTCCTTCAGCAGGATTTTCTTACCTGGAATATGACTACGCGGCAGATTTCTCTCTCCCGGCCAAAGTAGCGCGGGAAGTGGCAGAACGGATGCTGGCATCCGAATTACCGGGAGGTGCGCTGTTCAATGTGAACATCCCGATAGTGGAAGAAAAAAATTTCAGGGGAATTAAGATATGCCGGCAGGCAGATGCCAAATGGGTAGAGGAATTTGACGAAAGAAGGGACCCGCACGGAAAGAAATATTACTGGCTGACAGGCGAATTTAAAAACCGCGATACAGGCGATGACACGGACGTTTGGGCATTGGAAAACGGCTACGCCTCTTTGGTGCCGGTGCAGTTTGACCTGACCAACTATCAGCTGAAAAAGAAGCTGGCAGAGGAATGGAAAGACATGCAGTAACAATGCGGACAGTTGCGCAACGTATCGCCATCACAATCAAGTTATGTTAAAAAAAGACAATTTACCTCTGGGAATTTTGCTGGGATTCATCACACCTATCCTGGCGTTCTTCCTGTACTATCTGGTGGCCGTACGACCTTCCAATATAGAGTTCACCCAGTTCCTGGGGCAGCTGAAAGGAAATTACCGCCTGATCCCTAAATTAACCAGTATCTGCCTGTTATTAAACGGCCTGGTGTTTTATCTTTACACCCGCAACAGGCGGGATGTAACGGCAAAGGGAATTTTCCTCGTCACCATGCTGTATGCCATCGCCATACTGCTCATGAAAATTATCAGATAATTATTAACAGCAACGGAATTTGAAATATTACATTATTGCGGGAGAGGCATCAGGTGACCTGCACGGCAGCAACCTGGTAAAACAGTTGAAGCAGCAGGACCCGTCGGCGGATATACGCGGCTGGGGGGGCGACCTGATGGAGGCCGCAGGCGTGCACGTCGTAAAGCATTACAAAGAGCTGGCCTTCATGGGATTCGTGGAAGTGCTGATGAACCTCCGTACCATTCTTCGCAATATAGATACCTGTAAGAAAGATATCAGCGCTTTTAAGCCGGACGTGCTGATCCTGGTGGATTATCCCGGCTTCAACATGCGCATTGCTGACTGGGCCAAAGCGGAGGGCTACAAGGTGGTGTACTACATCTCCCCGCAGGTATGGGCCTGGAAAGAGAACCGGGTTAAAAAGATCAAACGTACTGTAGATAAAATGCTTTGCATCCTGCCGTTTGAGCAGGATTTTTACCATAAATGGAATTACGCGGTAGAATACGTAGGCCATCCGCTGGTAGAGGTGATTAAGGCGGAGAAAGCAAAACCCGCTGATGCGCCCATTGCCGGCAAGCCGATCATTGCCGTGCTGCCGGGCAGCCGTAAGCAGGAGGTAAGCGTGAAGCTGCCTATCATGCTCACTATGGCCAAACATTTTCCGGACTACCAGTTCGTGGTAGCGCAGGCTCCCAGCCTGGACGACGAGTTTCTCGAAAGCCTCATTGGCCAGCATCCCAACGTATCCAAGGTAAAGGGTAAAACCTATCCGCTGCTGCGGCAGGCCACTGCGGCCCTGGTTACCTCCGGTACCGCCACCCTGGAAACAGCGCTGTTTGGCGTGCCTGAAATCGTTTGCTATAAAGGAAACCCGGTGTCGTACCTCCTCGCTAAAAACCTCATCAAGGTGAAATATATTTCCCTGGTAAACCTCGTAATGGATAAGCTGGTAGTGAAGGAGTTGATCCAGAACGACCTGACGGAAGCCAACCTGCTCAAGGAATTATCCGCACTGCTCAAAGATGAGAACCGCCGTAAGGAACTGGCTGCGGACTATGCAGCGCTCTGGCATAAGCTGGGGGAAAAAGATGCCAGCAGGCGCGCGGCAGAGGTGATATACGAATTTGCCCGTCAATAATATTTAACTGCAAAAAGGCCCTGGCGGGTCTTTTTGCAGGATCATGCTTACTCCTGCAAGGCGCTCCTGCCATTCAACATTCCCGCTGCCAGGGGTAAATACCCGCGAATGAAGGCGCCTCCTCAATGCCTCCTGATCAACCGGTAAATCACAATAATCACCGCAATAAAAAATACAATGATGCTGATACGGTTCATCCCGTGCATCATAGCCACATAGCGGGTTTTAGGCGCATTCGGGTCCTTCTTCCCGATGTAGAAATAACGCAATATTTGCTGCCAGATACTTTTCATACCGTAAAGATCGTAAAACTATTATTCTCATTTCCCCTGAGATTGTTATTTTTGAAGCTACTCAAATCATCATCTGGTTATGAATATCAAGCTGACGGGTCGCTTTTTGCTGGTGATCTTTTTTTTATCCTTTTTTACTAAATCGATTTACTCACAGGTAGATACGCTGAAGAGTGGATGGGAATTTGGTCGCCCGGATGAAAGGATCTGGCGGAGCGCTACCGTTCCGGGAACGGTACATACCGACCTGCTGGCGCATCACCTCATCCCCGACCCGTTCAAAGGCATGAACGAAAAAGCCGTGCAATGGGTGGATAAAAAGGACTGGTGGTACCGCTGCACCTTCAACGTTACAGAAGAACAACTGAAGCAGGACGTAGTGGAACTGGAATTCCTCGGCCTCGATACCTACGCGGAAGTATCCGTCAATAACCGGGATGTGCTGGTAACCAACAACATGTTCCGCGCATGGTCCGCTGATGTCAAGCGGCACCTGAAACCAGGAAAAAACACCCTGCTGATCAAGTTTGAAAGTCCGATTAAGCACGATATGCCACGCTTCCTCCGGGATAGCGTGATTTACCCTGCCGGCAACGATGCCAGCGATATCCCCCTCAGCGTGTACGCCCGCAAAGCGCCCTACCACTATGGCTGGGACTGGGGCCCGCGCCTCGTTACCAGCGGCGTATGGCGCCCGGTGATCCTCAAAGCATGGAGCGCCGCTACCATCCGGAACGTAAGCTATACCACCGCCCTCGAAGGCAAAAAAGCGCGGGTAAATGTGAAAGTGCAACTTACGGTAACCCGCCCGGGCACGTACTTGCTGACTCCTGCGCTGACTCTCGGCAACAGTTCCGCGATAGCGAACCGCCCCGGTAAAGCGTTTGCCCTCCCTGAAGGCGATACCACCTGCGAACTGAGCTACGAGGTGAACTCGCCGCAACGCTGGTGGCCCAACGGCATGGGCGCGCAACCGTTATACCAGGCCACCGTGTACCTTACCACAGCAGAGAAAACAACGCTTGCGCAGCTGAGTAAGAAAATCGGATTCCGTACCATCGAAGTGGAAAATAAACCGGATGCACAAGGCGAATCATTTTTCGTGAAAGTTAATGGCCGCCCGGTTTTCATGAAGGGCTCCAATTACATCCCGCAGGATAATTTCCTGCCCCGTGTAACAAAAGAAAAATACCGCCGGCTGTTCGACGATATGCAGGAAAGCCACTTTAACATGGTGCGCGTGTGGGGCGGCGGCATATACGAAAATGATGAGTTCTACGACCTGGCGGATGAAAAGGGTATCCTCGTCTGGCAGGATTTCATGTATGCGTGTACGTTATACCCGGGCGACAGAACCTTCCTCGAAAACGCCCGTATGGAAGCCATCTACAACATCAATCGCTTAAAAGATCACGCCTCCCTGGCGCTCTGGTGCGGCAACAACGAAATTGCCGTGGCGATCAAAAACTGGGGCTGGCAAGACGGTTACGCCTATACGAATTTGCAGTATGAAAGCATGCAGCGTGCGTATGATAAACTGTTTAAGGAGATATTACCCAACGCGGTGAAGGACCATGATCCCGGCCGTTTCTATTTCCACTCTTCTCCCATCAGCAACTGGGGAAAGCCGGAAGATTTCACCAGGGGAGATAACCACTACTGGGGCATCTGGCATGGTATGGAATGGTTTGAAGCGTTCAACACGCACATTCCCCGCTTCATGAGTGAATACGGCTTCCAGTCGTTCCCCGGCATGGCAACCATCGATAGCTTTGCCACCAAAGACGACTATCACATTTTCTCCAACGTGATGCAATCCCACCAAAAGAGCCCTGCTAAAGGAAATACGGCGATCAAAATTTACATGGACCACTACTACAACACACCGGTGGATTTTCCTGCGTTCGTGTACCTCAGCCAGGTATTGCAGGCGGAAGGTATGAAAGTGGCCATAGAAGCGCATCGCCGCAATATGCCTTACTGCATGGGCACCCTCTACTGGCAGCTCAATGATTGCTGGCCAGGCCCGTCCTGGTCCGGAAGGGATTACTATGGAAGATGGAAGGCGCTCCAATACTACGCCAAACGGGCGTTCGAACCAGTGATCACGTCGACAGTGGAGGAAAATGGGCAGTTAAAGACTTTCGTGATCACGGCTGAACATGGAAATAACGCTAAGTGGGATTTGGAGCTAAAACTGGTACTGACTGACCTGCAGGGCCAAATTATCTCCCTAAAAAAAATACCCGCACGTAAGTATGCCGATGGGACCAGCACCCTTGTAAACACTGTAGCAATCAATGATTTATTGCAAGGCCGGCCCCGTAATGAGGTAATATTCTATACTGAATTGGTAAATAACAATAATGTTCTGAATCCTAATCTCTATTATTTTGCAGCAGCGAAAGAGATCGCGTTACAGGAACCCGGCATTTCCTTTACCTGCAAGGCCGCAGGCGATGGAGTGGATGTAACCGTTACAACAAAACAGCTTGCGAGAAATATTTACCTGGGACTTTCAACAGCAATTGAAGGAGAACATTTTGAAGATAATTTCTTCGACCTGCTGCCCGGCATGCAAAGGACCGTGCATCTGCGTACCGGCCGCACCGCGGCAGCCATACAACAACAGCTGAAAATAACTTCGTTGGTTGACACTTATAAAAAATAACTATGCGTAAACTTTTAATGGCAGCAGGGCTGGCATTGGCGGGGATGAGCGCTGCAGCGCAGCACGAAGAGCATCCTTACATTCCGGAGCCTGACAAAGCTGTACAACAGAAACTCGAGGAGTGGCAGGACTGGAAATTTGGTATGATCATCCACTGGGGGCCTTACTCCCAATGGGGTGTAGTGGAATCCTGGAGCCTTTGCCCGGAAGATGAAGGCTTCACCCAGCGTAAACCTTACGGGATCCCTTATTACGAATACCTGAAAAAATACGAGGCGCTGGGTAAATCCTTCAACCCGGTTAAGTTCAACCCGGAGCATTGGGCCAAAGCCGCTGCGGACGCGGGTATGAAGTACATGGTGTTTACCACCAAACACCACGATGGCT
>Ga0164243_10002163_pt1 | contig 32803 bp, 36 predicted proteins | sample OricompcompostOP_FD_108781 | JGI IMG/M metagenome (GOLD analysis project Ga0164243, IMG submission 108781) | Organic Plus compost microbial communities from Emeryville, California, USA - Original compost - Organic plus compost (OP) | ecosystem: Engineered > Solid waste > Mixed feedstock >... | reverse complement strand
GACCGCACGAGCACCACCCGGCAACGCCGCACCCACCCCGCCACAACCCACCGGCGCGACCGCCGCGCGTCCACCCACTACAGAGGCGACCGCACGAGCGCCACCCACCGGCGCCACCCCACGGCCACCTCCCGACACCGCGACAACCCCGCCACCACGACAGCGCGCGACACGCGACAGCGGAACGACCGCTGCGCCGCGGCTCCGAGCCGTCCTCATTGGATCGCCTCCTCGCGGGAGGTCTCCACCGTTTCACCGGTCGGGACGCCTCGTCCGCGCGCCAGTTCCGGTCCGTGCACGTAGTAGTCCTGCTCGTCGTCGCCGAGGCGCATCGGGTGCGGGGGTTGCTCCATGCCCGGCAGGAGCGGTGCCAGCAGGTCCTCCTTGGTCCAGATCAGCTTCTGGCGGTCGTCATCCGCGAGCTCGTAGAAGTTGATCATCGTGAGGGAGCGGGTGGGGCACGCCTCGACGCACAGGCCGCACCCGATGCACCTCAGGTAGTTGATCTGGTAGTCCTTTCCGTACCGCTCACCAGGCGAGTACCGCTCCTCCTCGGTGTTGTCGCCGCCCTCGACGAAGATCGCATCCGCCGGGCACGCCCACGCGCACAACTCGCAGCCGACGCACTTCTCCAGGCCGTCCGGGTGCCGGTTCAGCTGGTGCCGCCCGTGGTAGCGCGGCGCGGCCGGGGCACCGATCTCCGGGTACTCCTCGGTGGCGACCTTCTTGAACATCGTGCCGAAGGTGACACCGAAACCCTTGATGGGGTCAAACAGTCCCATCGGAACCCTCCTTCCCTGCGCCCACCTGGGCGGGCTCCGAGCGACGACCCGCCACCTTGCGCTTGCGCTTGCCCGCACCCCGCTCGGGCACCTCGGGCACCCGCAGGTCCAGCGGCGGCACCGGGAACCCGCCACCGGTGACCGGCACCGTGCCATCGTCCTCGGGCTGCTTCTTCTCCGGCACCAGCAACGCGACCGCCACCGCGACCACCACCACGATCGCGACCCCGATCAGGATCTGCGCCGTGGACAGGCCACCGGAGTTCCGGATGGCGCGGATCGCCGAGATGATCACGATCCAGGCCAGGTTCGCCGGCACCAGGACCTTCCACCCCAGCTTCATGAACTGGTCGTAGCGGAAGCGCGGCAACGTACCGCGCAACCAGATGAACCCGAACAGCAGCGCGAACAGCTTGATCGCGAACCAGATCACCGGTAGCCAGCCCTGGTTCAGCGCCGAGTCCGCCCCGACGAACGGGAACCGGTAACCACCGAGGAACAGAGTGGTCGCGAACGCCGAGACGATCACCATGTTCACGTACTCGGCCAGGAAGAACATCGCGAACTTCATCGACGAGTACTCGGTGTGGAATCCGCCGACCAGTTCCGACTCGGCCTCCGGCAGGTCGAACGGCGCCCGGTTCGTCTCGCCCACCATCGAGACCAGGTAGATCACGAAACTCGGCAGCAGCAGGTAGAAGTACCAGCCGGAAGCCTGCGCGTCGACGATGTCGCCGGTCGCCATCGACTGCGAGTACAGCACCACACCGACGATCGACAGGCCCATCGCGATCTCGTACGAAATCACCTGCGCCGCCGAGCGCAACCCACCCAGCAGCGGGTACGGCGAACCGGACGACCAGCCCGCCAGCACGATCCCGTACACCCCGACCGACGAGCAGGCGAGGATGACCAGCACCCCGACCGGCAGGTCGACCAGCTGCAGCACGGTCTGCTCGCCGAAGATCGACACTCGCGGACCGAACGGGATGGCTGCCAGCGCGATCAACGCCGGCACCGCCGACAGCACCGGCGCCAGGAAGTACACCTTCCGGTCGGCGCCGTCCGGGATCACCTGCTCCTTGAACGGCAGCTTGATCGCGTCTGCGAGCGACTGGAAGTACCCGCCGGGTCCGACGCGGTTCGGGCCGGGCCGGTTCTGCATGCGCCCGAGTGCCTTGCGCTCCCACACGATCAGGAAGATCGTCAGCAGCGGGCCGATCAGCAGCACCACGACCGTCTTGAGCAGGATGAGCCACCACGGGTCGTCGGCCAGCAGTTCCGCCCGCGTCATCTGCTCCGGTGCCTGCGCCAGCAACGGTGTCATCGCAGCACTCCCTCGATGTTGACGAGCGCCCCGTGCCCCGCTCCGAGGTCCCGGCGCAACCGCGAACCGTCGGAGTTGCCCGGCAGCCACACCACGTCGTCCGGCAGGTCGGCGACCTCCACCGGCAACGTGACCGAACCCCGCTCGGTGGACACGGTCACCTCGTCACCGAGACCGGCCGCCGTCTTCGCCGACACCCGCGCGACCACCGGCCGCGCCGTTCCGGCCAGGTGCGGTTCTTCTGCCTGCAAGGAGCCCTCGTCGATCAACTGCCGCCAAGTCGCCAGCCGCGCCTGGCCGGGGCCGGGTTCGGTGACCGGGACCCGCAGCGCGGTGGACGCGCGGAACGGGACCCGCACCGAGCCGGTCGCGCCGAGCCGGGTGAAGTCGCCGTAGGCGGCCGCCGGGGTCTGGGTGAACAGGTCCGCGTCCATCTCGACGGCGAGCGTGTCGAGCACCCGGCAGTCCGGCAGGGCGCCGGTGCCCTCGAGCGTCGCGTCGAAGACGCGCCGACGGCCCTCCCAGTTGAGGAAGCTGCCGGATTTCTCCACCACCGGCGCGATCGGCAGGACCACGTCGGCGTACTCGGTGACCGTGCTCGCCCGCATCTCCAAGCTCACCACGAACTCCGCGCGCGACAACGCCTCCCGAGCCAGCGCCGGGTCGGGCAGGTCGTCCAGGTCGACCCCGCCGACCACCACGCCGGACAGGTACCCGGCCGCGAGCGCGCCCAGGATGTCGCTCGTGTCGCGCCCCGCCTCCGCGGGCACCGGCACACCCCAGGCCTCCTCGATCTCGGCGCGCGCCACCTCGTCGGTGACCAGGCGGCCGCCGGGCAGCAGGGTGGGCGCCGCGCCGACCTCCACAGCGCCGCGCTCACCGGCCCGGCGCGGGATCCACGCGACCCGCGCACCGGTGCGGTCGCTGAGCCGCCGGATCGCCGCGAACAGGCCCGGCACCTCGGCCGCGCGCTCGCCGACCAGCACCACGGCGCCCTCGGTGGCCAGCGCCGCCTCGACGTCCTCGGCGTGTTCCGGGATCCCGTCGAGCGCGGCGGCTTCGCTGCCGGGCTGGCAGGCCAGCAGCTCACCCGTGGTCTTGCGCACCGCAGGGGTGGTCCACTGGCCGACGTGGACGACCCGCGTGCCCTTCGTGCGGGCGGCCTTGCGCAGCCGGAGGAACACGATCGGCGCTTCCTCCTCGGGCTCGAACGCCACGCACAGCACCGCGGGGGCGTTCTCGATCGCGCCGAACGTGACACCGTCCTCCGGCGTGGTCCCGACCACCTGCGCGGCGAGGAAGTCCAGTTCCTCCGATGAGTGCGCCCGCGCACGGAAGTCGATGTCGTTGGTGCGCAACGCGACCCGCGCGAACTTCGCGTAGGCGTAGGCGTCCTCCACCGTCAACCTGCCGCCGGCGAGCACCGCAGCGCCCCGGCCGTCGCGGGCCTTGATCAGCCCGTCCGCGGCGATCCGCAGCGCCTCCGTCCACGGCGCTTCCCGCAGCTCACCGGACGCGTCACGGACCAGCGGCCTGCGGATCCGGTCGGCCGCGGTGGCATACCGGAACGCGAAGCGGCCCTTGTCGCAGATCCACTCCTCGTTGACGTCCGGGTCGTTGCCGGCGAGTTTGCGCATCACCTTGCCGCGCCGGTAGTCGGTGCGCTCGGCGCAACCGGACGAGCAGTGCTCGCACACGCTCGGCGCGGACACCAGGTCGAACGGACGGGACCGGAACCGGTACTGCGCGCTGGTGAGCGCGCCGACCGGGCAGATCTGGATGGTGTTACCGGAGAAGTACGACTGGAACGGCGCGCCGGACGAGGTGCGTGACGCGAGGTCGAGCACGTCCGCGGTCTCCGCCGTACCGATCTGCTGGTGCGCGCCGCGTTCCAGCAGGTCGATGAACGGGTCTCCGGCGATCTGCGCGGAGAACCGCGTGCACCGTTGGCACAGCACGCACCGCTCCCGGTCGAGCAGCACCTGCGAGGAGATCGGCAGCGGCTTCGGGAAGGTGCGCTTGGTGTCGTGGAACCGCGAGTCGGCGCGGCCGTGCGCCATCGCCTGGTTCTGCAGCGGGCACTCACCGCCCTTGTCGCAGATCGGGCAGTCCAGGGGGTGGTTGATGAGCAGCAGCTCCATCACGCCCTGCTGGGCCTTGTCCGCGACCGGCGAGGTCAGCTGCGTTTTGACGACCATCCCGTCGGCAACCGTCATCGTGCAGCTGGCCTGCGGTTTCGGCATCGGCCGCCCGCCCATCTCCACCTCGACGAGGCACTGGCGGCAGGCCCCGGCCGGGTCGAGCAGCGGGTGATCGCAGAAGCGGGGGATCACCGTGCCGAGCCGCTCCGCGGTGCGGATCAGCAGCTCCCCCTTGGGCGCGATGACCTCCTCGCCATCGATGGTGAGCTTGACGTGCCCCTCCGGGACGGGTGTCTCGGTCTCGGGGTTTTCCGGCGCGATCGTCATGCCTGGGCTCCCACCAACTCGCGCTTGTTGCTCTCGCACAGGGCGAGGAATTCGTCGCGGAAGTACTTGATCCCGCTGGTGATCGGGCTGACCGCACCGTCGCCGAGCGCGCAGAACGACCGGCCGAGGATGTTGTCGCAGACGTCGAGGAGGGTGTCGATGTCCTCGGCGGTGCCGCGTCCGGCGACCATCCGCTCCAGGATCTGCGCCAGCCAGTACGTGCCCTCGCGGCACGGCGTGCACTTGCCGCAGGACTCGCGCTCGTAGAACTTGGTCCACTTCATCACGGCCCACGGCACCGATACGGTCTCGTTGAACACCTGCACCGCGGTGGTACCGAGCATCGAGCCGGCCTCGGCCGCGCCCTCGAAGTCCAGCGGGATGTCCAGGTGCTCGGCGGTGAACATCGGCGTCGAGGAACCACCCGGCGTCCAGAACTTCAGCGGGATGCCGTCCTTCATGCCGCCGCACAAGTCCAGCAGCTCCCGCAGCGTGGTGCCCAGCGGCGCCTCGTACTGGCCGGGCCGCTCGACGTGCCCGGAGATCGAGTAGATCTTCGGGCCGGGCGACTTCTCCCGGCCCATCTTGCGGAACCAGTCGGCGCCGCCGTTGACGACGTACGGCACGCTCGCGATGGTCTCGACGTTGTTCACCGTGGTGGGCGCCGCGTACAGGCCGGCGGCCGCGGGGAACGGCGGCTTGAGCCGCGGCTGGCCGCGGCGGCCTTCGAGCGAGTCGAGCAGCGCGGTCTCCTCACCGCAGATGTAGGCGCCCGCGCCCGCGTGCACGGTGATGTCCAGGTCGAACCCCGACCCGAGGATGTCGCTGCCGAGGTAACCGGCGCGGTAGGCCTCGCGCACCGCGGCGTTGAGCCGCCGGTACGGGTGCAGCGCCTCGCCGCGCACGTAGATGAAGCAGTGGTGCGAGCGCATCGCGTACGAGGCGATGATGCACCCCTCGATCAGCGAGTGCGGGTCGGCCATCATCAGCGGGATGTCCTTGCAGGTCCCCGGTTCGCCCTCGTCGGCGTTGATGACCAGGTAGTGTGGCTTGTCCTCGTTCGGCGGCATGAACGACCACTTCACGCCGGCCGGGAAGCCCGCGCCGCCGCGGCCGCGCAAACCGGAGTCCTTCATCAGCTGGACGAGCTGTTCCGGTGTGCCGCGCAGGGCCTTGCGCAGCGCGGTGTAGCCCTCCAGCTGTTCGTAGGTGGACAGCCGCCAGGAGTTGGGGGACAACCAGCGCTTGGTGAGCACCGGGGTCAGCGGGTCGCTCATTTCTTCTCCACCTCCGGCAGCGGCGCGTCCGACATGGCCGGGGCGGTCCAGCCCCGGTTCGCGGCGATCCGCGCGCCCATCAGGGTTTCCGGCGCCTGGGACGGTCCATCCACTTGCGACCGAAAGGTCTGCTCGTCCTCCGGGAAGAACCCGGCGAGCTGCAGCTCGGCGCTCTTGAAGTCGCCGAGCGGGGCACCGCGCGAGGGCTGCGGTTTCTCGCCGCGACGCAACGCGTCGACGAGCTCGACCGCGCTCTCCGGGCTCTGTTTGTCGAAGTACTCGTAGTTGACCTGCAGCACGGGCGCGAGGTCGCACGCGGCGAGGCACTCGGCGTGTTCGAGCGTGATCGAGCCCGGTTCGCCGGGGGTGCCCGCGGTGTCCTCGTGCCCGAGCGGTGCGCCGTCCTCGCCGAGGTGTTCCTGCAGCCGCCGGTAGATCTCGTCACCGCCGAGCGCCGCGCACAACGTGTTGGTGCACACGCTCACCAGGTGCTCGCCGCACGGCCTGCGCTTGTACATGGTGTAGAACGTGGCGACCGCGCTGACCTCCGCTTCGGTCAGCCCGAGTTGCCCGGCGCAGAACGCGATGCCCTCCTGGCTGACGAAACCCTGCACCGACTGGACGAGGTGCAGCATCGGCAGCAGGGCCGAGCGGGACTGCGGGTAACGCGCCATCAGCTCCTGGGCCTTGGCCACGGTGTCCGCGTCGAAAACCTGTGTTGTGGGCTGTGTCGTCAACGGTCCACTCCTCCCATGACCGGGTCGACGGACGCGACCGCCGCGATGACGTCCGCCACCAGACCGCCCTCCGACATCGCCGGCAGGGACTGCAGGTTGACGAAACTCGGTTCCCTGACGTGCACGCGCACCGGCCGGGTGCCGCCGTCGGACACGAGGTGGAACCCCAGCTCGCCCCGTGGTGACTCGATCGGCGAGTACACCTGACCCGGCGGTACCTTGAAGCCCTCGGTGACCAGCTTGAAGTGGTGGATCAGCGATTCCATCGACTGGCCCATGATCTTGCGAACGTGTTCGAGCGAGTTGCCCATGCCGTCGCTGGAGATCGACAGCTGCGCGGGCCAGGCGATCTTGCGGTCCTCGACCATCACCGGGCCCGGCTCGATCTTCTTCAGGCACTGCCGGATGATCCGCAGCGACTGGTGCATCTCCTCGACCCGGCACAGGTAGCGGGCCCAGCAATCGGCGTCGGTCGAGGTCGGCACGTCGAAGTCGAACTCGTCGTAACGCGAGTACGGCTGCACCTTGCGCAGGTCCCACGGCAGGCCCGCGGACCGCAGCACCGGCCCGGTGACACCGAGCGCGAGGCACGCGTCGACCGGCAGGTACCCGATGCCCTTGAGCCGGTTGCGCCAGATCGGCTGGCCGGTGAAGAGCTTGTCGTAGATGGGCAGGCGCTCGTCCATCACCTTGACGAAGTCGCCGACCTTTTCCTTCCAGTCGGCGGGCAGGTCCTGCGCGATGCCCCCGGGCCGGATGAACGCGTGGTTCATGCGCAGACCGGTGAGGTACTCCAGCAGGTGCAGCACCTCCTCGCGCTCGCGGAACCCGAAGGTCATCGCGGTGGAGGCGCCGAGTTCCATGCCGCCGGTGGCGATGTAGACCAGGTGCGAACCGATGCGGTTGATCTCGGACAGCATCACCCTGATCAGCTCGGCGCGGCGCGGGGCCTGGATGCCGAGCAGCTTCTCCACGCCGAGGCAGTAGCCCAGCTCGTTGAACAGCGGGGACAGGTAGTCCATGCGCGTCACGAACGTGACGCCCTGGGTCCAGGTGCGGTACTCGCAGTTCTTCTCGATGCCGGTGTGCAGGTAGCCGATGACCGACCGGAGCTGGGTGACGGTTTCGCCCTCCAGCTCCAGGACGAGCCTGAGCACGCCGTGCGTCGACGGGTGCTGCGGACCCATGTTGATGACGATCCGCTCGTCGTGCTCGGCGTCCTCGAGCACGTCGTCCCAGTCGCCACCGCTGACGTGGAAGATGCGGCCTTCGGTGGTGTCGCGGGATTCGGCGTAGTCCACGCTGTCCCGGCCGAAGTCGGTCGTGTCGGTGCCGGTGCTGACGTCCGAGAGTCGTTCGGTAGTCACGAGTACGACCTCCGCTGATCGGGGGGCGGGATCTCCGCGCCCTTGTACTCCACCGGGATGCCGCCGAGCGGGTAGTCCTTGCGCTGCGGGTGGCCGTCCCAGTCGTCCGGCATGAGGATCCGCGTGAGTGCCGGGTGACCGTCGTAGACGAGGCCGAACATGTCGTAGGCCTCGCGTTCCTGCCAGTCGGCCGTGGGGTAGACCTCCACGATGGACGGCAGGTGCGGGTCGTCGCAGTCGACCGCCACCTCGAGGCGGATGCGCCGCCGGTACGTCATCGACGTCAGGTGGTACACCGAGTGCAGCCGCTGCGGCACGTCCGGTCCGTAGTCCACACCGGACACCGAGCTGCACAGCTCGAACCGCAGACCGGGGTCGTCGCGCAGGATCCGGCACATCTCGGCGAGGTGCTCGCGGCCGACGTAGAGGGTGATCTCGCCGCGGTCCACGGTCACCTGGTGCACCGAATCGGCGGGCACGCCGTTCTCCGCGAGCGCGGCGAAGAACTGGTCGGCGAACTCGTCGAACCAGCCGCCGTAGGGCCGCTCCGCGGGCGGCGGAAGGTAGGCGGGCAGCCGCAGTCCGCCGTAGCCGGAGGTGTCGCCGCTGTCGTTGACGCCGAACATGCCGCGCCGTTCGCGGCCGGCCACGATCGGCTGCGCCGGGCGGGGTCCGCGCGGTTCCAGCCCGGTGTCGGGACGCTGGGCGCTGGACTGCTCGCCGCCGGTCTCGGGGGTTTCTTCAGCCATGCCGCATCACTTCTTCGCGTACTTGATCGACGACGGGATCAGCTCGGTGCGGTGCCCGGCGAGCGCCGCCGCGCGACGCGGCCCCAGCGGCTCGTCCTGGATCTTGGCGTGCAGCTTGAGGATCGCGTCGAGCAGCATTTCCGGGCGCGGTGGGCAACCAGGCAGGTACATGTCGACGGGCACGATGTGGTCGACGCCCTGCACGACGGCGTAGTTGTTGAACATGCCGCCGGACGAGGCGCACACGCCCATGGCCAGCACCCACTTCGGCTCGGCCATCTGGTCGTAGATCTGGCGCAGGACCGGGGCCATCTTCTGCGTGACCCGCCCGGCGACGATCATCAGGTCGGCCTGGCGCGGGGTCGCGGAGAACCGCTCCATGCCGAAGCGGGCGATGTCGTAACGGGAACCGCCGACGGTCATCATCTCGATGGCGCAGCACGCGAGGCCGAAGGTGGCCGGCCACAGCGAGTTCTTGCGCGCCCAGTTCACCAGCTTTTCCAGGCTGGCCAACAGGATTCCGTTGGGGAGCTGCTCTTCGAGTCCCATGACTTCCCTCCCCTAGTTCCAGTCCAGCCCGCCACGACGCCAGACGTAGGCGTAGGCGAAGCCGACGGTCGCGATGAACAGGACAATCTCCACCAGGCCGAACAGGCCGAGCGCGTCCGCCGAGACGGCGAACGGGTAGAGGAAGACCATCTCGATGTCGAACAGGATGAACAGCATCGCGGTGATGTAGTAGGCGATCGGCATGCGACCGCCGCCCACGAGCGGTTGCGGGGACGGCTCGATGCCGCATTCGTAGGCCATCTGCTTGGCCCGGTTGTACCGGCGCGGGCCCACGAGCGGACCGAGCAGGACGGAGAACACCGCGAACGCGGCGGCGAGCACGAACAACAGGACCAAGGGCAGGTACATCTCCAGCCCCGGAGACGAGGCCGCCTGCGCGAGGGAACCGGGGGACTTCAGCACGGTGAATGCCGTCCTTTCCGCGCCGTTGCAAACGTGCCGCTTGTGAAATAGTTCACAAGCTTCCCTGAGAAGTTGTGAACCCGTTCACAAAGCATGGGTGCAGTGTAGGACGTGGCTCACATTGTTGTCGCGGGGTGTTTCGGGTAAGGCGAACCTAACCAAAGGACCCCCTGGTGGACGCCCACAAGCCGCCAACCAGCACGAAAAGGATCTTCGCGATCACGGACCGCGAGTTGCGTGTGACGTAACCCACGGTGCCGGGGGCGCCCTGGACCGGTTTGCGGCCAAGATCACTGTCCCGTGCGTGTGACGGAGATCATCAAGAGTCGCTCGGGCGGGGTTCCCCGAGCGCCGGCCCGCCGGGCTTCCGGCGGGCGCGCGGTCACGCGCTGGGCGCCAGGCGCGCCGCGAGCGCGATCGCCCGGTCCACCGCGTCACCGCCCTTGGCGTCGTAGCAGCCGGACAGCCCCTTGTAGATCAAGGGGATCAGCGGGTTGATCCGCAGCCCGTACCTGGTGGCCGCGCGCATGACGCTCGGCTTGCCGATGGCCCTCGCGAACAGGTTGCCGAGGCGGTAGTAGCCACCCATCAGCTCCTTGAGCGCACGCGGGTACCCCCGTAGCGCGCGCTCCCGCGACGAGCCCTCCGGCCGGGCCAGCGCCTGCACCACGAACTCCGCCGCGAGCTGCGCCGACTCCATCGCCGCCGAGATGCCCTCGCCGTTGAACGGGCTCACCATGCCACCCGCGTCGCCGAGGAGGAGCAGGCCGTCGCGGTAGTGGGGGGTGCGGTTGAAGCCCATCGGCAGCCCGGCGCCACCGATGCGGCCGATCGCGTTCTCCTCGCGGTAGCCCCACTCCTCGGGCGTCGAGTCCAGCCACTGCCGCATCAGGGCGCGGTAATCGGTGTTGCGGAAGGACTTCGACGTCGACAGCATCCCGAGTCCGACATTCACCGTGCCGTCACCGAGCGGGAAGGCCCAACCGTAGCCGGGCAGCAGCTGCGGGTTGCGCGGATCCTTGCGGTCCCACAGTTCCAGGTGGCCCTCGATGAACGGGTCGTCGTGCTGCGGGCTCTTGTAGTACCGGCGCACCGCGACACCCATCGGGCGCTTGTCGTCGGTCTCGATCCCGACCGAACGGGCCAGCCGCGCGGACACACCGTCGCACGCCAGGACGAGCGGCGCGTGGTAGCGGACCGGGGTCTTGTCCGGGCCCTGCTTGGCTTCCACGCCGATCACGCGGCCGGTGCGCTCGTCGGTGATCGCGCCGGTGACGGTGGTGCGCTCCAGCAGCCGCGCGCCCACGTTCACCGCGGTCTTGGCCAGCAGGTCGTCGAAGTCCTGGCGGGTGCGGGCGACCCCGTAGGGCGGAAAGTCCGTCAGCTCCGGCCAGTCCAGCTCCAGCGTCAGCTCGGCGGTGCGGATGCGCAGCCCGCGGCTGTGCACCCAGCCGGCCTCCGGGCTGGTGTCGATGCCCAGGTCGATGAGCTGCTTGACGCCGCGAGGGGTGAGGCCGTCGCCACACACCTTCTCCCGCGGGAACTCGGTCTTCTCCAGCACCAGGACGTCGACACCGGCGCGCGCCAGGTACGTCGCCACGGTGGATCCGGCCGGGCCCGCGCCGACGACGAGCACCTGTGCGTCCTGGGTCATGATTCGGAGTCTACGGGGGGCTTCGTGGCGCGATGGATGGCAACGACACCGAAGGTCAGGTTCAGCCACTCCACCTTCGTCCAGCCCGCGCTCGCGATGATCTGCGCGAGGCTGCGCTGGTCGTGCCACGCGGCCATGGACTCGGCCAGGTAGGAATAGGCCTCCGGGTTGGAGGAGCTGAACCGGCCGAGCAGCGTCATGGCACGCAGGACGAACCGCCGGTACACGAACCTGATCGGTGCGAACGTGGGCGTGGACACCTCGCAGATCACCAGCCGCCCGCCCGGCTTCACCACGCGCGCGATCTCCACGAGCGCCGCCTTCGTGTCGACGAAGTTGCGGATGCCGAAGCTGATCGTGGCCGCGTCGAAGCTGCCGTCGGCGAAGGGCAGGTGCAACGCGTCCGCGGCGACCATCGGCACGCCGCGGCGCTTGCCGGTGCGCAGCATGCCGATCGAGAAGTCGGCGGCCAGGCACCACGCGCCGCCGCGCGCGTACTCGGCGGTGGACACCCCGGTGCCCGCGGCGAGGTCGAGCACCTTCTCCCCGCGGGTGGCGTCGAGCACTCGTGACGTCGTCGTGCGCCACCGGCGGTCGAACCCGAACGTCATGACCGAGTTCGCCCGGTCGTAGCCCTCCGAGACGCCGTCGAACATGGCGGCGACCTCGTGGGGGTCCTTGTCGAGGCTCGCACGTGACATGGTTGAAGCCTAGCCGCGGCGCACGTGCCCCCGCCCGGAAGGCGACACACGCCGGTGGCAGGAAACCGAACGCGGGGTCCGCGCGTCCCAGGGCACGCAGGAACGATCACGATCCCCGGAGTGAACCACATGCTGATCTACGGCTGGCGCAGCAACGTCCAGGAACTGGCCACCGCGACCTACCTGTGCGGCACCTGCCAGAACCCCAGCGCCCACGCGCTCCGCCGCTCGGTCACGAAGTTCACGCTCTTCTTCATCCCGCTGTTCCCGATCAGCTCGAAGTACTTCACGGTGTGCACCTTCTGCGGCGCCACGAACAAGCTGACCAAGGACGAGGCCAAGCAGGTCATCGCCATGCAGCAGCCCGCGCCCGCCCACCCGCAGCCCCAGCCGGGCCTCCCGCCGCGGCAACACCAGCCCGGGTACGCGCCGCAGCAGTTCCAGCAGCAGTACCCGCAGCAGCAGATCCACCCGCCGCGTCAGGGCTTCTGACGCGCCACGCGGTAGCGGAGGAAGACGACCCCCGAGTCGAAGGTGCGCGTCTCGACCAGTTCGAGGTCCGCGCGCCGCTCGTTCCGCGGGAAGTACGGGGTGCCGCCGCCCACCAGCACCGGGTGCATCCGGATCCGGTACTCGTCGATCAGCCCGGCCGCGGCCACGGCCGCGGCGAGGCGGGCACCGCCGATCGCGATGTCCCCGTCCCCCGGTTCGGCGCGCAGCCGCTCGATCTCGTCGGTGACCGAGCCGTCGGCCAGCCGCGTGTTGCTGCCGTCGACCTCACGCAGGGTGCGGGAGAACACGACCTTGGGCAGGGCCTTCCAGATCCGGGCGAACTCGCGCTCGGCGTCGTCCAGCGACTGGTCCCGCTCGGCGGTCTCCCAGAACAGCATCGTCTCGTGCAACCGGCGGCCCAGCAGGTGCGCGTCGACGCCGCGCACCTCGTCGAGGGCGAGGCGGAACAGGTCCGGTGAGGGTGCCGACCAGTCGAACCGGCCGTCCGGGCCGACCGTGTAGCCGTCCAGCGACACGCCGAAGGAGTAGGTCACGCTCCGCATCGGGCACCCCCCGGGGTGTCGGGCTCAGCCGGACCGCGCCGGGGCTCCGTCGGCGACGGCGGCCTCCGGCGCGGCGGGCACCGACCGCTTCAGCCGATGCCTGATCACCCAGGCGGCGGCGCCGGCCACGAGCCAGGTGAACAGGATCGTGGTGCCCAGCGGCAGCAACGTCAAGGTGGCGGTCCGGCCCGCGACGCGCGCGAGGTCCGGGTCGGTGGCGTCGTACTCGATGCGCACGAGGTCGCCCGCGACGAGCCCGGACGGGTACAGCACGCCGTTGGACGGGCTGTGCACCACGCCGTCGGGCGTTTCGAACCGGATGATCGTGCGGTCCCAGGTGACCGCGTCGACCTCAGCGGTCGCCTGGCCCAGGTTGCCCGTGATCGCCTGGTCGTTGCGGATCGCGCCGAGCAGCAACCCGATGCACAGCGCGGTGATCACGACGGCGACGGCGAGCACGCAGCGACGGCCGATCTTCAGCCACCACGCAGTTCTCGCCGTCATCCGTCCGAGCATAGAAGGTCCCGCTCAGCGGCTCTCCCCCGCCGCCAGCAGCTGGTGGGTGCGCTGGATCGCCGGGTACGACCGCGGCTGGGCCGCGGCGCGCAGCGCGGTGGCGCCGTTCGGGCCGGTGCCGGGCTTGCCCGCGGTGAACAGCCAGGTCTGGAACAGCTGGTGCAGCGGCTTGCCGGAGATCTGCTCGGCCAGCGCGATGAAGTCGCTGATGCGGGCGTCACCGCCGCGGTGCTCGTCGACCCAGGTGCGCACGATCGAGAAGAACGCCTCGTCCCCGACCTCCGTGCGCAGCGCCTGGACGGCCAGCGCGCCGCGGTCGTAGACGGCGTCGTCGAACTGGTTGTCCGCGCCGGGGTCACCGGGCAGGACCTGCCAGAACGGGTCGTCGGCCGGGTAGGAGTCGTAGACGTACTGCGCGAGCTCGGCGGCGGTGCCCTCGCCCTGGTGCTCCGACCAGAGGTACTCCGCGTAGCTCGCGAAACCCTCGTTCAGCCAGATGTCGCTCCACTGGCCGAGCGACACCGAGTCGCCGAACCACTGGTGGGCGTTCTCGTGCGCGACGACCGAGGTGTTCGTGCCCGCGGCGAAGAACTTGCTGCTGTAGACCGGGCGCGTCTGGGCCTCCAGCGCGAAGGTCAGGCCGGTGCTGACCACACCGCCCTGCGCCTCGAACGGGTACTCGCCGAACTGGTCGGCGAGGAAGTCCACGATCTCCGGGGTGCGCTCGACGCTGGCCTTCGCCGCACCGAGCGAGTCGCCGGTGGCGGGGTCGTACGCGGTGACGAACGGCTGGCCACCCGGGGTGGTGGACTCGTTGACCTCGAACTCGCCCACCTCCAACGTGGTGAGGTAGGGGGCCTGCGGCTGGGTGCTGCGCCAGTCCCAGCGCGTCCAGCCCGCGCGCTGCTGCGTCTTGCGCACGAGCGTGCCGGTGGACAGCGCGGCGACGTCGTCGGGCACCTCGACGGAGATGTCGTAGGTCGCCTTGTCGGACGGGTGGTCGTTCGCGGGGAACCACCACTGGGCGTTCTGCGGCTCGTCGACGGCCAGCGCGCCGTCCGGGGTCTTCTTCCAGGCCGTGAAGCCGTCGATGGTGACCTGCGACGGGGTGTCGGCGTAGGTGACGACCACCGTGATCGGCTGGTTCCGCGCCAGCGGTTCGGCCGGGGTCACCTCGAGCTCGCCCTCGCGGACCGTGCGGAAGGACGCCTCGGCGTTGTTGACCCGGATGGAGCTGACCGCGAGCCCGAAATCGAGGTCGAAGCTGGACAACTCCTGCGTGGTGGTGGCGAGGATCGTCGTGGTGCCGGCCAGCTCGTCGGTCGCGGGCTGGTAGGTGAGGCGGATGTCGTAGTGCGCCACGTCGTAGCCGCCGTTGCCCGCGTACGGGTAGTACGGGTCGCCGGCTCCGGGCGCGCCGGGAGCGGGCGCCGCCGAAGCGGTCGAAACGAGCAGAACGGTCGCAATTCCGGTGGTCACGGCCCCCAGGCCGGCGCGAGTTCGCAGACGCATGAGCGGGACGCTAGCGAGAAAACCTCCCACCGGACACGTCCGAAAGGAGGTTCCCGCCAACTGGGAACCTCTTCAGCCGAGGGCGGTGGACACCGCACCGCGGATGCGGGCGTGCAGGTCGCGGTGCCGGGACCGGTCCACCTGCACCTCGACCACCCGCAGGCCGGGGGCGGGCCGCAGCGCCTCGCGGAACTCCCCGATCGTCTCGGCGCGCACGTGCGGGATGCCGAATCCGGCGCACAGCGCCGCGAGGTCCGCGCCGTGCGGGGTGCCGAACACGTGCTCGAACGCGTCCCGGTGCTCGGGCGCGCCCTGTTCCAGCAGCGAGAAGATCCCGCCGCCGTCGTCGTTGAGCACCACGATCGTCAGGTCCGGGCGGGTGTCCGGCGGGCCGGCCAGCAGGCCGTTGACGTCGTGCAGGAACGTCAGGTCCCCGAGCAGCGCGTACGACTGGCCGCGGTGCACCGTCGCGGCGCCGATCGCGGTGGAGACGGTGCCGTCGATGCCCGCGACGCCGCGGTTGCGGTGCACCAGGACGTCCGGCCGCATCCGGCCGGCGAGCGCGACGTCGCGCGCCGGGTTGGACGAGCCGACCACGAGCAACGCGTCCGGCGGCAGCGCGTCGACCAGTTCGGACGCCAACCGCAGGCCACTCGGCCACTCCTCGCGCCGCAGCGCGGTGGTGACGGCCCGGCTCGCGGCGCCGTCGGCGCGCTGCCACGCGGCGAGCCACTCCGGATCGGCGGGTTTGGTGGGCGAGTCGAACCACTGGCCCACCTGCCGCACGTTGTGCGCGGGTGCGGGCCAGTCCGAATCCGGGCGCACCAGCAGCACCTCGACGTCGGCGTCGGACAGCAGCTGCTGCACCTGGCGGAACACCGTGGGCCGTCCGAGGCACAGCACCTGCTCGGGCTTGTGCCTGCGGATGAACTCCTCGGCACCGAGCAGCCACACACCGGAGGCGATCGCCGATGCGCCGTGCAGCCCGAGACCGCCGGTTTCGGAGATGACGGGCCACCCGTGCTGCGCGCCCCACTCGCCGGCCGCCCGCACCCCGCTGTCGCACGCGATCACGAGGCCGCAGCGCGCCGAGGGCACCACGAACGAGGGCAGCGCGCCGAAGTCGGGCAGCTCGGTCCAGCGTTCCCCGCCGGGACGGCCCTCCAGGGATTCGAACCACTCGCCGTCGCCGTCGGGCACCAGCGGTTCGCGGAACGGGACGTTGAGGTGGACCGGACCGCAGCGCCACTCGCCGTAGGCGGCGTTCCACGCCCGGCAGATCTGGCTGCGCCAGTACGCGTTCTGCCCACCGCGCCGTTCGGCGACCGCCAGCTCGTCGAAGTACCGGACGGCGCCGCCGTAGAGCCGCTGCTGGTCGATGACCTGGTTGGCGCCCGCGGCGCGCAGCTCCGGCGGGCGGTCCGCGGTCAGCACGATCAGCGGCACGCCCGCGCGGTCGGCCTCCAGCACCGCGGGGTGGAAGTTGGCCGCCGCGGTGCCGCTGGTGCACACCACCGCGACCGGGCGGCCGGTGCGGGCGGCGATGCCGAGCGCGAGGAATCCCGCGCCCCGCTCGTCGATGCGGACGTGCAGCTGGAGACGCCCGGCGGCGGCCGCGTCGTGCAGCGCCAGCGACAGCGGCGCGTTGCGCGAGCCCGGGCAGAGGACCACGTGCGAGACGGTGTTGCGGACCAGTTCGTCCACGATGACCTTGGCCTGTGCGGTCGACGGATTCACCGGACACCGTCCGGCGTGTCACCCGTCACCACAGTCACACGGCCTATTCTCCCAAACGTGCATGACGCCCAGGTTTCCGAGCTGTTCGACCCGTCCGCCTGGACCGAAATCGAGGGTTTCGGTTTCACCGACATCACCTACCACCGTTCCGTCGAGGCCCGCTCCGGCAAACGCGTCGTGCGCGTCGCGTTCGACCGCCCCGAGGTTCGTAACGCCTTCCGCCCGCACACCGTCGACGAGCTCTACCGCGCGCTGGACCACGCGCGGATGAGCTCCGATGTCGGCTGCGTCCTCCTGACGGGAAACGGTCCCTCGCCGAAGGACGGTGGGTGGGCGTTTTGCTCCGGTGGTGACCAGCGTATTCGCGGTCGCTCCGGCTATCAGTACGCGAACGGGGAGACCTCCGACACGGTGGACCCCGCACGAGCAGGCCGTCTGCACATCCTCGAGGTCCAGCGGTTGATCCGGTTCATGCCGAAGGTCGTGATCGCGGTGGTCCCGGGCTGGGCGGCGGGCGGCGGGCACTCGCTGCACGTGGTGTGCGACCTCACGCTCGCCTCCGCGGAGCACGCGCGTTTCAAGCAGACCGACGCCGACGTGGGATCCTTCGACGGCGGTTTCGGCTCGGCCTACCTGGCGCGCGAGGTGGGGCAGAAGTTCGCCCGGGAGATCTTCTTCCTCGGCCGGGAGTACGACGCCGAGCAGATGCACCACATGGGCGCGGTCAACGCGGTGGTGCCGCACGCCGAGCTGGAGAACGAGGCGCTGCGGTGGGGCTGGGAGATCCTCGGCAAGTCGCCCACGGCGCAACGGATGCTGAAGTACTCGTTCAACCTGATCGACGACGGGCTGGTCGGACAGCAGGTCTTCGCGGGCGAAACCACCCGACTGGCCTACATGCAGGACGAGGCCGTCGAGGGCCGCGACGCGTTCCTGCAGAAGCGCGACCCGGACTGGTCCGCCTTTCCCTACTACTACTGAGGTGCGTGTGCGCGAGGTCTGGCTGCGGGGCCCGGAGTCGGTCGGCGAGCTCGCCGGGGCGGTGGCCGCGGCACTCGACGGTGGCGAGGCGGTACTGCCGCTGGACGGCGGTGATCCGGCGGCCGCGCGGCTGCTGGAGGCGATGCGGCCGGACGAACCCGTCGAACCCGGCACCGCGGTGATCATCGCGACGTCCGGCTCCACCGGAGAGCCCAAGGGCGTGTTGCTGTCCGCCACGGCGCTGCGGGCCTCGGCCGAGGCGACGCACGCCCGGCTCGGCGGGCCGGGTCGCTGGCTGCTCGCCACGCCCGCGAACTACATCGGCGGGCTGCAGGTGCTGGTGCGGTCGATGCTCGCCGGGCAGCCGTTCGGTGTGCTGCCGCCGGGACCGTTCCGGGCGGAGCGGTTCGCGGAAGCGGCGCGCGGTGTGCTCGCCGGTGACGGGCCGCACTACACCGCCCTGGTCCCGACCCAGCTCGCCCGGCTGCTCGACGCGGGCGGCGCCGGACTGGAGGCGGCCACGGCGTTCGACGCGATCATCCTCGGCGCGGCGGCAACCACCCCGGTGCTGCGGGCCCGCGCGGCCGAGGCCGGCGTGCGGATCGTCCCCTCGTACGGGATGAGCGAGACGGCCAGCGGCTGCGTCTACGACGGCGTCCCGCTCGACGGGGTCGACGTGCGCATCGCCCCGGACGGGCGGGTCCTCATCGCCGGACCGGTTCTCACCCACGGTTACCGGCTGCGGCCCGACCTCACCGCGGACGCGTTCGACGACGGCTGGTTCCGCACCGGCGACCGCGGCGAGCTGCGCGACGGGCGTCTGGAAGTGCTGGGCCGCATGGACGACGTGATCAACACCGGCGGGGTCAAGGTGTCCGCGGCCGCGGTGGAGCGCGTGCTCACCGGCTTGCCCGGGGTGCGCGAGTCGTGCGTGGTCGGGCTTCCGGACGCCGAGTGGGGGCAGATCGTGGCGGCCGCGGTGATCCCGGACGCACCGGACGCACCGGACGCGGCAGACCTGCGCGCCGCCGTGCGGGCCGCGGCGGGAGCACCCGCCGTGCCCAAGCGGATCGAGTTCGTCACCGCGTTCCCACTGCGTGGACCGGGCAAAATCGACCGTACGGCGGTCGCGGAGCAGATTTTTCGCCCGGTTGGTTGACATCAGGCGCAGTCCGTTTTTCAGTTACCCAATGAGATCGTTGAAACGTTTCCTGGTCGCGGCCGTCGGAGCCGCGTTCGCCGTCCTCGCGGTGACCGGCACCGCGGCGGCCAGTCCACCGTGCCCCGACTCGGGCACCCTCACCTGGTCCGTCCCGGTCATCGGGAGCTAGGCGCGCTCGACGAGAATGCAGTCATGGCGACTGTGACGGAATGGATCGAGGGTGCCCGGCCCCGCACGCTGCCGAACGCGGTGGCGCCGGTGGTGGCGGGCGTGGGGGCGACGATCCAGCTGGGGGCGTTCTCCTGGTGGCAGTCCCTCCTGGCGCTCCTCGTGGCACTCGCGCTGATCATCGGCGTCAACTTCGCCAACGACTACTCCGACGGCATCCGCGGCACGGACGCCGACCGGGTCGGCCCGCTCCGCCTGGTCGGTTCCGGCGCCGCGGCGCCCAAGCTCGTGCTGACCGCGGCGCTGACCTGCTTCGGCGTGGCCGGGGTGGTCGGGTTGCTGCTGGTGGCCGTCACCGGGCGGTGGTGGCTGCTGGCGATGGGCGCGGTGTGCATCCTGGGCGCCTGGTTCTACACCGGCGGCCGCAAGCCCTACGGTTACGCGGGCCTCGGCGAGCTGGCGGTGTTCATCTTCTTCGGGCTGGCCGCGGTGCTGGGCACGGTGTACGTGCAGGCGGGCCGGATCAGCTGGCCCGCGCTCGGCGCCGCGGTGGCCGTCGGGTGCTTCTCGATGGCCGTGCTGGTGGCGAACAACCTGCGCGACATCCCCACCGACCGGGTGGCGGGCAAGGTGACGCTCGCGGTGCGGCTCGGCGACGCGGGCACGCGGCGGCTGTACCTGACGCTGATCGCCGTGCCGTACCTGGTGACCATCGCGTTGGCGATCCGGCACCCGTGGGTGCTCATCGCGCTGGTGACGGCGCCGCTGTTCACGACGCCGGTGCGGGCGATCACGACCGGCGGGACGGGGCCCGCGCTGATCCCGGTCCTGAAGGACACCGGGCTGGCGATGCTGGCCTGGTCGGTGCTGACCGCGGCGGCGCTGGCCGTCTCCTAGGTGGTCAGCCGGTCCACTTCCCCGTTGCCAGGAAGTGCTCCATGCGTTGCCGGTGGGGTGCCAGGTCGAAGCCCTGCTCGGCGATCCACTCGTCGTTGTAGTAGGTGTGCGCGTACCGCTCGCCGCCGTCGCAGATGAGGGTCACCACGCTGCCCACCTGGCCGGCTTCGAGCATGTCCGCGATGATCGCGAACGCCGCGTACAAGGCCGTTCCGGTCGAACCGCCCGCCCAGTGCCCGGTGCGCTCCCGCAGCAACCGGATCGCGGCCATCGACGCCGCGTCCGGCACCTGGATCATGTGGTCGATCACGGTGGGCACGAACGACGGCTCCACCCGTGGCCTGCCGATGCCCTCGATCCGCGACGGCATCCCCGTGGTGTAGTCCATCGCGCCGGTCTGCCACGCGCCGTAGAACGACGAGTTCTCCGGATCGGCCACCGCGATCTTGGTGGTGTGCCTGCGGTAACGCACGTACCGGCCGAACGTCGCGCTCGTGCCACCGGTGCCCGCCCCGACGACGATCCAGGACGGCACCGGGTGCCGCTCGGCCCGCATCTGCGCGAACACCGACTCCGCGATGTTGTTGTTGCCGCGCCAGTCGGTGGCCCGCTCGGCGTAGGTGAACTGGTCGAGGTAGTGCCCGCCGCACTCGGCGGCGAGCCGCTCCGCCTCGCTGTACATCGCCGACGGCACGTCGACGAAGTGGCACCTGCCGCCGTAGAACTCGATCAGCTCGATCTTCTCCCGGCTCGTCGTGCGGGGCACCACCGTCACGAAGTCCAGCCCGAGCATCCGCGCGAAGTAGGCCTCGGACACCGCGGTGGACCCGCTGGAGGCCTCGATCAACGTCGTTTCCGGGCCGATCTGCCCGTTGACCAGCGAGTACAGCAGCAACGACCGCGCCAGCCGGTGCTTGAGCGAGCCGGTCGGGTGCACCGACTCGTCCTTCAGGTACAGGTCGACGCCCCACTCCGGCGGCAGCGGGAAGCAGTGCAGGTGCGTGTCGGCGCTGCGGTTGGCGTCGGCCTCGATGAGCCGGATCGCCTCGCGCACCCACGCCCTATTCGTCGTCGGCATCCTCGCCCCGCAGCTGGGCGCGCAGCTTCGCCCGCTCCCTGGCCCGGTGCTCGTTGCGCGCCGCGAGACCGGCGGTGACCCGCGCGTTCAGCCCGCGGAACGCGAGCAGCCCGACCGGCAGGCCCACCACCACTCCGACCGCGAGCGCGACCAGCAGCGGCACCTTCACCAGGATCAGCACGACCGCCACCACGACGATCAGCCCGAACCGCGCGAGGAGGTACAGCGTCAGGTCGCGGCCCAGAGAACTCCGAGTCTCGCTCACATCGGACGAGCCTACGCGCCCGCCGGAGGCGGATCTTCGAGCACCGTGTTGTTCGGCCGCCCCTCGAACCGGGTCGACAGCACCACCGTGGTGCGCGTGCGCGCCACCCCGCCGATCCGCCGCAGCCTGCCCAGTGTGTGCTCCAGCTCGTCGACCGTCGGCACCCGCACCTTCACCACGAACGCCTCGTCGCCGGCGACCGCGTAGCAGCTTTCGACCTCGTCCAGCGCGGCCAGCTCATCGGCCACGTCGTTGGTCTCGGCCGACTCCGTGGGCTGGATCCCGACCAGCGCCGTCACGCCGAGACCGACCGTGCTCGGGTTCACCGTGGCGTGGTAGCCGGTGATCACCCCCGCCGCCTCCAGCTTGCCGACGCGCTCGTGCACCGACGACGCCGACAACCCGACCGTCCTGCCCAGTTCGGCGTAGGTGGCCCGGCCGTTCAGGCGCAACGCGGCGATGATCTTGCGGTCCAGCGCATCCACGCCGCCCAGCCTAGGTGGCCGCTTCCCCGCGCCGAGCACAGCCGCAGGTCCACGGGTTGCTTAGCATCCGCAAGCTGGTCGTTTTGTCCATTACTTCCCCTTTACTCTTCGACAACCGTTCGAGTACCTGGCGCGTGAGATGCCACGATTGGGCCGACGGAGAACCGGGGCCGAACCCCCGGTTCCACCAGTAGGTCGTGAAGGAGGCGGAAGATGACCGCGAGCACGGGAGGGCGCCTGCTGACGCCCGGCGAAGTCGCCGCGTTGTTCCGGGTGGACCCCAAGACCGTGACCCGGTGGGCGACTGCGGGCCGGATCGGCTCGATCCGCACCCCCGGTGGACACCGGCGTTTCCGGGAGTCCGAGGTCAACGCCCTGCTGGCCGAGCTCACCACCGACGCGAACGAACCGTCGCGCGTCTGACGCTCGCAGCACGACCCCCGCGGACCGGCCGGGCGCCGGGACCCGCGGGGCTTCGGCGTGCAGAGCGGGAAACTCACGCCCGAGGGGTTACCCTCGGTGTAGCAGTTCCGCTTCAACGCACTCGGAAGGGAGCGGGCATGATCTACCTGCTCGCAGCGATCGGAGCGCTCACCATCGCTGTCCTGTTGTGGCGAGCCTTCGCGCCGGAGCGCGTCGGCGTGTCCGCTCGCGGTCCCGTGGCGCCGGACGACGACCCCGAGTTCCTCCAGTCGCTGGGCGAGCAGAAGCCCAAACCCTCCGACGAGGAGTGACGCGGCAACTCCCCTAGCGCTTGCCCGGGAACGCGTCAGCCATCGTGGCGGCCAGCTCCAGCAGCGCCATCCGCGTTTCCGGGGTCAGGCGCTCCAACTCGATCTCCGCACCCTCTTCGAGGTGCGGGTCGAACGGGATCCGGCACACCGCGCGGGTGCGGGCCGCGAAGTGAGCGGCCAGTTTGTCCAGGTCGACCGAACCCGCCTTGGGGCGCACCGAGTTGATCACCGTGACCGACCGGGTCACCAGGTCGCCGTAGCCGTGGGCCTCCAGCCAGTCCAGCGTGGCCGAGGCGCTGCGCGAACCGTCCACCGACCCCGACGACACCACCACCAGCGCGTCGGCCGCGTCCAGCACACCCTTCATCGCCGAATGCATCAGGCCGGTCCCGCAGTCGGTGAGCACGATGTTGTAGAAGTGCTCCAGCAGGTTGACCGCACGCAGGTAATCGCTCTCCGAGAACGCCTCGGACACCGCCGGGTCCTGCTCACTGGCGAGGATCTCCAGCCGGCTCGACCCCTGCGAGGTGTAGGCGCGCACGTCGCTGTAGCGCGTGATCTTGTCCGCGTCCCGCAGCAGGTGCCGCACCGTGGCGGTGGTCTCGATCGGGATCTTCTGCGACAGCGTGCCGCGGTCCGGGTTGGCGTCCACCGCGATCACTCGGTCACCCCGCAGAGCGGCGAACGTCGAGCCGAGCGTGGTGGTGATGGTGGTCTTGCCGACGCCGCCCTTGAGGCTGAGCATCGCGATCCGGAAGCACCCCCGCAGCGGCTGGTTGACCCGCGCCACCAGCTCGCGCTGCCGCTGCTCCTGCGGGCTCTCCCCCGGGTTGATCAGCTTGCCTGACGCGAGGTAGAGCACCTTGCGCCAGCCGGACTGCGGCAGGCGCTTCGGCGGCCGCACGGCCGACTCGGGCGCGGGTTGCCGCTGCCGGGACGGCTGCGGGAGCGGTGGGTACTGGTACTGCTGCTGCGGCTGGCCGTACTGCTGCTGCAGCGGGGGCAGGTTCGGGTCGTAACCGGGCTGCGGCGGCCGCTGCGGAGGCGGCGCCGGGTGCGAGGTGGAGTCGGTGCGCTCTTCGGAGAAGTAGGACTCGGGCTCTCGCGGACCGGTCATCAGCCGACTCCGGCGTAGGAATGCAGACCCGTGGTGACCAGGTTGACGAAGAACAGGTTGAACACCGTCACCGCGAAGCCGACGACGTTGATCACCGCGGCCCGGGTGCCGCGCCAGCCCGCTGTGGCCCGCGAGTGCAGGTACGCCGCGTAGACCACCCAGGCGATGAACGCGGTGGTCTCCTTCGGGTCCCAGCCCCAGAACCGACCCCACGCGGCCTCGGCCCACACCGCGCCGCACAGTACGCCGAACGTGAACAGCGGGAACGCCAGGACCGTGGTGCGGTAGGCGATGCGGTCGAGCACGTCGGCCGCGGGCAGGCGCGAACCGAACCGGGCGAAGCGCCCCGGGTTGCGCTCGTGCGCCGAACGCATCAGGTACAGGATGCTCGCCACGCCGGGCACCAGGAAAACACCGGACGACACGGCGGCCGCGGACACGTGGATGGTGAGCCAGTACGACTGCAGCGCGGGCTGCACCGGGGCGGCCACGGTGTAGAGCAGGGTCCCGCCGACGAACATCAGGATCACGATCGGCAGCAGCAGGAAGCCGGACAGGTGGCGGGCGGGGAACTTGCGGATCACCACGAGCCACGTCACCACGGCGATGAACGTCACCGCCATGATGTATTCGTACATGTTGCCCCACGGCACCCGGTGGGTCGCCAGACCGCGCAGCAGCAGGGCGGCCAGGTGCAGCAGGGCGCCCAGGATCGTGAGCGCGGCACCCATCCGGCCGATGCGTTCCGCGCGACCGCGCGGAGCGCGGGCCGTGGTGTTTTCAGCCGGAGGGGTGACGGACTCGGTGGTGCCCGGGCCGCCCGCGCCGACCAGTTCGCGGGCCCGCTCACGGCTGCGCTGCGCCGCCAGGCGGCCCTTGGCGCCGAAGGACTGCTCGATGAGGAAGAAGACCAGCGCCAGCAGATAGATCGCCGTCGCCGTGGTGTAAGACCAGTCGGAGTACTGGGACAACGTTTCGTTGACCGGCATTGCCTACCTCTTCTTCTTACCTGTGAGCAGCTCTTCCGCGATCCGGCTGAACTCCTCGCCGTAGCCCGCCTGGTCGGTGCGGGCGAGCCCGCCCACCTCGACCACGGTACCCGTTCCGGCCCCGGCACCCGGGACGACCCGCACCCACAGCCTGCGACGTTTGATCACCAACGACAACCCGAGACCCAGCAGCATCGCGACCGCGAACCCGAGCACGTACGTCTGCGTCGGATCGTGCGAGACCTGCAGCGACACGTAGCGCTGCACCCCGTCGAACCGCACCACGGTGCCGTCGTCGAGGGTGACCGTCTGGCCGGGTGCGAGGTTGGATCGCGCGACGCGGGACAGGCGACCGTCGTCCACCATGGACTGGTCGATGGAGAAGATCGACTGGCTCTGACCGGAGTCGAGGCCGAGGTCGCCGCGCATCACGTCGATCGCGACCATCGGGTTCTTCTGCTCCGGGCCACCGCCGGTGAGCACGCCGCCGTGCAGCAGGCCGTCCGGCGCGAACAGGCCGGTGACGGCGAGCTGCTTGGTGCGCCGCTCGAACGGGTCGGTGATGCCCGGCGGGTCGAACTTGGTGGCACCCTCGTTGAGCGTGCCGGTGCCGTCGGTGGGCCGCCACTGGGTGGCCTGCGTGCGGGTGGCGCCGTCCGGCCAGGTGATGGTGAAGATCGGCGACCAGCCGTTGCCCAGCAGGTAGACGCGGTCGCCCGCCAGCCGCAGAGGCGAGTTGACCTCCAGCAGGTAGTCGCGCCACGTGCCGGTGTCGAGGTCGGTGCCCTGCTGGTAGCGGACGTGCGACTTGTACTGCAGCGGCTGGCCCGCGTCGGTGAACTCGGCGGTGAAGTCGTCGACCTTGACGCAGAACGGGGCGAGGTCGGTGCCGTCGACCCGCAGGCCGGGGCTGAACGAGTCGTAGGCGTAGATCCCGGAGTTGCAGAACTCCGAACCGTCGGCCTGGACGATGACCTGGCCCTCGTAGGTGTACATCTTGCCCAGCGCGAACGCGATGATCAGACCGAGCATCGCGAAGTGGAAGACCAGGTTGCCGGTCTCGCGCAGGTAGCCGCGCTCGGCGCTGACGGTGCGGGCACCACCGTCCTCCTCGCGCTCGGCCGTGCGCCAGCCCGCCAGCCGCGCGCGGACGGCCGCGAGGACCTCGTCGGCGTCGCGGTCGGTGGTGGTCGACGCGAAGTGCGGCAGGCGGGACAGGTTGCGGGGCGTGAGCACCGGCTTGGCGCGCATCGCCTTGAAGTACTCGACGCTGCGCGGCAGCAGGCAGCCGATGAGCGAGATCATCAGCAACAGGTAGATCGCCGAGAACCAGACGCTGGAGTAGACGTCGAAGAACTGCAGGCGGTCCAGCAGGGTGCCCCACCAGCCGTGCGCGGCGATGTACTCGGCGGTCTTGGGCGCGTTGAGCGTGCGCTGCGGCAGCAGTGCACCCGGCAGTGCGGCGAGCGCGAGCAGGAACAGCAGGATCAGCGCGGTGCGCATCGCGGTGAGCCCGCGCCACGTGTTGCGCAGGAACGCCAGCACCCGCCGGCCGGGCGAGTTGCGGTACGGCTTGGGTTCCGGTGGCGCTTCGGTGGCGGTCACAGCGGCAGCACCGTGTCCGTGACGAAGGCGTTGCGCATCCAGCTCACCAGCTCACCCCACAGGCCGGACACCAACAGGACACCGACGACGAGCAACAGCACGCCGCCGGTGATCTGCACCCGGCGTCCGTTGCGGCGCAGCCAGTCGGTGGCGCGCACGGCCCAGCGGGCACCGAACGCGATGAGCAGGAACGGCAACCCGAGACCGAGGCAGTAGACCAGGACCAGCACGAACCCGCGGGCGCCGCTGGACCCGGTGCCCGCGGCGAGCGAGAGGACGCCGGACAGCGTCGGGCCGATGCACGGCGTCCAGCCGAGCGCGAAGACCCCGCCCAGCAGCGGCGCGCCGAGCAGCCCGCCGCGCGGCACGCGGTGGGCACGCACGTCGCGCTGGAGTGCGGGGATGAGCCCGAGGAAGACCAGCCCCATCGCGATGGTGACCACGCCACCGACTCGTTGCAGCAGGTCCTGGTTGACCAGCAGGGCGTCGGCGAGCCACACGAGGCTGCCGACACCCGCGGCGAAGACGACGGTGAACCCGAGCACGAACAGGCCGGCCGCGCCGACGACCGCGAAGCGGCCCTTCTTGCGCTCCTCGCCCGGGCTCACCGCGGGCGCGTCGGCGCCGACCAGCGCGGCGAGGTAGGCGAGGTAGCCCGGCACCAGCGGGACGACGCAGGGGGAGGCGAACGAGATGGCGCCGGCCAGCAGCGCGACCCCGGCGGCGAGCAGCAGCGGCCCTGAGGTCGCCAGCTCGGTCACGGAGTTCACGGGTTCGAGGGTAAGCAGTGAGTTCGGTGTGAGTTCACCGGGCTGGCCTCGGCCGATCGGCCGAGGCGCTCCGGCTGATCGACCGAAGCGGGCACGACGGCGCCCACCCTACCTTCGAGGCCCATGAAGATCTCGCTGCGTGTTCACACGTTGCTGTCCGTACTGGTCGGAGCGCCGATGGTATGGGAGATCTCTCGGGTGGGCCGCGCCGCGGAGGCGCTGCCGTTCCTGCTGTGCTGCGCGCTCACCGCGGCGGCCCCGTGGGCGGCGCTGGCCTGGCGGTGGCAGGCCGGCGCGGCGCTGGCCGCCGCAGGCGTGCTCGGCACGGCGGTGCTGGTGCGGGCCACCGGCCTGCTCGCCGTGGGTGCCGATCTGGTCAACCTGCCCGTGGTGCAGCTCGCCGGGGTCCTGGCGACGCTGGTGGTCACGCTGCGCGACGCCGGGCGGCTGGCCGCGGGCGCCGCCGCCACCGGCCTGGTCCTGTGCACCGCCGCGGCGGCGGTGGTCGTCCACCGCGCGGCCCAGTTCCCGACGCCGCCCGCGTCGACCGTGGCGGGCATCGCGTGCCTGCTGTTCGGCGGCGCGTTCGCGCTTGGGGTGTTCCTACGACCGGGTTACTCGGCGGCCAGCCGCTGGACCACCGGCAGCACGTCGGCGGCCAGGATGGACCTCAGGTAGACCGCGGCGACCCGCTGCTGCTTGTCCAGGATGATCGTGGACGGCACGGCGTTGCGCGGGTACCCGGACAGGCGCAGCAGGCTGCGGCCGGACGGGTCGTAGATCGACGGGTAGGTCAGCTGCCGATTGCGGACGAAGTCCTGCGGTGCCGACCGCGCGTCGTCGCGCACGTCGAGTCCCAGCACCTGCACGCCCGCGGCCTGGTGGTCGACGTACAGCTTCTCCAGTTCCGGCACCTCGGTGCGGCACGGCGCACACCACTGGCCCCAGATGTTGAGCACCACGACCTTGCCCGCATAGTCGGCGACCGAGATCGTCTTGCCCTCGTCCATGAGGTCCTCGCCGGACAGCTCCGGGATCGGCTGCCGGTCGGCGCCCTCGTAGAGGATGTCGGTCTTGCCACCGGGCGCGACGAACTGGAAGTTGCTGCCCTGCGACACCGCGTCGTCACCCGTGCTGCACCCGGTGAGCAGCGCCGCGCTCGCCAGCACCGCCGCGATGAGCCGTTTCACGCCCCGGTCACCTTGGGGTCCGTGGCGCCGGCCGGCTCGCTGTAGACGATCTCCACCAGCTGCTCCCCGTCGAAGACCAGGCTGGTCAGCGACGCCAGCGAGCACTGGCGGCGGCGCGGGTCGTGCCACAGCGGTTTCGCCTCGAGGAACCGGCGCAGCGTCCAGATCGGCAGCTGGTGTGACACGCACAGCGCCTCGTGCCCGTCGGCGGCGGCCCTGGCGCGGTGGACCGCGGCGAGCATCCGGTGGGCGATGCCCCGGTACGGCTCGCCCCACGACGGCTGGAACGGGTTGCGCAGCTTGCCCCAGTGCCGCGGCTGGCGCAGCGCACCGTCGCCGACGGCGACCCGCTGGCCCTCGAACTGGTTGCCCGCCTCGATGAGGCGCTCGTCGGTGCGGACGTCGAGGCGGTGCGCCGCGGCGATGGGGGCCGCGGTCTCCTGCGCGCGCTGCAGCGGCGAGGCGACGACCTGCACGATGTCGTGCGCGGCGACTGCCTCGGCCACCGTGAGCGCCTGCCGGCGGCCGCGCTCGGACAGGCGGAACCCGGGCAGGCGGCCGTAGAGGATCCCCTCGGGGTTGTGCACCTCGCCGTGCCGCAGCAGGTGGACGATCGTCGTCACGGGCGCGCTCCCGCCGCCGCCTCAGCAGCCGCGGGCAGTGCGGCCTCGATGGTCTCGAACGCGGCGTCGTCCATCGCGGCGTTGACGAACCACGCCTCGAACGGGCTCGGCGGACCGTACACGCCGCGCTCCAGCAGGGCGTGGAAGAACGGTGCGAAGCGCCAGGTGTCGGTGCTGGTGGCGTCGGCGTAGTCGCGCACCGGCTCCGCGCGGAAGAACACGCTGAGCAGGTTGCCCGCGTAGGCCACGTGGTGGGGTACGCCCGCCTTGGTGAGTGCCTCGCCGAAGAGGGCGCCCAGCCGCTGCGAGTTGGCGTCGAGCTTGCGGTAGACCTCGTCGTCGGCCGCGCGCAGGGTGGCCAGGCCCGCGGCCACCGCGACCGGGTTCCCGGACAGCGTGCCCGCCTGGTAGACGGGACCGGTGGGCGCCAGGCGCGCCATCACGTCGGAGCGGCCGCCGAACGCCGCGGCGGGCAGGCCACCGGACATGACCTTGCCGAACGTGTAGAGGTCGCCGGGTACGCCCTCGATGCCGAACCAGCCGGATTTCGAGACGCGGAAGCCGGTCATGACCTCGTCGACGATCAGCAGCGCGCCGTGTTCGTGGGCGATCTCGAGCAGCCGTGCGTTGAAGCCGGTGGACGGCGCCACCGCGCCCATGTTGCCTGCGGCGGCCTCGGTAATGATCGCGGCGATGGAGTCCGGGTTCTCCGCGAAGGTGCGCTCGACGGCCGCGATGTCGTTGTAGGGCAGCACGATCGTGTCCGCCGCCTGCGCGCCGGTGACACCGGGCGAGGTCGGCAGGCCCAGCGTGGCGACGCCCGACCCGGCCTGGGCCAGCAGCGCGTCGACGTGCCCGTGGTAACAGCCGGCGAACTTGATGATCTTGGCGCGCTCGGTGAACCCGCGCGCGAGCCGGATCGCGCTCATCGTCGCCTCGGTGCCCGAGTTGACCAGGCGCACCTGCTGCACCGGGTCGACGCGGCCGATGATCTCCTCGGCCAGCTCGACCTCACCGATCGTCGGGGTGCCGAAGGACAGCCCCGAGCTCGCGGCCGTGCGGGCGGCCTCGACGACGGCGGGGTGCGCGTGCCCGAGGATCATCGGCCCCCACGAGGACACGAGGTCCACGTACCGGTTGCCGTCGGCGTCCCACAGGTGGGCGCCCTCACCGCGCACCATGAACCGCGGCGTGCCGCCGACGGAGTTGAACGCCCGCACCGGGGAGTTCACACCGCCGGGGGTCGCGGCGGCGGCCCGGTCGAACCATGCCCTGGACTTGTCGACTTCGTGCGTCACGGGTCCAGTCTCGCAAAGGACCCGTCAGGCCTGGTTGAGGTGTCCGGTGAAGTAGCCGAACTCGTCCTCCGGCTGCGGCTGTTCCCGGCTCTTGCGGCGCCGCTTGACGCGCACCGCGAGCAGCAGCTGCCGGACGGCGTCGGTGACCAGCAGGGCGGCGAGCGTGCCGAGGCCGATCGCACCGGACATCCAGCTGGCGATCCACCGCGTACTGGTCAGGACGGTGCCGTCGGACAGCCGGACCTCGAGCGTGTGCACGCCCGGGCCCCACAGCCGGAACGCACCCCACACGGCCACCGCGGCCGCCACCAGCTCGACCAGTGCGATCACCGCGCGCACGGGCTGGTGCAGCCTGGCCTGCTCACGCCGCTCGTTCACGTGGCCAGCCTCTCATGCCGCGCGTGCCTCGCGCAGAGCGGTGCGCAGCGCGGCGACGTCCCTGGCCCAGGCCAGCACCACCGAGTCGTCGGTGAGCCGGACGGGCAACGTGTCGTACTTGTTCGGCACCGACCAGCCGCCGCCGAGCACGCGCGCGCCGGTGGGGGCGCCCACGTCGTCGACCTCGGCGATCTCGGTCAGCGGCAGCGCTTCCCGGCCCTGCCACAGGCTGTCGTCGGTGACCTGGACGGTCAGGAACCGCCGCCGGGCGTGGATCCACGGCGCGGTGATGGCCGCGAGCCCGACGCCGACGAGCGCCCACGCGACGGTGTGCGCGCGGCCGGTGAGCAGCTCGGCGAGGTAGCCGAGCAGCGCGAACCCCGGCCCGTAGGCCAGGGCAGTCCAGCTCGCGCCGCGCTCGAGGTACCGGGTCACGGCTACCGGCGGGGGACCTTCGGGAAGAACGGCTGCACGGACGGCACGTACATCAGCGCGAGCGCGACGAGGCCGAACAGCGTCGCGATCAGCGTGATGCCGGTGTAGGTCTGCAGCAGGAACTGGAACAGCAGGGTGATCAGGAGCAGGACGGTGAGCACCGTGCGCGCCGAGCGCGTACCCTGCCGGGCCTTCCACCCGAACAGCGCGAAGAACGCCGCGAACGAGACCGCACCGACCAGCAGCATCGCGAACAGCACCGTCGTGCCGGAGGAAATCTTGTCCGGCGTGACGTCCGGGTTGGTGTTGGCCTCGACGAGCCGGTCGATCACCTGCTGGCGGGCGAGGAACACCACGAGGTAGGCGATGACGAACACGACCCCGGAGGCGATCCACAGCCAGAAGGACACCTGCACCGGCCGCGGCGGAGCGGGCCGCTCCTGCTCGCTGTCCGGCAGGCTGGGCGCCGGGGGCAGCCCCTGCGCGCGACGCTCGTCGTCCGATTCGTTAGCTGCGGTCACCCCCAAAACAGTACTGGTCCGCGCAGCGGGCCCGTCGAGGGTGGTGGCGGGCCGGCGGGCGGGCTACTGCGCCGCGCAGCGACTCCGTCGAGAGAGGCGGACCAGCACGCGAGCACCAGGCCGCACAGCCACTCGGATCAGGCCGGTGGTCGGCCGGCGGGCGGGAAGCGGCTCCGTCGGGCGCGGTGGCGGGAGGGATGCGCTCGCCACCGCGGGTGAACACCGCCGCCTGGCGCGGTTCGACGCCGTCGAGGCACGGCGGCGCAGGTCGCCGCGGACAACCGGATCCTGCGCACGGTCACGCCGGAGTGGGCCCCGGACGGCGGCAGCCCGGTCAGTCCAGCCAGGCCGCCGCTTCGGCCGCCCAGTACGTGAGGATCATGTCCGCGCCCGCGCGCCGGATCGACGTCAGCACCTCGACGATCGTGCGCTCGCGCTCCAGCCAGCCGTTCGCGGCGGCGGCCTCGACCATCGCGTACTCACCGGAGATGTTGTACGCCGCGACCGGCACCGGCGACGCGTCGGCCGCCCGCCGGATGACGTCCAGGTAGGACAACGCGGGCTTGATCATGATCGCGTCGGCGCCCTCCTCGACGTCCAACTCGATCTCGCGCAGCGCCTCGCGCGCGTTGCCCGGGTCCTGCTGGTAGGTTTTGCGGTCGCCCTTGAGCTGGGAGTCGACCGCCTCGCGGAAGGGCCCGTAGAACGCGCTCGCGTACTTCGCCGAGTAGGCCAGGATGCTCGCGGACGTGTGGCCCGCCTCGTCGAGCGCCTTCCGGATCACGCCGATCTGGCCGTCCATCATGCCGCTCGGGCCGACCGTGTGGGCGCCGGATTCGACCTGCGCGACCGCCATCTCCGCGTACAGCGGCAGCGTCGCGTCGTTGTCCACGTTGCCGTCGGCGTCGAGCACACCGCAGTGGCCGTGGTCGGTGAACTCGTCGAGGCACGTGTCGGCCATCAGGACGGTCGAGTCGCCGAGCTCGGAACGCAGGTCGCGCAGGGCGACGTTGAGGATCCCGTTCTCGTCGATCGCACCGGAGCCGGTGGCGTCGCGCTCGGCGGGCACGCCGAAGAGCATGAGCCCGCCGACCCCGGCCCGCACCGCCTCGACGGCCGCCTTGCGCAGCGTCTCGCGGGTGTGCTGGACCACGCCCGGCATGCTCGAGATCGGCCGCGGCGCCGTGGCGTCCTCGGCGACGAACATGGGCAGGATCAGCTGACGGGGCCGGAGGGTGGTCTCACTGACGAGG
>Ga0164243_10002162_pt1 | contig 32803 bp, 30 predicted proteins | sample OricompcompostOP_FD_108781 | JGI IMG/M metagenome (GOLD analysis project Ga0164243, IMG submission 108781) | Organic Plus compost microbial communities from Emeryville, California, USA - Original compost - Organic plus compost (OP) | ecosystem: Engineered > Solid waste > Mixed feedstock >... | reverse complement strand
GGGCTGCCCGCCGACGGTCTCGTGGTGGCGTTCGTCGGCCGCATCCAGCCGCTGAAGGCCCCGGACGTGCTGCTGCGGGCCATGGCGGAGCTGCGCCGCACCCATCCGGAACTCACGGGTCGGGTGACCGCGGTCGTCGTGGGCGGTCCCAGCGGCTCGGGGTTGGACCGTCCCACCGCGCTCATCGAACTCGCCGCCTCGCTGGAGATCACCGACGCCGTACGGTTTCTGCCTCCCCAGGGCCGCGAGTGTCTGGCCGACCTCTACCGGGCGGCGGATCTGGTGGCCGTGCCCAGCCACAACGAGTCGTTCGGGCTGGTGGCGATCGAGGCCCAGGCCTGTGGCACCCCGGTGGTGGCCGCGGCCGTCGGTGGTCTGGTCACCGCGGTCCGCGACGGCGTCTCGGGGGCGCTGGTCGCGGGCCACGATCCGTTCGACTGGGCCCGGGTGCTCGGCGACCTGCTCGTCGCGCCGGGCCGGCGGGCGGAGTTGGGCCGTGGCGCCGTCGCCCATGCCCGTCGTTTCTCCTGGGACCGCACCGCCGACGACCTGTTGCAGGTCTACCGCTCGGCCGCAGACGAGCACTGGGCCCAGGCTGAGCTGGGCCTGGCGAGGCTGCGCCAGCGCGCGATCCTGGGTCGTGCCGAGTTGAACGAGGCCGTACGGTGACCCGGGACACGGTGCTGGCGACCATCAAGTCCACATTGGACGATCGTGGCCTGGTGTGGGAGCCCACCGGTGACGCCTCCGTCGTCGTGACGCTGCCGGGCACGCACAAGCTCAAGACGCTGTGCAACCTCGTGGTGGGCGACCACGCGCTGCGCATCGAGGCGTTCGTCATGCGCCAGCCCGACGAGAACCGGCTCGAACTGTGGACCTATCTGTTGCAGCGCAACGCGCGCCAGTATGTCGTGGCGTTCTCGGTCGACGCGGTGGGCGACATCTACCTCGTGGGCCGCTTGCCGCTGCACGCCGTGACGCCCGACGAGCTCGACCGCGTCCTTGGTGCTGTGTTGACATATGCGGATGAGTCGTTCGATACGATGCTGGAGATCGGCTTCGGTTCGGCGATCCGGCGGGAGTGGGCCTGGCGGGTGTCGCGCGGAGAGTCCCTGGCCAACCTGGAAGCGTTCCGTGACTTCGTGCAGTCCGGCCGGCCGGACGCGGCGCCCGGGACGACCTAACCGGCGACGGCGGCGGGCTCTGCCTCGTCGGCGCGTCGGGATGCGTCGGCGACCGGGGTGGCCAGGGCGGCGGCGCGCCGCTCGCGGGCGGTTCGGGCGGCGAGGGTGAGCGTGCCCGCGACGAGGCACACCGCCAGGCAACCGAGCCACAACACCCGCTTGCCGGCGTGTTCCAGCACGGCGGCACCCAGGATGGGCGCCACGAAGCTCGCGGCCGACCAGGAGAGCGAGAAGACACCCGAGTAGCGCCCGCGCATGTCGGCGGGGGAGAGCGCGGCCAGGGTGGTGGCGAGCGAGGGCGCCTGCAGCATCTCGCCGGTCGTCCAGACGAGCACCGTCACCGCGTAGAGGATCGGGGCGTGGGCGAAGGCGGTCAGCCCGAAGCCGACCCCGATCACCAGGGCGGAGACGGCCAGCGCGGTGGTGCGGTCGAGCCGTTCCAGCAGGCGCGTCACGAAGATCTGGCCGACGACGATGAGGATGCCGTTGAGCGCGATGACCCGGCCGTAGGTCGACGCGGGCAGGCCGTCGTGGAGCATCGTCATCGGCAGGGTCGAGATGTGCTGCAGGAAGACCACGGCGGTGAGCAGGTTGATGCCCGCGAAGGCGAGGAAGACCCGGTCGCGCAGCACCGCCAGCAGCCCGCCACCGCTGTCCACAGAGGACGGTTTGCCCTGGGCGGCCGCGACCGGCACCGACCGTACGGGCTCGTCGACGGTGAGGGCGACCCACGTCGCGGCCGCGGCCGTGGTCACCGCGTCCAGCAGGAACAGCAGGCGCATGTCGAGCCCGACGAGCAGGCCGGCGAGCAGCGCCGCGCACGAGAACCCGAGGTTGATCGCCCAGTAGTTCAGGGAGAAGGCGCGGGTGCGGTCCGTGCTCGGCACGATGTCGACCATCAGGGCGGAGGCGGCCGGACGGAACGCCTCCCCGATCAACCCCGTCAGCGCGGAGGCGATCGCGAGCGCGGTCGGCGTCTCGACGAAACCGAGCACGAGCATGGACCCGGCACTGCCGTAGAGCGCCGCCAGCACGGTCGGCTTGCGGCCCCACCGGTCGGCGAGCACCCCGCCGACGAGGGTGCCGACCGCGGCCCCGGCACCCCACAACCCGATCACCAGGCCGGCGAAGGACTCGGACAGCCCGCGGAACTGGGTGAGGTAGATCGCCAGGACGATGAGGACGAACGAGCCGACCCGGTTGATGAGCGTGGTCGCCCACAGGTACCAGAACTGTCGGGGCAGGCCGCCCGTGGTCTGCTGGATCCACCGTCGTGCCGTGCGCACTGTCGGCTCCTCGTCCTCGCGTGTTGAGCCCGACCAACCTAAGTCCCGGGTACGACAACCACGAACCGATTTCGCCTCCGCGAGCGTGGCGAACTCGCGCCGGGGTCAGCTCTCGGGCGCCATCGCCCGTACGGGAGGATGGGGACCATGAGTCTGGGCACCCTGGTGCTGCTCCGCCACGGCGAGAGCGAATGGAACGCGAAGAACCTGTTCACCGGCTGGGTCGACGTGGACCTCAACGACAAGGGCGAAAGTGAGGCTCGGCGCGGCGGCGAACTGCTGCGCGAGCACGGCCTACTGCCTGATCTCGTGCACACCTCGGTGCTGCGCCGCTGTATCCGTACCGCCGAACTGGCGCTGCACGCCGCCGGCCGGCACTGGATCCCGGTCCGCCGCTCGTGGCGGCTCAACGAGCGCCACTACGGCGCCCTGCAGGGCAAGAACAAGAAGCAGACGCTCGAGCAGTTCGGCGAGGAGCAGTTCATGCTCTGGCGCCGCTCCTACGACGTGCCGCCGCCGCCGATCGCCGACGACGACGAGTTCGCGCAGACCGGCGACCCGCGCTACGCCAACCTGGCGCCCGAGCAGCTGCCCCGCACGGAGTGCCTCAAGGACGTGCTCGCCCGGGTGCTGCCGTACTGGTACGACGCGATCCTGCCCGACCTGCGCAGCGGGGCCACGGTCCTGGTCGCGGCCCACGGCAACTCGCTGCGGGCGCTGGTCAAGCACCTCGACCAGATCTCCGACGAGGCCATCGCGGCGCTGAACATCCCCACCGGCATGCCGCTGCGCTACGACCTGGACCCCGCGACGCTGCGTCCGCTCGTCCCCGGCGGCACCTACCTGGACCCCGAGGCGGCAGCAGCGGCCGCCGCCGCGGTCGCCAACCAGGGCCGCTAGGCAGAGCCGTCCGTCAGGGCCGCTGGCCAGGAACGAGCCCGCGGGACGCCCACCGCACCAGGTGCGGGCGTCCCGCGGGTCGTGTTCAGCGGTCGTGGGCGGGATCGTGACGTTCGCCGTTGGCCCGTACGGCCAGCAGTACGTCCGGTGGTTCCGGCTCGTCCCCGGCTCCGGTCATGGGGGAGCCGCGCCGGGTCGCCGCCCGCCGGCTCGCCCGAAACCCCGCGAGTCCGGCCGCGAGCAGGGCGAACAGCGCGATGGCGACGAGGACGATGGTGGCGCCGGGCGCGGTGTCGTAGCTGCCGGCGAGGGTGATGCCCAGCCCGGCCGCGAGCACTCCGATCAGCATGGCCAGGTGCATGGTCGCCCGGAACCCACGGGTGACGAGCTGGGCGGTGGCGACCGGGACCACCATCAGCGCGCTGACCAGCAGCAGGCCGACGGCACGCATCGCCACCGTCACGGTGACCGCCGTGGTGACCGCGAGCAGCAGGTTCAGCGCGCGCACCGGCAGACCGGCGACGCGGGCGTACTCCTCGTCGTGGGAGATCGCGAACAGCCACGGTCGCAGCAGCAGCGTCACCGCCAGCACGGCGCCGCCGAGCACGGCCATGATCGTGAGGTCGGTGGGTGAGGTGGTCAGCGGCGAGCCGAACAGGTAGGCGGTGAGGTTCGCGTTGGTCTGTCCGGCCGAGAGCGCGACCAGGAAGACGCCGCCGGAGATCCCGCCGTAGAAGAGCAGCGCGAGCGCGATGTCGCCCGACGCCCGGCCGCGTTCGCGGATCAACTCGACCGTCACCGCCCCGAGTGCCGAGACGACCACGGCGGTCCACACCGGTGCCGCGCCGGTGAGCAGCCCGAGCCCGACGCCGGTCAGCGCGATGTGCCCGATGCCGTCCCCGATCAGGGCCAGCCGGCGCTGCACGAGGTAGGTGCCCAGCGCCGGCGCCGCCAATCCGGTGATGAGTACGCCGAGCAGCGCCCGCTGCATGAACTCGTACGCGAAGATGCTCATGGTCTCAATCCCCACAGGCAGCGGGCCTCGGCGGGCGCGTGCGGGTGGATGTGGTCGTGGTCGGGGTGAGCGTGATGCCCGACCGGCTCGGGGATCTCCTCGGAGCGCACGATCTGTCCATCGTGGACGACCACGGCGCGGGTGATCAGCGGGCGCAGCGGGCCCAGCTCATGGGCGACGAGCAGTACGGTGCCACCGCCGGAGACGAATCCCCGCAGCGCCTCGGCGAAGGCGGTCTGGCTCGCCGAGTCCACCCCGGCGGTCGGTTCGTCGAGCACCAGCAGCTGGGGTTCGGCGGCCAGCGCCCGGGCGATCAGCGTGCGCTGCTGCTGCCCGCCGGAGAGCGACCCGACCGGGTCCCGCGCCCGCTCGGCGAGCCCGACCGCGGCCAGTGCCGCCTCGACCGCGTCGCGATCGGCCCGGCTGGCCGGGCGCAGCCCGCGGCGCGCCAGCCGCCCCGAGGCCACGACCTCGCCCACCGTCGCCGGCACCCCGCCGCCGGCGCCCAACCGCTGGGGCACGTAGCCGATCCGCCGCCCCTGGTCCCGCCGCCCCTGGTCCCGCCGCCACCAGGCACGGGCGGGCCGGCCAGTCTGCTCGGCGGCGCCGGTCCCGAAGAGCGTGATCTCGCCGCTGACCAGGGGGACCAGCCCGAGGATGGCCTTGATCAGGGTCGACTTGCCCGACCCGTTGGCGCCGAGGATCGCCACCACCTCGCCCCGGTCGACGTGCAGGTCGACGCCGCGCAGCACGAGCCGCTGGTCATAGGCGACGACGAGCCCCCGTGCCGCGACGACGGGTGGTGTCGCGACGGGCGGATCGGGGATGGGTGGATCGGCTGGCATGTCAGGCGCACCCGAGGGCGGCCCGCAGGGTGGTGAGGTTGTCACGCATCACCGAAAGGTAGTCCCCTGTGCCGCCCGGCTGGAGGCCCTCCACCGGATCCAGGACCGCGGTGGTGGCGCCGATCTCGCGCGCCACCGCCTCGGCGACGGCCGGGCTGACCAGGGTCTCGAAGAAGATCGTCGTGGCACCGACGCGCCGGGCCTCCTGCGCCGCCGAGGCGAGGTGGGCGGGGGTCGGCTCGGTCTCGGGGGAGAGGCCCGTGATCGGGATCTGGCGCAGGCCGTAACGCTGTGTCAGGTACCCGAACGCGGCGTGGCTGACCACGATCTCGTGCCGCTGACACTGGGCCAGGCCGGCGGTGAACTCCGCGTCGAGCGCCTCGAGTTCGCCGCGCAGGGCCGTGGCGTGGCGCGCGTAGTCGTCGGCCCCGGCGGGGTCGAGTTCGGTCAGGCGGCGGGCCAGGCCGTCGCCGATGGTGGCGAGCCGGGTCGGGTCGAGCCAGACGTGGGGGTCCGCGGCCAGCAGCGGCACGAGCCCGGCGACGTCCAGCACGGGCGCTCCGGCCTGCTCGGCCGCCTCGTCCAGGGCCGGTTGGAACCCGTGCACGGTGACCACGAGCCGCGCGTCGGCGATGCTCGCCACCTGCCGTGGGCTCAGTTCGAGATCGTGCGGTTCCGCCCCGGGCTGCGCCAGGTCGGTCACCGCGACCCGGTCGGCGCCGACCCGTTCCGCGACGAACTGCAGCGGATAGAACCCGACCACCACCGGCAGCCTCCCGTCGTCGGGTGGGGCCGCGTCGCAGCCGGCCAGCGCCAGGGACGACAACGCCAACGCCAGCGCGACCGCTACGGTCACCCGTCCACGGCAGGGATGCCTCATGCCCCGAAGTCTTTCCGATAATGAGATTCATTGTCAACAAGCCGGGGTTCACCCGTCGTGCGGTGAACGGGCCAGCCGCGCCCGCCACAGCCTGCCACGGCGCAGAGTGAGCAACGGCGGGGAGTGCACACGGGGGCGGGAGGGCATGGTGCTGCGGGGACGGCTGCGCGAGGTCCGGCGCAACGCCACCTTCGCCCTGCAGAGCGGGGTCGCGGCGGGCGCGGCGTGGCTGGTCGCGCACAACCTGCTGCACCACGAGCGACCGTTCTTCGCCCCCATCGCGGCCGTGATCGTGCTCAACGCCTCCGGCGGGCTGCGCTGGCACCGGGCGCTGGAGCTGGTCTTCGGCGTGGCGTTGGGCATCGCCGTGGCCGACCTGTTCGTCTACCTGGTCGGGGTCGGTGTGCTGCAGATCGCGGCCGTGGTGACCTTGGCGATCCTCTTCACCGTCCTGCTCGGCGGGCGCAACCTGGCCATCGCCCAGGCGGCCGCCTCGGCGATCATCGTCGTGGCCCTGTCACCGCCCGACAGCGTGGGCCTGAACCTGGAACGGTTCGTCGACGCGCTCGTCGGCGGCGGTGTCGGCCTGCTGGTGATGGTGTTCGTGCTCCCGCACGATCCGCTGGCCCGGGTGCGCGGTGCGGCCGGCGAGGCGCTGGGGCAGCTCGACGCCGCGCTGAAGATGACGGCCCAGGCGCTGACCGAGTCGGACCCGGCCCTGGCCCGGCGGGCGCTGTCGGACCTGCGCCGCAAGGAGGCCCAGCACGAGCAGTTGGCCGAGGAGCTGACGCTCGGGAGCGAGTCGGTGCTCCTGGCGCCGCTGCGCTGGCGGGACCGGTCGGCGCTGGAGCGCTACCGGCACAGTGCCGTGCACGTGGAGCGGGCCACGCGCAACACTCGCGTCCTGGCCCGCCGGAGCGCGACGGCGATCAAGGACGCTGAACCCGTACCGGCGGCTCTGGGCGAGGCCCTACGGACCCTCGCGTCGGCGGTGACATGCCTGGAGGGGGAACTGGCGGCCGACGCCGAGCCGGCCGGCACGCGCGACCTCGCCCTGCGAGCCGTACGGATCTCCGCGGACGCCTATCGGGACGGGGTCGGGTTCTCCGGCGCGGTGGTGGTGGCGCAGGTGCGCAGCGCGGCGGTCGACCTGCTGCGGGCCACCGGGCTCAGCGAAGCCGACGCGGACCGCTGGGTGGACCGCGCGGCAGGACGCGGCCCGAGGCGTGGCCCCGGCGTCGCCTCGGGTGGATAGGCTTCTGCCATGCTCGCCCCGACGCCGAACGGCCAGCCGGGTATGTCCTCCACCGTGGCTCCCTCGGGGGCACCGGGCGGCCCGGCGCGCCGACCCGGCACACGCGCGCTCTGGCTGGGCCTGCTGATCGCCGTCTGCGCCGCCGCCACCGCCGGCATGGTCGCGTTCCTCGGCTGGAACCTCGGCCCGGTGCCGCTGGCGGTGGGGCTGTCGCTGGCGATCATCCCGGTGCCGGTGCTCATCGGCTGCTTTCTGTGGCTCGATCGGTACGAGCCCTCGCCGGTCTGGATCCTCGCGGTCAGCTTCCTCTGGGGCGCCGGGGTGGCGACGGGCGGCTCCTACCTGGTGAACAACTACTTCGCCGACGTCTTCGTCCGGGTGGGTCAGGGCGAGGCGCTGGTCGCCGTCCTGGTCGCGCCGGTGATCGAGGAGGCGCTCAAGGCCGCGTTCCCGCTGTTGCTCTTCGCGTTCTACCGCAAGGCCTTCACCGGGATCATCGACGGTGTCGTCTACTGTGGACTGTCTGCCACCGGGTTCGCCATGGTGGAGAACATCCTTTATCTCGGCGGCCACGGCTACGCCGAGGGTTCGCAGCAGAGCCCCGCCACCGGCGCACTCTACGCGACCGCGACCTTCATCGTCCGGGTGCCGCTGTCGGGTTTCGCCCATCCGCTGTTCACGGCGATGACGGGGCTCGGGCTCGGCTTCGCGGCCCGTTCGCCGCGCCGGGCGGTGCGCTGGCTCGCGCCGGCCACGGGCCTGGTCGCGGCCATGACGCTGCACGGCACCTGGAACCTCATGGCGACCCTGGCCGCCGCGATCGATCCGATCTTCATGCTGTACGGCTACTTCGCGCTCTTCGTGCCGATCTTCTTCTTCATGCTGGGCCTGGTGTTGTGGGTCCGCTCGTGGGAAGGGCGGCTGGCCGAGCGGGTGTTGCCCGCCTATACGGCGGCGGGCTGGTTCTCACCGCCGGAGGTGATCGCGCTCGGCACGCTCGGCCGGCGGCTGAGTGCTCGGACGTGGGCGCGGCGGGTGGCCGGCGATGCCGGGTTCGCCGCGATGAAGGCCTACCAGTTCGCCGCGACCCGGCTGGCCCTGCTGCGCGACGGGCTCAACCGCGGCCTCTACTGGAACCCGCACGATCTGGCCGTCGCCGTCGCGGAGGAGAGGCGGCTACTCTCCGAGATCGACGGGTACCGTAAGGTGTTCACGGGGCGGGATCCACTGACTCCGCCCGCGTGGTGGAGTGCGGGCGGCTACCGCATCCAGTTCCCCGACGGGGTGGTTCGGCCGGTGCCGGAGCCTCCGTCGCCTGTGGTGCCCGTGCCCTACCGGACGTACTGAGCGAATCGCCGCCGTTCCCCGGCCGTTCGCCGGTCGTACGAAGCGAATCACCAGGCAGGTCTGCCCTGGGGTCAGCGTCGTGGCGAGGACGCAACGGAGGAGATCGTGGGTCGGTTCTCAACCGGCTGGCAGAAACTGAGAGCGGCTCTGCGGCTCGGGCGCGACTCTGTTCGCCGCGCCCGCGCCCAGGCGCGTGCCGAGCAGTCTTCGCCGGCCGTCGATCGGCGGGAGGAGCCACGCCGAGCCGCACCCCGGGCACCGCGTGAGGCAGGCCGGCGAGCCCACGGCTCGCCGGAAGTGGTGGCGGCCGCTGGTGCCGCCGCCGCGCCCACCGCGGGACCTGGGGTCGCCGCGCCTGCCGGCGGTGCCGAGTTGGCCGGCGGTGGCGAGCTCGGTGGGGGTGGCGAGTTCGGTGGGGGTGGCGAGCCGCCCCTGGCCGCCGGGCGGCCGATCGTCGTCGCCTCGACCTCGGTGACCCATCGCGACGATCTCGACGTGCCCCGGGGCCTGCGGGTCGCCGCCGCCTGGGCCTGGCGGCTGCTGATCCTGGTCGTCGCCGGTCTGGCGGTGCTGTGGCTGGTCGCCAGGCTCTCGGTCGTCATGATTCCGGTGACGATCGCGCTGCTGCTGTCGGCCCTGCTCTCCCCGCTGGTCAGCATGCTGCTGCGACTGCGGCTGCCGCGCAGTCTGGCCACCGCCATCGTCCTGGTCGGCGGGATCGCCGCGGTGCTGGGCACCCTGACGCTCGTGGTCACCCAGTTCGTCGACGGCGCCCCGGAACTCATCAACAAGGCCTCGGCCGGCATCCGGCAGATCCAGGACAGCCTCAAGCACGGTCCCCTGCACCTGTCCGACGAGCAGTTGCAGAACATGACCGACAGCGTGCAGAACTGGTTCACCAACCAGAACCTCGCCAACGGGGCGGTCACCACCGCGGGCACGCTCGCCGAGGTGGTGACCGGGCTGTTCCTGGTGCTCTTCACGACCTTCTTCTTCCTGCGCGACGGCCGCAAGATCTCCCGGTTCCTGTTCGGGCTGCTGCCCCGGGCGATCCGTCACCAGATGCTCTCCGCCGCCGACGCGGGCTGGCTGACCCTCGTCTCCTACGTCCGGGCCACCGTGCTCGTCGCCTTCATCGACGCCGTCGGCATCGGCCTGGCGATGTGGATTCTCGATGTGCCGTTCGCGTTCGCGCTCGCCGCGCTGGTCTTCCTGGGCGCCTTCATCCCGATCGTGGGCGCCGCGGTCTCCGGCGCGGTGGCGGTGCTCGTCGCCTTCGTCGACCAGGGTCTGGTCGTGGCGTTGATCCTGACCGCCGCGGTGATCGGCGTGCAGCAGGTCGAGGGCCACGTGCTCCAGCCGTTGATCATGGGTCGGGCGGTGGCGATCCATCCGCTCGCGGTCATCCTGGCGATCGCCGGTGGCGCGGTGCTCGCCGGCATCGCCGGTGCCCTCGTCGCCGTGCCCATCGTGGCGGTGCTCAACACCGGCATCCGGCACCTGGCCCACCTGCGCAGCGGGGACAACGGCGGCGAGATCGAGCCCACCGGCCCGCCGATGCCCGGTGGCACGGACAGCGCGCTCTCGCCCTATCCGACCGAGGGCTGAGCGCCAGCCGACCGTCAGCTACCCCCGCCCTGGGCGAGCCGGCGCAGCGCCGCCTCCACCACGTCGGGCTTGGTGGTGTACCAGAACGGCGGCAGCGACCGGCGCAGGAAGGAGCCGTAGCCGCGGGCGGTCTCCAGGCGCGAGTCCAGCACCGCGACGACGCCGCGGTCACCAGCCGTACGGATGAGCCGTCCCACGCCCTGGGCCAGCCGTACGGCGGCGATGGGGACACTGACCGCGGCGAACCCCGAACCGCCGGCGGCGTCCACCGCCGCGGCCCGGGCGGCGGCGAGCGGCTCGTCGGGCCGGGGGAACGGCAGGCGGTCGATCACCACGAGCTGGCACGCGTCGCCCGGCACGTCCACGCCCTGCCACAGCGACATGACGCCCAGCAGGCAGCTCGACGACTCCTCCCGGAACCGCTTGACCAGCAACGGAAGGGACTCCTCGCCCTGCAGCAGGATCTCCAGATCGGTCTCGGCCCGCAGCACCTCGGCGGCGCGCTGGGCGGCCCGTCGCGAGGAGAAGAGCCCGAGGGTACGGCCCCCCAGCGCCGTGACCAGCCGCACCATTTCCTTGGCCGCGACATCGGGCAGCCCCGACTCGGCCGGGCGGGGCAGGTGCGCGGCGACGTAGAGGATGCCCTGCCGGCGGTAGTCGAACGGGGAGCCCACGTCGAGGCTGCGCCAGGCCGGCGGCGACTCCTCCTCCGACTCCTCGACCGCGTCGATGTCCACTGTGGACTTCGCGGTCGGGCTGGGAGCCGCGTCGAGGCCGAGCGAGCGGGCCACGGTGTCGAAGTTCCCGCCGAGGGCAAGCGTCGCCGAGGTGGCCACGACGACGCGGTCCTCGAAGAGGAACTGCCGCAGCGTGCCGGCCACCGACAGCGGCGCGACCACCAGCGCTCGGCGGCGATCGTCGCGTTCGGCCCAGATCACGTCGTGTGCCGACTCGCTCAGCATGCGCTGGGCTGTCGCGTCCACATCGGACAGTAGGGCACGCGCCTGTTGCTTCGCGACCGGATCGGGGTCGTCGGGCTTCACCTCGCCGATGCGCTCCAGCGCCCGGCGGGTCGCGGCATCGACCGAGGTCAGCGCTTCGGCGAGGGCGGGCGGCAGGCCGCCGGTGAGCCGGCCGGGGTTGCACGCGGCGAGGGCGGCGGCCAGCGCGTCCCCGGCCTGGGTCACCTGGTCGGCGACCTCACCGTCCACAAGGGACCGTGACCGGCGGGCGGCGCGGTCCAGCAGGTCGGGGGTGAGCTCGGCCTGCGTCGCGGAGCTCACCCGGTCGGCGAGTTCGTGCGCCTCGTCGATGACGAGCAGCCGGTGCGGCGGGATGATGTGCCGGCCGGCGAGCATGTCGAAGGCGAGCAGGCTGTGGTTGGTGACGACGATGTCGACCTCACGGGCCCGCTCCCGGGACGCCTCGGCGAAACACTCCAGTCCGAAGGGGCACTTGGCCGCGCCCACGCACTCCCGGGCCGGCATCGACACCTGGCGCCAGGCGCTGTCGTCCACACCGGGATCCAGCTCGTCCCGGTCGCCGGTCTCGGTCTGCTGCGCCCACTCCCGGATGCGCTGCACCTGCTTGCCGAGTCGGCCCGCCTCACCGAGCCAGCGCACGTTGCCGCCCCGCTCGGCGTCGGTCTCGAACAGCGCGTCCGGCTCGTCGGCCTGGCCGCCTTCGAGCTTGGCCAGGCACAGGTAATGATGGCGGCCCTTGAGCACCGCGAAGGTCGGCTCCTTGCGCAGCCGCTTGCGGACGGCCTTCGCCAGCCGGGGCAGGTCGTGGTCGACGAGCTGGTTCTGCAGCGCGAGCGTGGCCGTGGAGACCACGACCGGGCCGTCCACCAGCAGGGCCGGCACGAGATAGGCCAACGACTTGCCCGTGCCGGTGCCCGCCTGGACCAGCAGGTGTTCACCATCGCGTACGGCCTCGGCGATGGCGTTGGCCATCTGCCGCTGCCCCGGGCGGTCCACGCCGTCGGGCACCGCGCCCACCGCGATGCCGAGCAGCTCCTCGACGGTTGGGGGAGCGGTGGCGGCCACGGTCAAGCAGGCTACCCCGAGCCGTGCCCGCCGCTCGTCAGCCAGGCCGGGACGGCGCCGTCGAAGTGCCGACCGTGGCGCTGGGACGCCCAGGCTGCTTAGCTTCGCCAGTCGAATGTCATCGGCGTCGGCCAGCGGATGCAGGTACGCCGAGGCTGCCGCGTCCCCACCGGCCATCGCCGTATGCGCCGCAGGTGGCCCGACATCCTTCGCCGCACTGGAGCCGCCAGCCCGCTGATCCGATGTTCCCTGTAGCGGGGACCTCCCTGGACGAAGGCCGCGGCAGCCTCCACTGTGCGGATCGGGCCGGCGGAAGGACTGCCATCAACGTAGGTCGAGGATTGGTCCAACGCCTCATCGACCGGACCCCAGCCGATCCGGCTCCGCGGCTTTGCGGCGGTCGTTCGTCGGGTTGACCGTGGCGTCATGTCGACGGGGGAGGAAGAATGGCCGGGAGGTCAGGAGGGGCGATGGCGACGATCCCGGCGGTGGCGCGGCGCAGGCACCTGCGTCGTGCGGACCTGCGGCACACGCCGGATGACGGCGCGCGGTATGAGCTCATCGACGGTGAGCTTTACGTGAGCGCCGCGCCCGGCCACGTCCACCACCGCGCCACCGGCAGGCTGTTTGCGACGCTGACCACGGCGGCGCCAGCTGAGTTCGAGGTTCTCGTGGGGCCGTTCGCGGTGGCGCTGGCGCAGGACACCGAGATCCAGCCGGACATCATCGTGGGCCGGCGCAAGGACTTCACTGAGCGGGAGATCGTCGCGCCGGCGTTGGTGGTCGAGGTGCTCAGCATCAGCACGCGCTCGGTCGATCTGGTGGTGAAGCGGCGCAGGCTCGAACGCGCGGGGGTGCCGTCGTACTGGGTGGTGGATCCCGTCGCTCGGCCCGAGGAGGCGTCGTTGCTCGTGTGGGAGCTTGGTGCGGACGGGGTGTACCAGGAGCCGGTTCGGGTCGTGGGGGAGCAGCCGTACGTCGCGGTGGCTCCGTTCCCGGTCACCGTGGTGCCCGGGCAGCTCGTGCGCTGAGAGGTGGTCGATGGGCGACGCCGTAGAGGTCGTCTTCCTCAAGTACGACGGGCGACCGCACCGCCGCTATCCGGCGCGGTTCCTCGGCGAGGATGAGAACGGCCGATGGTTGGGTGTCGAGGCCGGCAGCTGGGCCCTGGTCGACGGCGGCGAGCGTGAGGTGCTGCGCGAGGAACCGTACGTGTTGCTCGTGCCGCACCACGCGTGGTGGACCGCGATGTTCAACGCGCCGCCGCGCCGGACCGAGGTCTACTGCGACATCACCACTCCGGCGAGGTGGTCGGGGCTGGCGGAGGTCACCGTCGTCGACCTCGATCTCGACGTGCGCCGGCGTCGGTGGGGCGCGATCGAGCGCCTCGACGAGGACGAGTTCCACGAGCACGCTGCCCTGTTCGGCTACCCCGACGAGGTCGTGGCCGCCGCCACCGAGGCGAGCCTGTGGTTGCTCGACGCGCTCGGTGACGGCAGCGAGCCCTTCGCCGACGGATTCCGCCCGTGGCTGGCGCAGGTCTGGGACGGCGTCACCCCCTGAGTCCGCTCGGCGCGGCGGGCGCGGACTCGACGGGCCCGGCGGGCCGGCGCCGATCCGTACGATCCTCGCTGTGGGAGACGCGCGGGGCAGCGACCGTGACCTGATCGAACGGGCGAGGCGGGTGCGACGGTTGTTGCGAACCGACTCGGCCGATCTCAGCCGTGTCGACCCGCGTGGCACCCCGGGCCTGCCCAAGCTGGACAAGGCCGTCGACCCCAAGGCGTGGTCGCGGGCGCAGGTGGAGCGACTCGGGACCCTGCTGGGTGGGCTGCAGGAGCGGCTCTTCGCCCGAGCCAAGGCCGGCGTGGACCGCCGCCGCCTGTTGCTGGTGTTGCAGGCCACCGACTGTGCCGGCAAGGACGGCACGGTGCGCAGCGTCGTCGGGGCGATGAACCCGCTCGGCATGCAGATCAGGGCGTTCGGCCCGCCCAACGACGTGGAGCGCCAGCACCACTTCCTCTGGCGGGTCGCCGCCGCCCTGCCGCCCGCGGGCTACGTGGGTGTCTTCAACCGGTCCCACTACGAGGACGTGCTGGTCCCGCGGGTGCGCCGGCTGGTGCCCAAGGACGTCTGGCGACGCCGGTACGAGGAGATCAACGCGTTCGAGCAGGCTCAGGTCGCCGATGGGCTCATCCTGGTGAAGGTGATGCTGCACATCTCGTTCCGGGAGCAGGCCGACCGGCTGCGCGCACGCCTGGACGATCCCACCAAGCGCTGGAAGTTCAGCGCGGCAGACCTGGACGACCGCGACCGGTGGGCGGAGTACCAGCGCGCGTACGGCGACATGGTGGCCCGTTGCTCCGCGGCGGCTCCCTGGTACGTGGTGCCGGCTGACCGGAAGTGGTACCGCAACTGGGCCGTGGCGAACCTGCTGCTGGCCCACCTGGACGAGGCCAGGCTCAGCTACCCCGAGGTGGACCTCGACCTCGACGAGCTGCGCGCCCGGCTCGCCGGCCAGGCGAACACCAGATGAACAAAGGATGAACGGTCCGTACCTGGCCGAGTCCGGCGAGAGGACTTCGTTCACCGGCACCTAGCATTCGACGCGAGTCCGCCGTCAGGGCAAGGGGACAGCCCGCCCATCGTGCCGGCGACCTGACACTGGAGCCACGATGCGATTGAAGTTCCGCCCCAGCGACGACTCCTTCTACGAGTTCTTCAACGCTGCCGCGACGAACCTGGTGCGCGGGGCGGAGGTGCTGCTGGAGCTGACGCTGCCGGATGCCGATGTGGCGGATGTCGCCGAGCGCCTCGGGGACCTGGAGCACGACAGCGACCAGATCACCCACGAGGTCTACAACAAGATCAACTCGACCTTCATCACGCCGTTCGACCGCGAGGACATCTACCGGTTGGCATCCACATTGGACGATGTGATGGACCACATCGAGGCCGCCGGCAGCCTGGTCTACCTCTACGGCCTGACCAAGTTGCCCGCCATGCCGCGGGAGATGGTCGAGCTCGTCAACGTGGTGGAGCGGCAGGCGCGGCTGACCGCCGAGACGATGCCCCGGCTGAAGACGATGAAGGACCTGCGGGAGTACTGGGTCGAGGTCAACCGGCTGGAGAACGACGGCGACCAGGCCTACCGGATGCTGCTCGTACGGCTCTTCTCCGGCGAGTACCAGCCCCTGGACGTGCTGAAGATGAAGGAAGTCGCCGACGAGCTGGAGGCTGCCTGCGATGCGATGGAGCACGTGGCCAACACCGTCGAGCAGATCTCGGTGAAGGAATCCTGACCCGTGTCACCTGAGCTCCTCGCGGTGATCGCGGTGATCGCCGCGGCGATGGTCTTCGACTTCACGAACGGCTTCCACGACGCGGCCAACGCCATCGCGACCTCGGTCTCGACCCGTGCCCTCACTCCCGGCGTCGCACTGCTGGTCGCCGCCGCCGGCAACTTCGTCGGCACCCACTTCGGAGCGAACGTCGCCAAGACGGTCGGCGAAGGCCTCGTGGTGCTGCCGCCGGGCCTGAGCAGCCTCGGTGTCGTCTTCGCCGGCGTGCTCGGAGCCATCGCCTGGAACCTGTTCACCTGGTACATCGGGCTGCCGTCGTCGTCCTCGCACGCCCTGTTCGGTGGCCTCGTCGGCGCGACCCTGCTCGCCGTCGGTGGACACGTCCAGTGGGGAAACATCGTCGACAAGGTGATCGTGCCGATGGTCGCCTCGCCGATCGTCGGTTTCACGCTGGGCGCGGTGATCATGGTGGGCGTGCTGTGGTCGATCAAGCTGTTGGCCCGGTGGGCACCCGCCGCCACCCAACCCCGCCGGCTCAACCGCTTCTTCCGCTACGCGCAGTCGGCCTCGGCGGCGGCCATGGCGGTCGGGCACGGCATGCAGGACGCGGCCAAGACGATGGGCATCATCGTGCTGGCCCTCTACGTCGGGGGAATCCAGTCCAGCCCCACCGAGATCCCGTGGTGGGTGTACTACACGTCCGCGACCGTGCTGGCGCTGGGCACCTACGCCGGTGGATGGCGGATCATCCGGACCCTCGGCCGGCGGATCATCCACCTCGGCCCTCCGGAGGGTTTCGCGGCGGAGTCGGTGGCCAGCTCGGTGCTCTACTTCACCGCGTCGATCGGCGCGCCCATCTCCACCACGCAGACCATCACCTCGGCCATCATGGGCGTCGGCGCGACCAAGCGGGTCTCCGCCGTGCGCTGGGGCGTGGCCGGCAACATCGTGGCGGCCTGGGTGCTGACCTTCCCCGGCGCCGGCCTCATCGCCTGCCTCGCCTACCTGATCGTCAGGCCGCTGTTCTGACCGGTACGGTCACCGCCATCCGGCGGGTGACCGCCCGATACGCCAGGTACGCGATCGGGATGCCGGAGTTCGTCTCGATCAGCGAGTTGACGATGACGGGCAGCAGTAGCGGTGGCCGGATCCCGCTGATCAACAGCGCGGACTCCCAGGCGAACTGCACGCCGAACCCGATCGCCAACAGCCACAGCAGGTTGACCTGCTCCTCGCCGCGCAGGTTCGCCACGGCCAGGTACAGGTAGCCGGCGAGCATGACGGCCGCCATCACGCCGTGGTAGCCCACCCCGCGCGAGACGCTGATCTGGCCGAACCCGTCCCCGAAGTTGGCGCTCACCTGGGCCACCGTCACCCAGCCGAGGATCGGCAGCAGCGACCACTCCACGGCATGGCCGTCGCGGTCGAAGAGCAGCCAGATCCAGGCGAAGTTGGTCAGGCCGTAGCTCAGGCTGAACCAGACCAGGAACCAGAACGGGTCGGCGCCCTCGATGTGGCGCGTCCCCAACACCTGGTAGTAGAGCCCCCAGTCGATGAGGAAGTAGACGACGCCCATGAGCAGCCCGACCACGACGGCGGTCCGCTTGCCCAGCCAGAGCAGGATCCCCGCGTAGACCAGCAGCCAGGCGATGTCGATCCCGATGTAGAGCGACGAGAACGTGCGCGCCACCGTGTAGTCCACTGCCGCGACCTCCCACGCGCGCTCGGTGGCGGGGATCGTACCGGCGTGGAGTACCGCTGTCGATGGCCGAGCGTCAGTAGGTGACGCCGGTCTGGGCCCGGATCGCGTCGAGCGTCGCCATGATCGCCAACGTCTGCTCGTGCGGCACCAGCGGGCTCTCGATCAGGCCGGCGCGCAGGCAGCGCATCGCCTCCTCGGCCTCGTAGAGCATGCCGTGGCCCCGGATCGGCACGTCGACGCGGGTGGCCTCCTCGCCGTGGTAGAGGAGGTAGCCGGCCGGGACGTGGAAGCGCCGGGCCAGTTCGATGCGCCCAGCCGTACCGGAGATCACCGCGCGACCGCCGGTGTCGGCCGACATGCCGCAGTGCAGGGTCGCGGTCGCGCCGTCGGGGTAGCCCAGCGCCATGCTCGTGCTTTCGTCCGTGCCTTCGGGCAGCAGCGTGGCGACGGCCGCGATCGCACTCGGCGCGCCGAGGAAGAGGTGTGCGAAGGTCACCGGATAGACGCCCAGGTCGAGCAACGCTCCGCCGCCGAGTTCCCTGGCGCGCATGCGGTGGCCGGCCGGGAACGGTCCCGGCACGCCGAAGTCGGCCTGCACGTGGCGGATCTCGCCGATCTCACCGCTGGCCACGACCTCCTGGACACGGCGGATGGTGGGGTTGGTCGCCATCCACATGGCCTCCATGAGGAACAGCCCCCGGGCGCGAGCCAGGTCGACCAGCTGCTGGCTGGTCGGCAGGTCGAGGGTGAACGGCTTCTCGCACAGCACCGCCTTGCCCGCCTCAAGACACACCATCGTGGCCGCGTGGTGGGCGGAGTGCGGCGTCGCCACGTAGACGATGTCGACCTGCGGGTCGGCGGCCAGCTCCTGCCAGGAGCCGTACGCGCGGGGGATGCCGTGCTCGGCGGCGAAGGCACGGGCCGAGTCCAGGGAGCGGGAACCGACGGCGACCACCTCCGCTCCGTCGGCCAGGGCCAGGTCACGGGTGAACTGGGCGGCGATCCCGCCGGTGGCGAGGATGCCCCAGCGGATGGGCGTGGCAGTCATGACGTGCTCCTCACGGGGGAGGTCGGACGGGAGCGGGGAACGTCGTCGGGCCCGGTCGGCTGACGGTACCGCGCCGGCGATCTCCAGGCTTCTGCGCCGCTGCGGGTCGTGGGTAGGGTGGGCGGCGTGACGAGCGGGTCGGACAGGGTCGAGGCGCCGCGGTTCTTGGCCGAGCACTGGGAGAAGTTCCGCGCCTCCGGGGCCGTACCCGCGACGCCGCGGCTGGCCGCGACCGTGATCCTGCTGCGCCCCGGCGACGATGGGTTCGAGGTCTACGTCCAGCGGCGCGCCGCGACGATGGCGTTCGCCCCCGGCATGTACGCCTTCCCCGGTGGCAGCGTGGACCGCGCGGCGGACTACCCGCAGATTCCGAATCAGTCCGGTGACCCGGTGCGGGTGGCGTGGACCAGCCGCATGGGGCTGCCCCTCGACGATGCCCAGGCCGTGGTGCGCGCCGCCGTGCGCGAGCTCGCCGAGGAGGCGGGCGTGGCGGTCGAGCCGGCGACGCTCGCGCCTTGGGCCCGTTGGCTGACTCCCGAGTTCGAGCCCCGCCGCTTCGACACCTTCTTCTTCCTGGCCCGGCTGCCGGACGGCCAGGGCGCGCGCGAGACCGGCGGCGAGGCGGACCGGGTGGCCTGGCTGGCGCCAGCCCAAGCCGTACGGCTGCCGATGCTCCCGCCGACCCGTCACACCCTGGCCGAACTGGCCCGATTCGCCACGATCGACGAGGTGTTCGCCGCCGCCGAGACCCGCGACGTCAGCGAGCCGATCCGGCCCGTGATCGAGGTCGAGGGTGAGGCCACCTGGCTGCGGCTGGTCTGACGGCGCGCCGATCGGGTGTTCCGCCCGCTTGCCCGGGCAACTTACGGTATCGGGGACGACCGTGGGCCGAACCGGTCGCGATTTCGAGAAGGTGGGGTAAGCCATGTCGACGCCTCCCAGCCCGGGTTCGGACCAGACCCAGGTCGTCTATGTCCGTGAACCGGCGCACTGGGGCCGGCGCATCCTCGTGCTGATCGGGGTCGTGGCCCTGGGCACCGCGGCGTTCTTCGGGTTCGCCGCCGTGAACCTGCTGCCATCGTTCATCTCGAACCCCTTCAAGAAGCAGGTCGACGACCGGACCGGCCCGGTCGTGCTCCAGTCCGTGCAGAGCCTCAGCAACTACGTCGCGGCGCGTGGCAACTTCCAGGTGGTCGTGGACTACAAGGAGGACCGGGCGTGGATCCCGGACTTCATCTCCAGTTACCACGCCCTCTTCGTCGCCTACGGTTCAGTGGAGGCGTACGTCGACTTCAGCGGCCTGGCCCAGGACGCGATCCAGGTCTCGGCCGACGGCAAGGAGGTCGTCGTCACGCTGCCCGAGCCGCAGCTCACCGAGGTGCGCCTGGACGTGAACAAGAGCCACGTCTACTCCCTCGACGAGGGCATCCTCGAGAACCTCCAGGGCCTGATCAGCAACGACCTCGACCGGCAGGGCAAGCTCTACCAGCTGGCCGTGCAGAAGATCGAGGAAGCGGCGCGGCAGAGCGAGATCCTCAGCCGGGCCAGGGAGAACACCGAGAAGGAACTCACCGCGATACTGACCACGCTCGGTTTCACCAGGGTCACTATCCAGTGGAAGACCAACCCGCAGTAGGACGTCTCCGGCACAGATACGTGCCTGTTACCCCGCGACATCGGACGTTTACCCGATAGCTGCCCGTGCACAGGGCGGAGACAGTGGGTCGACGCAGTTGTGGTGATCGCCACAACAGGGCCGCAGGGAGGCATGCGTGGCCACGGTTGCGCTGACCAACGTGTCGAAGGTGTTCGAGGACGGCACGGTTGCTGTCGACGACGTGAGCCTGGAGGTCGCGGACGGGGAGTTCCTCGTGCTGCTCGGACCGTCGGGCTGCGGGAAGTCGACGATTCTGCGGATGATCGCGGGCTTGGAGACGCCGACGTCGGGCTCGGTCCTGCTCGACGGCAAGGTCGCCGACGACCTGCCGCCGCGGGAGCGCGGGGTTGCGATGATCTTCCAGGACTTCGGGCTCTACCCGCACATGAGCGCGCACGACAACATCGCCTTCCCGCTGCGCATCGCCGGGCTCGACCCTCAGAAGCGCACGGAGCGGGTCAGCGACGTGGCGAGCGCGTTGGGCATCGAGGACGTGCTGGCTCGCAAGCCGGGCCAGCTCTCCGGTGGGCAACGCCAGCGGGTGGCGATGGGTCGGGCGATCATCCGTCGGCCGTCGCTGTTCCTCATGGACGAGCCGTTGTCCAACCTGGACAGCGGCCTGCGGGCGCAGTTGCGGGCCGAGATCTCGGCGCTGGTGCGCGAGCTGGGCGTGACGACGATCTACGTCACGCACGACCAGGCCGAGGCGCTGACCATGGCGGACCGGGTCGCGATCCTGCGCCGGGGCGTGCTGCAGGACGTGGGCACCCCGACCGAGGTCTACCGGCGCCCCGGCACGCTGTTCGTCGCCACGTTCCTCGGCACCCCGAAGATGAACCTGGTCGAGGCCCAGGTCTACGTGAACCTCGACCGGTACGTCAGCCTGCACCTGGGCGAGCAGGCCCTCTACCTGCCCTGGCACGACATGCGTTCGCGTCAGGTGGCGCACTACCACGGCGAGCGCATCGTGCTGGGCCTGCGGGCCGAGGCACTCTCGCCGGTGGCTCCCGACACCACCGGCGACGTGCTGCACGGCCGGGTCCGCTACGTCGAGCACCACGGCCACGAGTCGATCGCCTTCCTCGACGTCGGTGCCTTCGCGGTTCCCGTCGAGGAGCAGGCGGCACCGGCGAACCCCAGCGCCAACGGCCGGTCCGGGCGTCTCGGGGGGATCTTCCGGCGTACCCGGGGTGAGGCGCCGGTCGACCCGTCCGCGAACGGTCACGGCGCCACCACCGTGCTCGACCCGCCGGGGCGGCACTCCCGGGTCCCCGCCGAGCTGGCCGTACGGCTGCAGCCTTACCCGTCGCTGCGCGTCGGCGAGCCGATGAGCGTCGCCGTCCGTCTCGACGCCCTGCACTTCTTCGACAGCCGCGGCCAGCGCATCGACGTCGGCTGGCGCTGACCGGGGGACTTCGGTCCCCGTCTCGAGGCCACCCCGGGGGTCGTCCCTCCCCCGGGGCGGTCCTCAGGCCCAGGTCGGTTCCCGCAGCAGCGTCGCCAGGCGGTCCCACCGGTACGGCTGGCGCTCCGGGCCTTCGTGGCGTTGCCGGCGGGCCAGCGCCAACCCCCGCAGGTAGGCCGCGGGCCCGCGCCACGCTCCCTGCCAGACCAGCCGCGCCAGCTCAGCCGGCAGGGCACCGCCGTCGGGATCCGCCGCGTCGGCGGCCCGGTGCCGTCCGGCGCCCACTCCGCCCGCCACGTCGCCGCTGACCACTTCCGCCGCGGCGGCCCAGCTGTCCCGGTGCGCGCGCAGCACGTCGCCCACGCCGCGCAGCACGCCGGGCGTGGCCCGCAGCAGGTCGCCCAGCGCCCGTGGGTCGCGGCACACCAGGCTGGTGCAGGCCGCCGCGAGCGCGGTGCCGTCGTCGAGAAGCTGCCGGCGCAGGCTCTCGACGTCGCGGCGGTACCGGCGACGCACCAGCGCCGCCGGCCGGTAGGCGGCGCTGCCACCGGCCCGCAGCACCCGCAGCAGGGCGAGCGTCTCCTCCGCGGCGGCCGCGGGCGTACCGGCGCCCAGCGCCTCGTCGAAGCCACCGATCGCCTCGATCACCCCGGGTCGGAAGGCCAGGGTGGCGCCCGTGCCCGGTGGGGGCATCGGCCGACGCCCGAGCAGGCTCCGCAGCGAGATCGGGGCGGGGGTGAAGTCCTGGCCCCGGCCGCCGTACCGCGCGAACCAGACCTGCGCCGGGGTCTCCAGCTCGGCCGGCAGGACCGTTCCCTGCAGGACGTCGACGGTGGGCAGCTCGGCGAAGCCGCGGGCCAGCTCCGCGAGCCAGAACCGGTCCGGCAGTACGTCGTCGTCGACGAACGCGAGCACCTCGCCCGGTGCGGCGGCCACCGCGGCGTTGCGGGCGCGGGACCGGCCGGGCCGCTCCTCCCGCAGGTAGTCGACGTGGAAGCGTCGCTGGAACTCCCGCACCACGGCCCGTGACTGCTCCGTGCACGGTGCGCTGTCGACCACGAGGATCCGGTAGGCCGGGTAGGGGTACGCCTGGCCGAGCAGGCTCTCCAGACAGGCCCGCAGCTGCACGGGCCGCTCGCGCGTGCAGACCACCACGGTGATCGGCAGGGCGTTGGTGAGGACGGCGGCGCGCGATGCCAGATAGGGCGGCTCGCCGCAGATCTGGACACCGTCGACCGGCACGCCCCGCGTCGGGTCACCGCCAGCCGCCCGCACCCGCTGGCGGATCGTGGGGCCGAAGTCGCGGTCGATGCGCGCCGCCAGGGCGGTGGCGGTCAGCCCCGTGCTCGGTATCTCCACAATGGACTGTCCGACCGGCTCGGTGAAGGCGCGCACCAGCACCCAGGCGGCGGCCATCCGCCGTCCCGCTCGGGTGGCCGGGATGGCCGGGATGGGGTCGGCGACGTCGATGTCGAGCACGACGCCCGGGATGGGGTGGCCGGTCACCGCGGGCAGCTGCTGTGTCGCGGGTTCGGTGTCCGGCCGTCGTGCCGCCGTCATCGGTCACCTCCTCAACTCACGGTTGGTCGAAGCGTGTTGGGTTTCGCCGGCGCCCGCGGCATCCGGCTGTCGCGGCATCCGGCTGTCACGGCGTCCGGGTGTCGCGGCGTCCGGCTCCGGCGGCGTCCGGCGCCGCGGTGGATGGGGAGCGCGGGCACACCGCGACGGCGTGTGGTTCACGTCGCGGACCGGCGGGCGGTCGGCCGAACGCCGGAAACAGTCGTCTGATTGCGTCGGACACTGCGGCGGGCTCGCCCTGGGCGGCCATCGCGCGCGCCGACCAGCACAGCATCCCTGAATCCGGCGGCCACATCCGCGCGCCACGCCGGAACCGCCGTGCTCGTCGTTGCTGGTGAGACCGCACGCATCCCTCGTTCAGGCGCAGCCTCTGGACAACATGGCGGGGAGGGCGTAAAGCAGGCCGGGGGCCTCAGGTAAGCTGAGCACGTTGCCACGGCGAGGGCAGCGCCGGCGCGGGATGTCAAGGATCGATCAGATCCGCGAGTACGCGAATCCCACGTGGGCTGGCTGCCGTCATCGGCGCGGTGCCCCGGATTCGTCCGTCGCACCCTCTCCGGGCCACCGCACACTACCGACAGACCAACGACCTGGCACCACCACGCGCGTACGACCACACCGCCGCCCGGCGCTCCGCGCCAGCGGCACCCCAGCCCACCGCACCACCGTCGGCGACGGCTGTCAGCCGGCTGCCGACCACCGATTCAGGAGTGACCCCGTGTCCGAGGTAAAGATCAGCGCCGAGCTCCGCACCGAGTTCGGCAAGGGCGGCGCTCGCCGTACCCGCCGTGCCGGCAAGGTGCCCGCCGTGCTGTACGGGCACGGCGAGGCCCCGCGGCACATCGCCCTGCCGGATCGTGAGTTCGCCGCGGCGATCCGCCACGGCGGCATGAACCAGGTTTTCAACATCACGCTCAACGACGGCACCGAGACGCTCGCGCTCACCAAGGCGATCCAGCGTGACCCGATCCGCGACACCTTCGAGCACGTCGACCTCGTGATCGTGAAGCGGGGCGAGCGCGTCACCGTCGACGTGCCGCTGCAGCTGGTCGGCGAGGCCGCGCCGGGCACGCTGGTCGTGGTCGAGCACGACCGGATCTCCGTCACGGGCGAGGCGTTGCACCTGCCGGAGCACGTCGAGGCGAGCATCGCGGGTCTGGAGGCCGGCGCCCACGTCACCGCCGGCAGCGTCAAGCTGCCCTCGGGTGTCGCGCTGCACGTCGACCCGGAGCTGATCGTCGCCGTCATCCAGGCTGCGCCGACGGCCGAGCAGCTCGGCACCGCGGCGCCGGCCGTCGAGGCCGAGGGCGAAGAGGGCGAGGAGGGCGCGCCGGCTGAGGGCGAGGCCGCTCCGGAGCCGGCCGAGGCCTCGGCCTGACGACCATCCAACGCACAGCGTGAGTGGGCGGGCCCGGCTGGTCCGGGTCCGCCCTCCTGTTTGATCGTCGCGGGAGGCGACCATGTGGCTCGTCGCCGGTCTGGGCAATCCCGGGCGGGAGTATGAGCGCAATCGCCACAACGTGGGCTTCCTGATCGTCGACCTGTTGGCCCAGCGGTGCGGGACCCGGTTCGGCCGCCATCGGCGGGTGGTCGCCGACACGGCCGAGGCTCGGCTCGGCGTGGGTGCCGACGCGCCCGCGCTGGTGCTGGTCAAGCCGATGACCTACATGAACCTCTCCGGCGGCCCGGTCGCGGGCCTGGCGAAGTTCTACAAGGTCGAGCCGGCGCAGGTCATCGCCGTGCACGACGAACTGGACCTGCCCTTCGGCACGCTGCGGGCGAAGCTGGGCGGTGGCGAGGGCGGCCACAACGGCCTTCGCTCGATCTCCCAGTCATTGTCCACAAGGGACTACCACCGGGTACGGTTCGGCATCGGACGGCCGCCGGGGCGGCAGGACCCGGCCGACTACGTGCTCTCCGACTTCACCGCCGCCGAACGCAAGGAACTGGACTTCCTCGTCGACCGGGCGGCCGACATCGTGGAGTCGATCATCCGCAACGGTCTGGAGCAGACCCAGAACGTCTACCATGCGGACTGACGGGCGCCCAAACTACTCGTTCGCCGCCATGGTTTGTAGACTTCCGCCGGATCCGCGGGCATAGGCCCGCCTGTCCGGCCTGGAAAGGACACTGCCATGACCCCCGCCTACCGCCTGACCCATCTGCAGGCGTTGGAGGCGGAGAGCATCTTCATCTTCCGCGAGGTGGTCGCCGAGTTCGAGCGGCCGGTGCTCCTCTTCTCCGGCGGCAAGGACTCGATCGTCATGCTGCGGCTGGCCGAGAAGGCCTTCTGGCCGGCGCCGATCCCGTTCCCCGTCATGCACGTCGACACCGGGCACAACTTCGAGGAGGTGCTCGAGTTCCGTGACCGTCGGGTGGCGGAGCTGGGGCTGAACCTGGTGATCGCGAGCGTCCCGGAGGCGTTGGCCAGCGGTCTGGTGCGCGAACCGGCGGACGGGACCCGCAACCGCATCCAGACCCCGGTGCTGCTCGACGCGGTCGAGAAGCACCGCTTCGACGCGCTGTTCGGCGGCGCCCGACGCGACGAGGAGAAGGCACGCGCCAAGGAACGGGTCTTCAGCTTCCGCGACGAGTTCGGCCAGTGGGATCCGCGCAACCAGCGCCCCGAGCTGTGGTCGCTCTACAACGCTCGGGTCCACAGTGGAGAGTCGATCCGGGTCTTCCCGCTCTCCAACTGGACCGAGTTGGACGTGTGGCACTACATCGCGGCCGAGCGGATCGAACTGCCCTCGATCTACTTCGCCCACGAGCGCGAGGTCGTCGAGCGCGACGGGATGCTCTACGCCGTACATCAGCACCTGCCCGCGCGGGCCGGCGAGCGCCCCTTCACCGCGACCGTGCGTTACCGGACGGTCGGTGACGCGAGCTGTACGGCCGCGGTGAGGTCAGACGCCGACACGGTGGCGAAGGTCATCGACGAGGTGGCGGCCACCCGCATCACGGAGCGTGGCGCGACCCGCGGCGACGACCGGATCAGCGAGGCCGCCATGGAGGACCGCAAGAAGGAAGGCTACTTCTGATGAGCGCAGTCGAGCCACGAAGCGACGGTGTGTGATGGCGGACGACCTGCTGCGCTCGGCTCGCGCGGCGGCAGCCCGGCCGATGGACCTGTTGCGGTTCGCCACGGCGGGCTCGGTCGACGACGGCAAGTCCACGTTGATCGGGCGGCTGCTCTACGACACCAAGTCGATCTTCGAGGACCAGCTGGCCGCCGTGGAGTCGGTCAGTGCCTCGCGCGGGGACGAGTACACCAACCTCGCGCTGCTCACCGACGGGCTGCGGGCCGAGCGGGAGCAGGGCATCACGATCGACGTGGCCTACCGCTACTTCGCCACGCCACGGCGGAAGTTCATCATCGCCGACACCCCGGGGCACATCCAGTACACCCGCAACATGGTGACGGGCGCCTCGACGGCCGACCTGGCGTTGATTCTGGTCGATGCTCGCAAGGGCCTGGTGGAGCAGTCACGCCGCCACGCGTTCCTCTGCTCGCTGTTGCGCGTGCCACACCTCGTGCTGTGCGTGAACAAGATGGACCTGGTCGACTACTCGGAGGAGGTCTTCGAGTCGATCGCCGACGAGTTCACCACCTTCGCCGCCAAGCTCGACGTGCCCGACCTCACGGTCATCCCGATCTCGGCACTGCACGGCGACAACATCGTGACCCGTGCGGAGACGATGCCCTGGTACGACGGACCCGCCCTGCTGCACCATCTGGAGCACGTGCACATCGCCTCGGACCGCAACCTGGTTGACGCCCGCTTCCCGGTGCAGTACGTCATCCGTCCACAGTCGAGCAGGTACCCCGACTACCGGGGCTACGCCGGCCAGATGGCCTCCGGGGTGCTCAAGCCGGGCGACGAGGTGATGGTGCTGCCCAGTGGCTTCACCAGCCGGATCGCCGCGATCGAGACCGCGGACGGTGAGGTGGCCGAGGCGTTCCCGCCGATGTCGGTCACCATCCGCCTCACCGACGAGATCGACATCGCCCGCGGTGACCTCATCTGCCGGCCGCACAACGCCCCCAAGCCGGCGCAGGACATCGACGCCATGCTCTGCTGGATGGACGAGACCGAGCCGCTCGTGCCGGGCCGCAAGTACGCGGTCAAGCACACCACCCGGTCGGTGCGCGCGGTCGTGAAGCAGTTGCAGTACCGGCTCGACGTCAACACGCTGCACCGCGACGAGTCAGTCTCCTCGTTGGCGCTCAACGAGATCGGCCGCGTGCGGCTGCGCACCACCGCGCCGTTGCTCGCCGACTCCTACCGGCGCAACCGCACCACCGGCGGTTTCATCCTCATCGACGAGACCACCAACCGTACGGTCGGTGCCGCCATGATCCTCGACCCGGCCTGAGTGCGACCCGATTCGGTCAGGACCGCGGCGTGCCGGGTTCAGCCGCCGCCCTGGCCGCGGCGGCTGGCCGCATCCTTGCCGCGCTCGTACTTCGCGCGGAACTTCTCGACCCGGTCGGCCGTGCCCATCGGCCGCCGCTTGCCGGTCCAGAACGGATGGCTCGCCGACGAGATGTCCACGTCGATGACCGGATAGGTGTTGCCATCGGTCCATTCGATGGTCTGGTCGCTCTTCGCGGTGGACCGGGTCAGGAAGGCAAAATCGGCCGTACGGTCGCGGAACACGACGTCGCGGTATTCCGGCTGGTCGGACTTCATGGCGATCTCCCTTCGACAGCCCCACCCTAGGTGCCCGTCGAGCTGACCGGGCTGCTCGCGCCAACCCCATCCGTCCCAACCGTCCCGGGGGTGCGGCCTGCCCCCGTTGGTGGTCGTCTTCACCGATCTTGCGGCGGTAGACGGTCATGGCGAAGCCGTACGCCACCGAGTCCAGTGGTGCGGTCAGCCGCTCCGCGAGGTCGCGGGCTCCGACGTCGCGTTCCGCTCCCGTACGGCTTGGCCTGCTCCCGTACGGCTTGGCACTGTGAACGGCCGCCGTCGGATGAGCAGGGCTTTCGCAAGATCCGCTGTTCACGCTCGATCCGTCGCCCCGCGCGTGTGAACGGTTCGTACGGCGTGTTCGCGGCGTGTCGCTCACGCTCGGCCCAGAGGTGCGCGGTGGGGGATCAGGCGAGGCCGTGTTCGTAGGCGAAGACCACGATCTGTACGCGGTCGCGCAGGCCGAGCTTGCGCAGGATCCCGCCCACGTGGGTCTTGACGGTGGATTCGCTGGCGAAGATCTGCGCCGCGATCTCGGTGTTGGACAGCCCGCGGACGACCGCCGCGAAGACCTCGCGTTCCTTGTCGGTCAGCGTCAGGAACTCGGCCGGCGGCGGGGCGCTGGGCCGGAACTCGTGGTCGAGCAGGGAGGTCAGGTCCTGGGGCGCGAGCACGGCGTTGCCGGTGTGCACGGTCCGGATGGCGTCCCGGAGCTGGGCCGGCGTGGTGTCCTTGAGTAGGAATCCGCTTGCCCCATAACGGATCGCGGCGGCCGCCCGATCGTCGAGATTGAAGGTGGTCAGCACGATCACCCGTACGGGCTTGTGCCGGCGGGCGACCCGGTCGGGCGAGAAGATCAAGCGGGTCGCCTCGACGCCGTCCATCTCGGGCATGCGGATGTCCATGAGCACGACGTCGGGCGACAGCTCGTCCACGAGTTGGACCGCGGCGTGGCCGTCCCCTGCCGAGCCCACGACGCGCATCCCCGGCTGGGCGTCGACGATGACCTTGACGCCTTCGCGGAAGAGGTCCTGGTCGTCGACGAGCAGCACGTCGATCTCCGGCGGGTCCGGCAACGCGCTCACCGCGACCATCCCGCCGCGGGCGTCCGCACGGGGACGAAGGCGATCGCCGTGAACGCCGGTCCGTCCGGCCCGGTGTCGCGCTGCAGCTGCAGTCCACCGCCGACCGACTCCAGCCGCCGCCGCATGCCCGCGAGCCCTTGTCCGCCGCCGGGGTCGCCGGCCGCGCCCGCCTCGCTCTCGTCGATGCGGTTATTAACCAGGATGCGGAGGTGGCCGTCGCCACCGGCCTCGGGCCAGCGCCGCTCGACCACCACGGGCCGGTCGCGTCGTCCGTGCTTGATCGCGTTCGTGAGCATCTCCTGCAACACCCGGTAGGCCACGGCGGCCAGTTCCGGTGGCAGGGGTCGGGCCGTGCCCACCTCGGTGGAGACGAGCGGCGGACCACCCGCCCGTACGCCTTCGATGAGGGCGTCGAGGTCACCCCCGCGGCTGATCTCCTGGCCGTCCGTCAGCACCTGGCGGACGTCCCGCAGCGACCGGCGCGCCGAGTGGGCGATCGTCTGCATGGTCTGCTTGAGCCTCTCGGGGTCGTCGATGAACTGCGCCGACTCGGCCTGGGCCAGGATGACCGTCAGGGAGTGGCCCACCACATCATGCACGTCGCGGGCGAGGCGGTTCTGCGCCTCCTGCAGCCGTGCGATCTCCCGCGCCTGCTCCGCCTGGCTCTCCGCGGTCCGCCGGGCCAGCTGCGCCGAGCGGGCCCGGTCGCGGAAGCGTAGCGCCAGACCCGAGACGAACGGCAGGCCCAGGACGGCCAACCCGAGCATGAGCAGCCGTCCGATCCCGACGGACGCGCCGGTCACACTCAACAGGTCGTAGACCGGCCGGCCGCCCACGCCGGTGTTGACCCCGACCACGCGGAACCAGGCGAGGGCGAGGACGGGAACGAACCAGATCGAGCAGGCGGCCAGCGCGACGGTGACCTCGGCGCCCCAGCGCGCGGCGGCGAAGAGCACGGCGAGGGTGGCCGCTTCGGTCAGCAGCACCGGGATGCCGCCGAACAACTGGATGATGCCGGCGAGCCAGGCCAAGCCCAACGCCACGCCCGGCGCCCAGCGGCACACGCCGACCGCGAGGCCCAGGCAGATCAGGAAGCCCAGCGCGGCGCCCTCGGCGAGCCCGGCGATGAGCTGCGGCGTCAGGGCGACCTGGCTGAGTTCGACCAGTCCCACGATCACCACGGCGACCGCGATCACGGCCGCGGTGCCCCATTCCCGGCTCTTCATCGGATCACGGGCTCGGTCAGCCGCAGCGCGCCCGTCACCGGCAGCGCGCCGGTCACCAAAAGATCCAACAATTTACGATAATCAATGCCAGAAGCGGCGAACGCGCGCGCCACGAGGGACTGCTCGGCCAGGCTCGGCGTGGTGTCGACCCCGTCGAACACCGGGCCGGCGCCGGTGAGGATGAACGCGAACGTCGCGACCCCGGCACAGCCGAGCGCGTCGTAGAGGGCGATGGCGGCCGTCTCCAACCTCCTCGCCTCCGGCCCGGACAGGGACGCGGGCACGATCCCCGTCTCCTCGACGAACTCCGTCGCAGCAACCATACGGCTTCCGTCCGACCGCCCGAGGACGGTGACGGTGACGGCCCGACCGCGAACGACCTCCTCGACCAGCACCCGGTCGTCCACCGCGAAGGCGTCCGCGAGCGCCGACGCGAGTTGTTCCTGCGTCTGGACCAGTGAGGCACACAGGCCCGAACCGGCGGTGACCGGCTTGACCACCAGGGGCAGGTCACCGGCGAGCAGGCCACTGAGGTGGCTCGCCTCGTCGCGGGTCGCCAGAGTCCCGGCGGCGGTACGGATGCCGATGGCCTCGGCGACGAGCTTGGCGGTCCACCGGTCACCCGCCAGGGCGATGGCGCGCGGCGGCGAGCCGACGTACGGCACGCCAGCCAGCTCGCAGAGTGCCGTGATTGTTGCGCGGTACGGGTTCGGCAGCACGGGCAGGGCGACGTCGCAGGTACGCAACAGGGAGAAGGCCCGTTCGACGCTGCGCGCCTGGGCGTCCGAACCCGTACGGTCGATGCTCAGGCGTACGACCTCGTGGCCGGCGAGGCCGTCGGCCACCGACGTGAGGTCGTGATCGTTGCCCGCGGCACCGAGGACGGCCACGCGCACGGCCCTGGGCGAGGCGACGCCGGGGTGCGGTGCGGTGGAGAGCTGGGCGGTCATGCGGCGGCCCGCCACCAGCTCCGGCGGCGCGGGGCCGGCTCGTCGAGGTCCGTGATGGGCCCGTAGAGCGCGGCGGGCGCGCCGGTGAGCAGTGCCCAGTAGCGGTCGCCGTACGACCAGTGCCACCACTGGGCCGGGTAGTTGACCAGGCCCACGCTGCCCAGCGCCTCGGCCAGGATCCGGCGGTGTTCCCGTGCGGTGCGTGAGATGTCGGTGGCGGCGAAGAAGCAGCGCGAGTCCTCGGGCGTGGCGCCGACCGGGGTGCCCAGGTCGAGCTCCACTCCGCGCAGGTCGACGAGAGTGACGTCCACCGCGGCGCCCACGACGTGCGGGGCCACCGCCAGCGGCGCCACGTGCCGGCCGACGAGCCGGTCGCGCCGTTCGGCGTCGAGGTCGGGATGCCGCGCCTGCACCTCGGCCGAATAGTCGGCGATGATCGATGCCTGGCTCGCCGCCGACCGGTGCCCCTCGACCACGCGCAGGCTCATCCCCACCGGCAGCGCGAGCTGGGCGCGGCGAAGGCGCTCGGCCACCCCGGCCCGTACGCGTGCCCGACCCGGGCCGAACGAGGCCCCGAGCGTGACGAGTGGTTGGTAGGTCTCGTGGACCGTGACGGCGGCAACACGTGGATCGTCGAGGGGGATCATCATGGAGATCACTCTGGCCCGGCGCGGCGGTGCATACCTCCGTCGTAGGTACCGCGCTGCTGTCCTCAGGTACCTCGCTCGCGGCACCTCGCCGCCCCACGGGTCTGAGCCGCCGCCGGTTCGCCGTCGAAAAACCCTTGCGGTAGTGGGGTGTTGGCCGGATAAGGTGGCCGTACACGGAAGGGAGGTGGTCCAAAGTTGTGTACGACTCGGACTCGTGAGGTGGCTGTCCGCTAGCCGCTGTCCGTCGCACGACTAGGCCGTCTCTCGACGGCGCGTCAACTGCCGGATGGCGGCTGGCGAATCCACAACAGCTACCGCGACCCCTGGGGACCAGCCTTTGTCCAGCTGGTCACTCGCTCCGGCGAGAACCCAGGGGTCGTTTCATGTCCGGCGCCGCGGAGCCGAGTGATGTCTACAGTGGACTCGTCGGTCCGCCTCTAGGCTCCCGCTTGGCCTGCCGGTCTGGGGGAATCGCGGTGGACCGATTCAGCGCCTGATGTGCGGTTTCGTCGTTGGGCCGTTCTTCGAGCACCTTCACGAGCGCCGAAGCGGTGAGGGCCACGGGCCGATCGTCGTCGTGGGCCAGCTGCCGCAGGACGTCGAGTGCCATGACGCCCGGCATCTCGGCGAGTGCCTGGGTCAGTCGCATCCGTACCGCTGAATCCCCGGTGTGTGCGGCGAGTTCATCGACCAGCGCAGCCATGATCCGGTCTGCCCACTGCGCGTCCCGCGCCAACGTCCCCAGCAACTCGGCCGCCTCGACGTCGTTCGGGCCTTCGACCACAATGCCGACGAGCGCCGGTACGGCTCGGGTCACGCCCCGTGCCCCCAAGGCGAGAGCCGCGTGTCCGCGGATCGTCGCGTCCGTGTCCTCGAGCGCGCCCGTGAGCACCGCGGTCGCTTCGTCGTGGGGAAGCTCGGCGAGCGCCAGGACCGCGCGCCGCCGGACGGCGACGTCGTCGGAGGCCAGGCCGGATGCCAGGCTCGCCACGGCATCACCGTCGGCTCGGGCGAGGGCCCACCGCAGGGCTCCCGCGACATTCGGATCGGATTCGGCGAGGACCGCCTCGGCCAACACCTCGACAGGTACCGACGCGTGCTCGGCCGGGGCCAGGACGGCCTGCTGACGCCGTGCGGC
>Ga0164243_10002160_pt1 | contig 32811 bp, 28 predicted proteins | sample OricompcompostOP_FD_108781 | JGI IMG/M metagenome (GOLD analysis project Ga0164243, IMG submission 108781) | Organic Plus compost microbial communities from Emeryville, California, USA - Original compost - Organic plus compost (OP) | ecosystem: Engineered > Solid waste > Mixed feedstock >... | reverse complement strand
TCATGCGCGGCGATAGCGCGTCATAAGCCGCATACATCGAGGCGAACATGGTGTCACCGCCGCCATCCGGCGGCACAGTGTGATTGTAGAGAATGCTGCCGAGCGGCGGCACCTCGGCGCAGGACTGATCGCTATGGAAATTCTCGCCGGAGATCTGCTGCGAAGTTTCGTCATAGTGGAATTTGCGAACGTAAGGATTGTCGGTGGTCTTGCTGATCGTTGACTTGCCGACATGCGAGCCGAGCGGGCCGAAATAGCGCCCGAGCCGGATCTGATCATCGAAGGAAATCTTCTGGTCGCGAAAGAAGATCACCTGATACTGGATGAACGCCTTGTGCAATTCCTCGACCTGCTTGTTCGGCAAAGGCTGCGTCAGATCGATATTGCCGATCTCGGCGCCGATATGCGGCGAAACCGGCGTCACAGTGATGGATTCATAGGCCATGCATTGCTCCTTAGGCTCAGTGCTTTAATTGTTGCGTGTTTGTCTATTGCGGCTGCGTGCCCGACAACTGGATTGCTTCGGTCCAGTTGGCGACGTCCTTGCGTACGAAAGCCGCGAAGGCATCCGGCGACGACGTGACGACATCCGTGCCCATATTCTTGATCTGTTCGACATAAACAGGATCGCTGGCTATCCGGATCGTTTCAGCATTGAGCCGATCAATCACCACCTTCGGCGTGCCGGCCGGCACGAACAATCCGGTCCAGGCGCTAACATCGAATTGCGGCACGCCGGACTCCGCAAAGGTCGGAATATCCGGCGCATTGGCCGAACGCTGTTTGGTGCTAACGCCAATGGCGCGCATCTGCCCGCCGCGCGCCAGCGGCAGCGCATTGGGGATGGTCTCGAGCATCATCGACACCTGGCCGGAAATCAGATCCGCGGTTGCCGCACCGCCGCCCTTGTAGGGCACATGCATCATGTCAATGCCGGCAGCGATTTTCAAAAGCTCAGCTGTCAGATGCGAGGCCGAACCAATGCCGGCTGATGCAAATGTGAGCTTGCCGGGGTTATTTTTTGCGTAGCCAATCAGTTCTTTAAGATTGTTGGCCGGCACTTGCGGATTGACAATCAGCAGCAGCGGCAATTGATGCAAAGGCCCAACTGGCTCAAGGTCTTTCTGCGGATTGTAACGCAGGTTCTTGTACAGCGCCGGCCCGATGCCAAGCGTGCCGTTGGTGCCGAACAGGATGGTATACCCATCAGGCGCTGCTTTCGAGACAGCTTCAGCGCCAATATTTCCGCCAGCACCCGGACGATTTTCAACGATCACTTGCTTGCCGAGCCCCTGCGACATCGCATTGGCGACGGCGCGCGCCAACACATCAGACGATCCGCCGGCCGCGAATGTCACGATCATCGTGATTGGCCGTTCAGGATAAGACGATTGCGCTGCGGCTCCGCTTATTGCGAGGGCAGTCGCAAAAATGATCAGCACCAGTCGGACAAGCTTGTCGGTCATGAACTCTCTCCGTGTCACTGAGCAGTGCCCGGCAAGCTTCGTACCAGTTTTGAAACTTTACGAACGGGAGAGGCCGGTTACAATTCAACAAATCAGCCTAACAATTATGCCGATTGGTAATATCCCGGATGGAGCATGAATTTCAGGCAAATCGAGTATTTCGTGAATGTCGCCGAACTCGGCAGCTTCAGCCGCGCATCGGCGGTGATGCGCACGACGCAACCGGCGATAAGCCGGCAAGTGCGCGCACTGGAAGAAGGCCTCAATCTGCAACTGTTTCACCGCAATGGACGCGGCGCGCAACCGACGGATGCAGGGCGGCGTTTTCTCGTTTATGCCAAAGGCATTCTTCATCAGCTGGACGGCGCACGTCACGCCGTCACCGGCAGCGATTCAGATCTTGTCGGCAAGATCGCTATCGGCTTGCCGCCATCGATCGGCCACGTCTTGACGATGCCGATCGTACGCGCGGTGCGCGAGCGTTATCGCAACGCCAGCCTGTCGATCATTGAAGCCTTCAGCCTGCCGTTACAGGAACGGCTGCTGGCAGGCCGCATCGATGTTGCGGTGATCCACAATCCATCGCCTTCGCCGCTTCTGAAAATCGAACCCATTCTGACAGAGCAACTCTGCCTGCTCAGCGCCAAGCGTGGCGCCAAGCGCGGCGCCCTGCCCTTCGCATCGCTGGATCAATATGACCTGATCTCGCCGCTCGCGCCGCATCCGATCCGTTCGCTGGTCGAAGCGGAGGCGGCACGTTGCAACATCAAGCTGAACATCGCGCTGGAGATCGATGCGGTCGCGAACATGCTGCAACTGGTCCGCGAAGATTATGGCCATGCGGTCGTGCCCTATAACGTCGTGCGCGCCGGCATGTCGGGTGCCGGCATCATTGCCCGTCTGATCACACGGCCGACACTGAAGAGCACCGTATCGCTTGTCACCGCCGCGAGGCGTCAGCACACGTTGCTGAGCGAAGGTATTGTCGACATCGTGCGGCAGGTGTTGCAGGAGGAGCTTCATCCGGCGCCGCCACGACGCTCTCGGTGACGCGATGACGGCCGCAATGCCACGCGATGAAGATTTCCTCGGCGAGGCCGCGCGCGCTTTCCAAGCCATTGAAGATGCGATAGTTTCTAAACAACATGCTGGACAAACTGGAATATCTGATCGCGTTATCGCAGGAGCGCCATTTCGGGCGCGCGGCGGAATCCTGCGGCGTGACGCAGCCGACGCTGTCGGCCGGCATCAAGCAGCTTGAGGAGCAGCTCGGCGTTCTGCTGGTGCAGCGCGGCTCGCGCTTTGTCGGCTTCACACCGGAGGGCGAGCGCACGCTGGATTGGGCACGCCGGATCGTCGGCGACAGCAGGGCGATGCGGCAGGAAATCACCGCCCTCAAAAGCGGTCTTGCCGGCCGGCTGAAGATCGCCGCCATTCCGACCGCTCTGGCCATGGTCGCCGCGATCACCACGCCCTATCGCGCCCGCCATCCCGATGTCCGCTTCACCATCCTGTCGCAGACCTCGATCCAGATCCTGACCCAGCTGGAAAATCTCGAGATCGACGCCGGCATCACCTATCTCGATAACGAGCCGCTCGGCCGCGTCACGGCGCTGCCGCTCTATCAGGAGCGTTATCTGTTCCTGACCTCGCAGGATGCGCCGCTCGGCGATCGCCAGTCCGTCACCTGGGCCGAGGTGGCGAATGTGCCGCTCTGCCTGTTGACGCCGGACATGCAGAACCGCCGCATCATCGATGAATTGCTGCGGGCGGCCGGCAGCAACAGCCGACCGACGCTGGAATCCAATTCGGTGGTGGTGCTGTTCGCGCACGTGCGCACCGGGCGCTGGGCAACGATCATGCCGTCGAAGCTCGCCGAAACGCTTGGCCTGACCGACACCATTCGCGCGATCCCGATCGTCAAGCCGGAGGCCGTGCATACGATCGGCCTCGTCGTGCCCGCGCGCGAACCGATGACACCGCTGACGGCGGCTTTGGTCGCGCAAGCGCGGCAATTTGCGAAAACGATGGGCGATACGCCGCCGATGCCGGGATCAAAGCCGACCGGCGGCGCTTGATATCGCGTCGTCCGCGCTACTTCTGCGTGATGTGCCGGAACATCGCCCTGCGCGCTTCGTCATCCATGTCGGTCTTGAAGGCGTAGCGGTCTTTCAGCGCGTTGGCGACCTGGGCAGCCGGCCGCGCGCTGATCTCATCGACAAGACGCTTCAGATGCGGCAGCGCCGCCCATGCTTCTTCACCGATGACATTAGGAATGAGCCGCGCCCAGCCCCAGGCCGCCATGTCGACGATCGTGTAAGTGTCGCCAACAATGTAGGCTTGCTTCGCCAGCCGGGCATCGAGAATGCCGTAGTGCCGCCTGGCCTCATACGCATAGCGCTCGACGGCGTAATCCAGTCCTTTCGGCGCGTAATGGCGGAAATGCACGGACTGCCCGGAATAAGGGCCAACGCCTGACGCCACGAACATCAGCCATGACAGCAATTCGCCGCGTAATTTGTCGGATGGCGCTGGCAGAAACTTGCCGGTCTTTTCGGCGAGATAGAGAAGGATGGCATTGCTGTCGAACACCGTGACATCACCATCGACGATCGCCGGCACCTTGGCATTGGGATTGATCGCCAGATAATCGGGATTGTGCTGCTCGCCCCTGCGCGTATCGACCGGAATGGCCTCGTAGGGAATGCCGGCCTCTTCCAGAAACAAGGCCACCTTCACCGGATTTGGCGCGCCGCTGTAATAGAATTTGAGCATGAAACGTCTCCTTTATCGCGCGCAAGCGCGTTCCCTCGCCCCGCGGTAGCGGGGAGAGGGTGGCAAGCATTGAGTATCACGAAATGCGAGCCGGGTGAGGGGCTGGCCATGAGAAGCACGCATGCCCCTCATCCGCCTCGCTCGCTTGCGCTCGCGATGCACCTTCTCCCCGCTAAAGCGGGGAGAAGGAAACCGCTTAGAACAATCCGACGATGCGGCCTTCTTCGTTGACGTCGATCGAGTCGGCCGACGGCACCTTCGGCAGGCCCGGCATGGTCATGATCTCACCGCAGATCGCCACGATGAATTCCGCACCCGCCGACAGCCGCACTTCGCGCACCGGGATGTTGAAGCCGGTCGGCGCGCCCTTGGCGTCCGGATTGGTCGAGAACGAATATTGCGTCTTGGCGATGCAGACGGGCAGATGGCCAAAGCCCATCTCTTCCCATTGCTTGAGCTGATCCTTGACCGACTTGTCGGCGGTCGCATCATCGGCTCTATAGATTTCCTTGGCGATGGTGCGGATCTTTTCGAACAGCGGCATATCGTCGGGATAGAGCAGCTTCAGATCGGCCTTGCCCTCGTCGATGATCTTCACCACAGCACGGGCGACATCGGCCGCGCCTTCGCCGCCCATCGCCCAGTGATCGGCCATGATGGCTTCGACGCCGAGCGCAGCGCACTTTTCCTTCACCAGCGCGATTTCCGCGTCGGTATCGGCCGAGAAGCGATTGATCGAGACCACCGCCGGCAGACCGAATTTGTGAATGTTCTCGATATGCCGCTTCAGGTTCGACATGCCGGATTCGAGCGCCTTCAGGTCTTCCTTCTTCAGGTCTTCCTTCTTGACGCCGCCATGCATCTTCAGCGCGCGAATGGTGGCGACGATAACGACGCAATCGGGCTTGAGGCCGGCCTTGCGGCACTTGATGTCGAGGAACTTCTCAGCGCCAAGATCGGCGCCGAAGCCTGCTTCCGTCACCACATAATCGGCGAGCTTGAGCGCAGTAGTGGTCGCCGACACCGAGTTGCAGCCATGCGCGATATTGGCGAACGGGCCGCCATGGATGAAAGCCGGTGTGCCTTCCAGCGTCTGCACCATGTTCGGCGCAATCGCATCCTTCAGCAACGCGGTCATCGCGCCATGCGCCTTCAACTCCTTGGCGCGCACCGGCTTACGCTCGCGCGTATAGCCGACGATGATATTGCCGAGGCGCTCCTTCAGATCGTCGAGATCCTTGGCGAGGCAAAAGATTGCCATCACTTCCGAAGCGACTGTGATGTCGAAGCCGGCTTCGCGCGGATAGCCATTGGCGACGCCACCCAGCGAGCAGACGATCTCGCGCAGCGCGCGATCGTTCATGTCGAGGACGCGGCGCCAGGCGACGCGGCGGGAATCGAGGCCCGAGGCGTTGCCCCAATAAATGTGGTTGTCGATCAGCGCCGACAGAAGGTTATGCGCCGAGGTGATGGCGTGGAAATCGCCGGTGAAATGAAGGTTGATGTCCTCCATCGGGATCACCTGCGCATAGCCGCCGCCGGCCGCGCCGCCCTTGACGCCGAAGCACGGACCGAGCGAAGGCTCGCGCAGCGCGCACATCGCCTTTTTGCCGATGACATTGAGCGCATCGGTGAGACCGACCGTGGTGGTGGTCTTGCCTTCGCCAGCCGGCGTCGGGTTGATCGCCGTGACGAGGATGAGCTTGCCGTCCTTCTTGTCCTTCAGCGACTTGATGTAATCCATCGATACCTTGGCCTTGTAGTGGCCATAGGGCTCGAGATTTTCGGACGCGATGCCGAGCTTTTCCTTCGCCACATCGACGATGCGGCGCGGCTTGGCGGCCTGGGCGATTTCAATATCGGATTTCGGTGACTGGTGTTGCGAAGCGGGCATGGTGCGTTTCCGTTAGAGCAAAACTGGTTTGGAATGCGGGTCGATATTTTTTCGGATCTCGTCAGGAGGCGTTGTGCCTTCCCTTATCGCAATGGCCGGGTCAAGCCCGGCCATCACAAACGTCGTGTCAGGTAAAGCGTGCGCCTTTTTCGATCTTGGCTGACGCGGCCCATTCACCGGCGCCCACCTTTGGCCCATCGGCCTGCACGCGCGTGACCTTGATACGGCCATCGGCGCAAACGACGGTGAAGCTGTCGCTATCGACCACCGCCACTTCGCCGATCTTGCCGGCAATGCCTTTGGGATCGCGCGCGGGCAGCGGCGTCGCGTCGAAGATTTTCAGCTTCACGCCGTTTATCGTTGCCCACGCGCCGGGCGCGGGATTGCAGCCGCGGATCAACCGATCGATCTGCTGCCACGGCTTGCCGAAATCGATATGGGCATTCTCGGCGCGGCACAGGCCTTCATAGGTGGCCTTGCTTTCATCCTGCTTGATGCGCGGCGCCTTGCCGGCCTTCACAAGATCAACCGATTCCAGCATCGCGTCGACGCCCATCGGGAACAGGCGATCGAAGTAGACGGTGCCGAGCGTGTCCTTGTCACTGATCGGCGTCGTTTTCTGAATCAGGATATCGCCGGTATCGAGGCCGTTATCGGGCCAGAAGATCGACAGGCCGGTTTCGGTTTCGCCCTTGATGATCGGCCAGTTGATGGCGCTGGCGCCGCGATAGAGCGGAAGCAAGGACGGATGATACTGGATCGAACCATGCGTCGGAATGTTGAGAAATTCCTCCGGCACGAACAGCGTCACGAAAGCCATCACCTGCAGGTCGGGCTTGAGCGCCTTGAACTCGTCCCACACCTCCTGCTTCTTGTAGGAGTCGGGCTGATAGACCGGCAGATTGGCCGCGAGCGCGGCTTCCTTCAGCGGGTCGGGCTTGGCGCCGGGCTTTTCCGGCGCAACGTAAACGGCGATCACTTCATCACCGCGCTTCAGCAACGCTTCCAGAACGGCCTTACCAAACGCCTGCTGGCCGTGAACAACAATACGCATTGATCGCTATCTCCCCGTCTATTCCGCTGTCGTCCCCGCGAAGGCGGGGACCCATAATCCCCGCACATCGTTAGGAGGCGGCGTATGGGCCCCCGCCTGCGCGGGGGCGACAATGATTGTTACGCCGCCTTGTCGGTCTTTTCCGGCGCTGACAAAGCACCCGAGGCCTTGATCTCGGCGACGGTCTTCTTGTCCATGCCGAGCACCTTGGTCAGGATCTCGTCGGTGTGTTCGCCGAGCAGTGGCGACCGCGTCACTTCCGAGATCGAGTCCGACAGCTTGATCGGATTGCCGACGGTCAGATACGTGCCGCGCACCGGATGATCGACCTCGACCAGAGTGCCGGTCTTGCGCAGCGATTCATCCTCGGCGATTTCCTTCATCGACAGGATCGGGCCGCACGGGATGTCGTATTCGTTGAGAATGTCCATGGCCTCGAACTTGGTCTTGGTCATGGTCCATTGCTCGATGCGATCGAAGATCTGGTTGAGCTTGGACAGCCGCGCCTTCGGCGTTGCGAATTCCGGATCGGTCTTCCAATCCGGCTCGCCGATCACGTCGCAGATCGCACCCCAGACCGGCGCCTGGGTGATGAAGTAGATGTAGGCGTTGGGGTCTTCTTCCCAGCCCTTGCATTTGAGGATGCGACCGGGCTGGCCACCACCGGAATCGTTGCCGGCGCGCGGCGTCGCATCGCCGAACGGGATGCCTTCGCCATACTGGCTGTATTCGGTGAGCGGGCCGGCGGCGAGACGCTGCTGGTCACGCAGCTTGACGCGGCAAAGGTTGAGCACGCCGTCCTGCATCGCAGCCAGCACCTTCTGGCCACGGCCGGTACGGTTACGCTGATAAAGCGCGGCGACAATGCCAAGCGCCAGGTGCAGGCCGGTGCCAGAATCGCCGATCTGCGCGCCGGTGACGAGCGGCAGGCCATCGCGGAAGCCGGTCGTCGAAGCTGCTCCGCCGGTGCATTGCGCGACGTTCTCATAGACCTTGCAATCTTCGTATTTGCCGGGACCGAAGCCCTTCACCGACGCCACGATCATGCGCGGGTTGAGCTTGTGGATGTGGTCCCAGGTCAGGCCCATGCGGTCGAGCGCGCCCGGCGCGAAATTCTCAACCAGCACGTCGCAGGTCTTGATCAGCTCGTTGAGCACGCGCTTGCCCTGCGGATGCTTGCTATCGATGGTGATCGAACGCTTGTTGTGGTTGAGCATGGTGAAGTAGAGCGAATCCGCGCCCTTCACATCGACCAGCTGGGTGCGGGTGATGTCGCCAACGCCCGGCCGCTCCACCTTGATAACGTCGGCACCGAACCAGGCCAGCAGCTGCGTGCAGGTCGGGCCGGACTGGACATGCGTGAAGTCAAGAATGCGCACGCCGTCGAGCGCCTTGCCATCCTGACCGAACGGCTTTTTCGACGGCGCCTTCAGGGCCTGCACCTTGCCATTACCACGCTTGGCGGCGCGGCTCTTGCTGGCAACGGCGGCGATGCCGGCCAAAGCCGCAGCGCCCGCGAGACCGCCGGCGACGCGCTCGACCAGCTTCACGCGGCTCTTGCTCGCTGCCGACTTGCTGGCAGCGGATTTGGACTTTGACTTCGATTTTGCGCTGCTTTTGGGTGCTGCGCGCTTCGATGCAGCACGCTTGGCGGCCGCCTTCGACTTTGCCTTGCTGGCGCTCTTGGCCACTGGCGTGCGGGATTTGGATTTGGATTTCGCTTTCTTTGCCATCTTGCTCTCCATCGTCCGCTCATCCCGGCGAAGGCCAGGATCCAGTACTTGATTTCAGACTGGGTCCCCGCCTTCGCGGGGACGACCGGTGTTGTTGACTGACCTATTTCTTCTTCAGCGCGCTCTGCGGATTGAGGTTGCCGATGCGTCCGCTTTCGCTGCCGGCCGCCGGATCGATCACCGCATTGATCAGCGTCGGCTTGCCAGAATCCATTGCCTCGTTGACGGCCCGCTTGAGTTCATCCGGCGAGGTGACATTGACGCCGACGCCGCCAAAGGCCTCGATCATCTTGTCGTAGCGCGCGCCGGGCACGAACACCGTGGTGGCAGGATCGGAGCCAGCCGGATTGGTGTCGGTGCCGCGATAAATGCCGTCATTGTTGAAGATGACGATGCAGACCGGAAGCTTGTATCGGCAGATCGTCTCGATCTCCATGCCGGAGAAGCCGAACGCGCTGTCGCCTTCGACCGCGAGCACCGGCTTGCCGGTTTCGACAGCAGCGGCGATGGAATAGCCCATGCCGATACCCATGATGCCCCAGGTGCCGACATCGATGCGCTTGCGCGGCTGATACATGTCGATGATGCCGCGCGCGAGATCGAGCGTGTTGGCGCCTTCATTGACGAGGATCGCGTCGGGCCGCTCCTTGATGATCGTGCGCAGCACGCCCAACGCCCCGTGGTAATCCATCGGCGAATTGTTGTTCATCAGCTTCGGCGCCATCTTGGCGATATTGTCTTCGCGCTTCTTGGTGACGGCGCTCATCCAGTCGGCCGGGGCCGCCGGCCATTTGTCGCCCATGCCCTTCAGCAGCGCATTCACGCAGGAGCCGATATCGCCGACCACCGGGGCGACGATTTCGACATTCGAATCCATCTCGCGCGGTTCGATATCGATCTGGATGAACTTCTTCGGGGCATTGCCCCAGGCCTTGCCCTTGCCATGCGAGAGCAGCCAGTTCAGCCGTGCGCCGATCAGCATGACGACGTCGGAATCTTTCAGCACGGTGGAGCGCGCCGCGCCCGCGCATTGCGGATGGGTGTCCGGCAACAGGCCCTTGGCCATGCTCATCGGCAGGAAGGGAATGCCGCTCTTTTCGACGAGTGTGCGCACCGCATCGTCGGCCTGCGCATAAGCTGCGCCCTTGCCGAGAATGATCAGCGGCCGCTTGGCCGATTTCAGAACGTCAAGCGCGCGGGTGATGGCTTCGGGCGCCGGGATCTGCGCGGGCGCCGCATCGATCACCTTGACCAGCGACTGGCGACCGGCTTCGGCATCCATCACCTGGCCGAACAGCTTGGCCGGCAGATCGAGATAAACACCGCCGGGACGGCCCGACACCGCCGAGCGGATGGCGCGGGCCAGGCCGATGCCGATATCCTGCGCATGCAGCACGCGATAGGCCGCCTTGCAGAGCGGCTTGGCAATCGCAAGCTGGTCCATCTCCTCGTAATCGCCCTGCTGCAGATCGACGATCTCGCGCTCGGACGATCCGGAAATCAGGATCATCGGGAAGCAATTGGTGGTGGCATGCGCAAGCGCGGTCAGGCCGTTGAGAAAGCCGGGCGCCGACACGGTCAGGCACACGCCAGGCTTCTTGGTCAGGAAGCCGGCGATCGAGGCGGCATAGCCGGCATTCTGCTCATGCCGGAATGACAGCACGCGAATGCCGGCGGCTTGCGCCATGCGGCCGAAATCCGTGATCGGAATGCCCGGCACGCCGTAGATGGTGTCGAGTCCGTTCAGCTTCAGCGCATCGATGATGAGGTTGAAACCGTCGGTCAGGTCCTGCTCGGCGGCAGCGCCGGCATCAATGCTTTGTACGACTGCGGACATCCCGCTTATCTCCCTAGAAATCAATCCAGATAATCGGCGTATTTGGCGACGTGTTCGGCCAGCCCGAGCGCATGATCGCGCACGAGCGTCTCGGCCCGCTGCGTGTCGCGCGCTTCCAGCGCTTCGATGATGTTCATGTGATCGCGGATCGAGCGGTCGGCGCGATCCTGCTCGACGATGGTCTTGCGGCGGATCATGCGCATATGCGTGAACAGGTTTTCGGCGAGATCGATCAGCACGCCGTTGCCGCTCATGCGGATGATGCTCTGGTGAAATTCGATATTCACCTCGGAATATTCATCGAGATGGGCGCGCAGCTGGCCATCCTCGAAGGTCGCGAACATCTGCCGGAGCGAGGCAATCTCGCCTTCGCTTGCGGATTTCTCGGTGATCAGGCGGGCGGCCATGCTTTCCAGCGCCGCCCAGGCGGTGATCAGTTCGATCACCTCTTTCCGGGTTTTGCGCACCACATAAACGCCGCGGCGGGGCACCGAGCGGACGAAGCCTTCGCGCTCCAGCTGGGCCATCGCCTCGCGCACCGGGGTGCGGCTGATGCCGAAATCCTGCGCCAGCTGGCGCTCGTCGAGCCGGATGTCGCTGCGGCTGCGGTAGATGTCCATCGACACGATGACATTCTTCAGCGCCGCATAGGCCTTGTTCTTGAAGCTGAACGAGGTGTCGATCGGCTCGATCGCGAGCCGCTGGGCCTCATCCGCGCTCCGCGGGCGGGCAGATCCCAGAATTTTTGTCGTGTCCGCACCCATGACCTGCCGTCCCGCCCGTCTGGAATACAATATTCCAGAGCGCTTTCGCTTGCAACGTCCGCCGACCGCCTGGGGATTGATTCAAGGCGATCGGCGCCTTTTTCGTGGGTATTGCGCCCTTTGATTGGGTCCGGGGCTCCAATCCGCCCCGAAGACCCCGATTTGCCAGCCTCTGACGGCCCGGCTTTAGACCGCGGGCCGGGCCGGCCGCAGCCGGGTCAGGCCTTCCTGGATCAGCGACCAGAACAGCGCGATCAGGCCCAGCACCATGATCGTGGAGACGAGGCCGTTGGAGAAGAAGATGCCGAGATGGCCCTGCGACGCCAGCAACGACTGCCGGAACGCCTCCTCGGCCATCTTCCCGAGCACCAGCGCAAGCACCAGCGGCGCCAGCGGGTAGTCGCATTTCTTCAGCACGTAGCCGATCACCCCGAACACCATCATCATGATCACGTCGAAGCTGTTGTTGTTCACGGTATAGGCACCGATCGCGCACAGCACGAGAATGACCGGAGCGATGATGCTGAACGGGATGCGCAGGATCGCCGCCAGCACCGGCACGCAGGTCAGCACGATAATGAGGCCGACGAGATTGCCGAGATACATCGAGGCGATCAGGCCCCAGACGAACTCTTTCTGCTCGACGAACAGCATGGGACCGGGCTGCAGGCCCCAGATCAACAGGCCACCCAGCAGCACCGCTGCGGTCGGCGAACCGGGCACGCCGAGCGACAACATCGGCAGCAGCGCGGCGGTGCCGGCAGCATGGGCCGCCGTTTCCGGCGCGACCACGCCTTCGATCTCGCCTTTGCCGAAATTGCGTCCGTTCTTGGAGACGCGCTTGGCAATGCCGTAGCTCATGAAGGATGCCGGCGTTGCGCCCGCAGGCGTGACGCCCATCCAGCAGCCGATGACGCAGGAGCGCAGCGAGGTCACCCAGTATTTGGGCAGCCCCATCCATGTCCGCAGCACGACTTTCAGATCGATCTTCGCCTTGCCGCCGCGGAAGTTCAGCCCCTCTTCCATCGTCAGCAGGATTTCGCCGATGCCGAACAGGCCGATCACCGCGATCAGGAAGTCGAAGCCCTGCAGCAATTCGGTGAAGCCGAAGGTCAGGCGCAACTGGCCGGTGATCGAGTCAAGGCCGACCGTCGCCAGCGCGAAGCCGATCATCATCGACACGATGGTCTTGAAGGGCGGCTCCTTGCTGAGGCCGACGAAGCTGCAGAAGGCCAGGAAATACACGGCGAACTTTTCCGCTGGGCCAAATCTGAGCGCAAAGCTCGCAACCAGCGGCGCCACCAGCGTGATCATGATCACGGCGAACAGCGCGCCGACGAAGGACGAGGTGAAAGCGGCGGTCAAGGCTTCGCCGGCCTTGCCCTGCTGCGCCATCGGATGGCCGTCGAATGTTGTTGCCACCGACCATGGCTCGCCGGGTATGTTGAACAGGATCGATGTGATCGCCCCGCCGAACAACGCGCCCCAGTAAATACAAGTCAGCATGATGATCGCCGAGGTCGGCGACATGCTGAAGGTGAGCGGCAGCAGGATGGCGACGCCATTGGCGCCGCCCAGCCCCGGCAGCACGCCGATCAGAATGCCGAGCACGATGCCGATCACCATCACCATGATGTTGAAGGGCTGCAGCGTGACGGCAAAGCCGTGAAACAGACTTGTGAGTTCTTCCATCGTTATTGTCCCCGAACCAATCCCTCAAGACGACGTGCGCGTGGTCAAAGATTCAGCCAATCCTCGATCGGGCCCTTCGGCAGCGGGACAAGGAACCACTTTTCGAACACGAAGTAGATGAAGACCGGCATGCCGATGGCGACGGCAGCGACGATCGGCCATTTATATTTGCCAAGCCATCGCATGAACCAGGCGATGAAGATGCCGGATGCGACGTAGAGGCCGATATATGAAATCGACACGACATAGATCGTCGCCGGGATGACGACGCTCATGACCTGGCGAAGCTGCGACCATTCAGCAAACAGACCGGCCGGGCTTTCCCGCATTGCGTTCCAGAGATTGACGCAACTGCCGATGATGATGGCTAGACCGACATAGAACGGGAAGAAGCCGGCACGCGGCCCCTCTGCGCCCCATGAGATGCCAGCCTGCACGCTGCCATAGGTGACGATGATCCCGACGATCGCGAGTATGATGGCGACGCCGATTTCGACGGAGCGGTGCGCAGGACCGGTGCTGCTTGTGTTTTGTGTATTCATAATAACCCCGAAAAGCTGACAAAAAAGCCGACGGGGCTGGTCCCCGCCGGCTTCTGTTTGCTTAGTTCCCGGCGAGGAAGCCGGCCTCTTGCATCAGCTGCTTGTGCCGGGCCTCTTCGGTGCCCACCCACTTGGCGTATTCATCGCCCGTCATGAAGGTGGTGTTGAAGGCGCCGCTCTTCATGAAGTCCTGCCATTCCGGCGTCTCGCGCACCTTCTTGAACAGCTCGACATAATAGGCGACCTGATCCTTGGTGACGCGCGGCGCCATGAAGATGCCGCGCAGCATCAGATATTCCATATCGAGCCCCTGCGACTTGCAGGTCGGAATATCGCTCCAGCCGGCATCGCTGGTGACCTTGTCCTTGTAATCGAGCGGTTTGGAATCGAATACGCAGAGCGGCCGCAGCTTGCCGCCGCGCCATTGCGCTACCGCCTCGATCGGATTGTTGACGGTGGCATCGACGTGATTGCCGACCAGCTGCACCGCCACTTCACCGCCGCCCCGGAACGGGATGTAGGTGAATTTGGCACCGGTGGCCTTTTCGATCGCCACGGTGATGATCTGGTCTTCCTGCTTGGAGCCGGTGCCACCCATCTTCATCGAACCGGGAGGTGCGGCTTTCAGCGCGGCGATGAATTCCTTGGTGTCCTTGTAGGGCTTTTCGGCATTCACCCAGAGCACGAATTCATCCAGCGCCAGCATCGCCACCGGCGTCAAATCCTTCCAGCTGAAGGGAATGCCGGTTGCCAGCGGAGTAGTGAACAGGTTGGACAGGGTGATGATGATCTTGTGCGGATTGCCGGCGGAAGCCTTGATATCCAGGAAGCCTTCGCCGCCAGCGCCGCCGGCTTTGTTGATCACCACCATCGGCTGCTTCATCAGATTATGCTTGGTGATGATGCCCTGAAGGGTGCGGGCCATCTGGTCAGCGCCGCCGCCGGTGCCGGCGGGGATGATGAACTCGACCGGCCTTGTGGGCTCCCACGCAGCCTGAGCTTGTCCGGCGAAGGCGCCCGCGCACAAAGCCACGAGTGCTCCGCACGCAAATCGCGTTGCAGAATTCATGCGTTCCTCTCCCAATCTGTTTCGCCAGTCTGTCGCCGGCTTACAGCGTTGCTGCAGCGCTTTTGAATCACGACACGCTTGTTGGTTGTCGCCTTCACGCCGTCAGCACAGCAGCGTAGTCATATTGTCGCGTCTTTGGAAAGCGAATTATTCATAATAATACACGGGCGTTCAGGAATTTCGTGCGCGTGAATGCGATGCAAAAACGCACGCTGCGTTGCGCCAAACAACAACATCTCGCATCGCCAAGCGCCACGAAACATCAACGCGAACAACGACAAGAATGACGTTCGGTATTGCTTCGCGAAACCGGGCGCGTTGTGTTGCGCGTCGCAGCGGTGACGCGACACCGCATGACGTTTCGCAAACGCGAGCAACATGGCAGCACTGCACGTACGGGAAAACGATGCTCAAGCCGCAAATCTCGCCCGCGCTCGTCGTCCATCGCGGCTGCAATGTCAGCGGGATGCCGCCAACGCTCCGGACCAGGCGACCGTCATGGGGGGCGACACCCGCGGCAAGATCGTGAATAATCGCCCCGGCAGTGGGACGAGCGGATGGCAAAGCGCGGCAGAGACGAGATCGAGGACGTCGCCAGGCGGGCGCGCCTGCCCGGCGGCACGGCGGAGACACTGACCGAGGCGGTGCGGCTGGCGATGCGCCGGGAGGTGCTGGCGGCAACCTTCCCACCCGGCGCCCGGCTGTCGGTGCGCGAGTTGGGCGAACGCTACGGCGTCGGCGCGACGCCGGTGCGTGAAGCGTTGTGGAGCCTGGTCGGCGAAGGGCTGGTGGTGGCCGAAGCGCAAAGCGGCTTTCATGTCTCGCAGGCGCTGCGGAATCGTCTGGTCAGCCTGCTGCTCTTACGCCGGCGCGTTGAACCGTGGTTGCTGGCCGCTTCTTTGCGCAAGGGCAGCGCAGACTGGTTGAACGGCGCCGAGAAAGCCTTTCGCGCCTTCCAGCCGGTCGATGCAAAGGTCGGCGATATGCGCCCGCTCAATGAAGACTGGGAGCGTCTGCATCAGGCGTTTCATCTGTCGCTGATCGATGGCGCCAACATGCCGACGCTCGTGGATTTGGCGCGGCAATGGTATGAAGAGATCGATCGCTATCGCCGCATCAGGGCCGGCAGCCTGTCGGCGGAAGCCGGCGCGCAGCCCGACCACGAGGAGCTGTTCAATCTCGTTACATCCGGCGCGCGCGAGGAAGCAATCGCGATCCTCATTCGTCACGTCGATGATACCGCCGAGCGACACGGCGTCGTGTTCGATGAAACCGACGTCGCCATTGCCGAACTCCGCACGCCGCTGCAACCGCTGCCGGATCTGCAACGCTAGGCGCGGCTCGCACCGCTCAATCATGGCACCTTATTAGACACCGGCCGCGTCTGAGCGCGCGATCATCGATACCGCAGCGGCTGACGTGCATTTGACTGCGTGCATGCCTTCCGACCGGGCAGAGCCGCAGCTCGCCCCCGTCGCATCGCCGCGCGCATACCCGTCCCCGCACTCGCATCGCACCCCAAGCAATCAGGCTATCCCGTTGTTTCGTCTTCGCCTTTCGGCGAGCGCCACGCCGATGGCACGCTTCCTGCTTTTTCATCAGTGGAAGTCGAAGCCACGCGTCTGCGCCTGCACATATTGCGAGCAGCTTGGCAGAGCAGATCGTCGCCGAACGAGGGAAGCCGAGGGAAAGCATGACCGACCTGCCCATGAGCGATCTGCGCATCAAGCGGCGCGATGTCCTGAAAGGCGCCGTGGCCGTCGCCGCCGGCACCATTCTGTCGCCGCATGTCAGCCGGGCCGCGACGAAGAAAGTCACCTTCACGCTGCCATGGGTGCCGGAAGGCGGCAATTTGTTCGCCTATGTCGCCAAGGCCAATGGCTATTGGGAGAAAGCTGGGCTGGATGTCACCATCTCGCGCGGCTACGGCTCTGTCGCCGCTGCGCAGGCGATCGGCAACGGCCAGTTCGACTTTGGCCTCGCCGCTGCATCCGCTGGCCTTCAGCAATCCGCAAAAGGTCTGCCAATCGTTCAGTTCATGAGCTGCGGCTATGACTCGACGATGGGCATCTGCTTTCGCGATGACTCAGCTGTCAAATCCGTGAAAGATCTCGAAGGCCGCCGCCTCGGCGGCACCGCAACTTCCGGCGAATTTCCCTTCCTCGGCGCCTTCGCTGAAAAGGCCGGCTTCGATCTGAAGAAGGTCGAGATCGTGCAGGTCGACGCTGCCGTGCGCCAGCGCATTCTCACCGAGAAGCAGGTCGACGCGATCTGTGGCTTTGCCGTGAGCTTCCTGCCGGTCTTCGCCGCCAATGGCCTGAAGACGCGCTTCACCCTGTTCAGCAAATACGGCCTGTCCTTCTACGCCAACACGCTGATGACGCAGCCGGATCGCATCGCCAAGGATCCGGAAGCCTGTCAGGGCATCGCTGACGGTATCGCGCAGGCGATGCATTTCTGCCTGCTCAATCCCGACAAGTCGCTCGAGATTTTCTTCAAGCAGGTGCCGGAAGCCGCCCTCACCGCCACCGGTCGCACGCAGATGAAAGTCGGCCTCGGCATTTTCCGCATCGCGCTGCTGAACGACATCCTGCGCAAGGAAGCGATCGGCTTCTCGCCGCCGGCCGATTACGAGGCGATGACCGATCTTGTGATGACGCATCTCGCCGCCCCCGGCGACAAGCGCCCGACTATCGATGAAGTGCTGACCAACAAATTCGTCGGATCGGTCCGGCTCACCGCCGACGAATTCAAGACCGCCTCTGACGGCGCCGCTGAATTTGCCTCTTACCTCGCATAGGTCCCGGATGCAGACCCAAGCAGGCGACACGGCCATTCGCGTCGATAATGTTCGCAAGATCTATGACACCGGCCGCGAACAGACCGAGGCCGTGAGCGGCGTCAGCTTCGGCGTCGAGCGCGGCGAATTCGTCGCCATCCTCGGCCCAAGCGGTTGCGGCAAGAGCACGCTCTTGATGATGTGCGGCGGGCTGGAATCGATCACCACTGGCCGCATCGAAATCGACGGCGCGGCGATGACCAAGCCGCGCGCCAGCATCGGCGTGATGTTTCAGGATTCCTCGCTGCTGCCGTGGAAATCGGTGCTGGACAATATCCTCTTCCCGATCCGCATTCTCAAGCGCGACATGGCCTCGCATGAGGAACGCGCGCGCCAGCTGATCGATATGGTCGGGCTGCACGGCTTTGAAGACAAAAAGCCGCATCAGTTGTCCGGCGGCATGCGCCAGCGCGTCGCCATCTGCCGCGCGCTCGTCTACGATCCCAGCATTCTGTTGATGGATGAGCCGTTCTCCGCGCTCGACGCCATCACCCGCGACGAGATGGGCGAAGCTTTGCTCGACATCTGGGAGCAATATACCAAGACAGCGCTATTCGTGACGCACAGCATCCGCGAAGCGGTGCTGCTCGCCGATCGCGTGCTGGTAATGACACGGCGGCCGGCCACGATCGTTGAAGACATTCGCGTGCCATTCTCTCGCCCCCGCGCCCGCGACGTTGGGGAAACTGCCGAATTCAACGAGCTTTGCGGCCATCTGCGCTCGCTGATCGAAACCGGCCATGGCGGCCGTCGCCCCGGCGATGGCCCGGTGCTGCAGCCCGGCCGGAGGGGCTCATGAGCGTCGCGGCGAGCGAGGGGCCGGCACGCGTCTCGTTGCGTCCGGCCCTCGTAAAGGGCTGGAAACGCAACCTGCCCTGGATGCTGCCGGTCGGCACCGCGCTCGCCACCTTGCTGCTCTGGGAAATCGTCGTGCGGGTGTTTTCGGTGCCGCAGGTGATCCTGCCGCCACCCAGCGCGATCGGTGCCGAATTCGTGCGGATCATGCCGCTGCTGCTGCAGCATGCCAGCCAGACCGGTATGGAATCGCTGGTGGCTTTGCTGCTGGCGGCGACGCTTGGCGCCGTCATCGCCGGTGTGATGGCAAGCATCCCGCTCGCCCGCGATGTGCTGCAGCCTAATCTCGTCGCTTTGCAGCTGATCCCGAAGATCGCGCTCGCGCCGATGTTCATCATCTGGCTTGGCATCGACTCGTCGTCGCGACTGGCTTTCGCGGTCTTCCTGTCTTTCTTCCCAATCGTGATCGCCGCCTCGGCGGGGCTCGCGCAGGCCGACGAGACTGCGATCCGGCTTTGCCGCTCGCTGACCGCAAGCCCGTTGCAGACCTTTTTCCGCGTGCGCGTGCCGTTCGCGCTACCGCATTTCTTCAACGGCTTGCGCATCGCCTCCACCATGGCGGTGATCGGCGTGATCGTCGCCGAGTTCATCTCATCGCGGGTCGGGCTCGGGCACTACATCCTCTACGCATCATCGCGCATGGAAACGACCGGCATCTTCGCCGCCTTGCTGATGCTGTGCATCGTCGGCCTTGGCCTGTTCGGCGGCGTCGTGTTGATCGAGCGTCTCGTGCGCGACCGGTATTTGCGATGACCGTGTCGGTGCGCCCATGCTGACCGATCCAAACACACAAAAGCTGCCGATGCGGCTTGTCCCGGCCGGCGACATAGCGATGGCGGTGAGCGAGACGGGCGCCGGCCGTCCGATCGTGTTCATTCACGGGCTCGGCTGGGATCGCAATCTGTGGGGCCACACCGCGCAGCGTTTGTCCGACCGCTATCGCGTCATCGCCGGCGACAGCCGCGGCCATGGCGACACAGACAAGCCCGACGGTCCCTATTCGATCGGGATGTTTGCGAGCGACTGGGAAAACCTGATCGAGGCGCTGCAACTCGGGCCGGTCTGCCTCGTCGGTTTTTCGCAAGGCGGCATGACGGCGCAGATCCTCGCCGCGCGCCGGCCTGATCTTGTCACGGCGCTCTGCCTTGTCAGCACGTCCGGCCGATCGTCTCCCGCCGCGCGCGCGAATATGGAAGCACGCCTCGAAGCGCAACGCAGCGAAGGCCCCGAACTCGCAGCAAAAGTGGCGGCGAAAAGCATCTTCTCGGCGGCCTGGATGGAGGCCAATCCAACAGCTCTGCAAAACTTCATCACAAGACGCGCGGCGCAGGATCAGCGCGCGCTGGAAGCCGCCACCCGCGCCCTGTTCGATTTCGACGCCACCGCGCTGCATGGTTCGCTGTCCATGCCGACCCGCGTCATTGCCGGCGAAGCCGATGCACTGACCTCCGCGCAAGGCATGCGCGACATCGCCGCTGCCATTCCGAACGCCGATTATGTCGAAGTGCCAGGATCGGGACACATGATCCCGGTTGAGCAACCGGACGCCTTCGACGCGCTGCTCGATGAATTTCTCGACCGCCACTATCCGCCACGTCGCTGACTTCAAACGCCGCCCGGATCATCCGGCATCAAACGGGAAGAGTTCGATATGACCATAAAGCCCTTCAAACCCACCCGCCGCCAGTTTCTCGGCACCGGCGCCGCAGCCACAGCGCTTGCGACCACAAACATCATTTCGGCGCCCGCCATCGCATCGAACAAGACGGTGAAATTCACGCTGGCCTGGCTCGCGCAAGGCACCTCGCTTTACGTTTATGCCGCAAAGGGCAAAGGCCTGTTCAAGAAGCGCGGCATCGACGTGCAGATCTCGCGCGGCTACGGCTCGCTGGCCTCCGCGCAAAGCATCGCCAGCGGCCAATTCGATTTCGGCGTCGTCATCGCGCCGCCGCTCATACTGTCGATCGCCAAGGGCCTGCCGCTCACCGCCATCGCCACCGTCGATTATGACGCCACCATGGGCGTCGGCGTGTTGCAGGATTCGCCGATCCGCACGGCCAAGGATCTCGTCGGCAAGCAGGTCGGCGGCGTGCCCACATCGGCTGAATATCCGTTCTTCCCGGCTTTCCTGCAGCGTGCGGGGATCGCGAAAGCTGACGTACCGATCAGCCATTTCGACAATCAGGTGCTGGAGCGCGCACTGACGGAAAAGCAGGTCGCCGCCATCATGGGTGTTGGCTCATCCAGCCTGCCGGTGATGCTGTCCAAGGGCATCAAGGCGCGCTGGCTGCTTTATAGCTCGACCGGCCTGCGCACCTATGGCCAGACCATCGTCACCCGGCCGGAGATCGTCCAGCGTGATCCGCAATTGTGCCAGGCCGTCTCCGACGCGCTGATGGAAGGCATCGCGCTCACCATGCGCGATCCGCAGGAAGCGACCGATCTTCTTTTCAAGGAAGTGCCGGAAATGGCGCTGAATTCGAACGGCAAGCAATTCATCCGCGTCGGTCTTGGCATCGCTCACAACACGCAGGTGCGTCCTGAAGCAATGCAGAACGGCATCGGCTGGGGCAATCCGGATGTCTATCGCGAGATGATCGACCTCGTCGCCGAATATACCGGCACACCCGACATGAAGAAGCCGTCGGTCGAGGACGTGTACTCCAACCGCTTCGTCGGCAATGTCAAATTGTCGGATGCCGAATGGAAGGCCGTCGAAACGCGCAGCGCCGAGTTTGGCAAGCTGATCGGATAATTCCTCATGACCGTCGTCGCCGACAGCATCACCGGACGCACCGAACAGGCCATCGGCCGGCCGGTGCGCCGCAGAGCATGGCTCGGCCAGACGGCCCGTCAGATCCTGCTGCCACTCGCCTTCGCGATTGCCGTCTTCATCGCGTGGGAGGTGGCGGTCCGGTCATCGAATATTTCGTCGATGGTGATCGTGCCGCCATCGGCCGCCGCCAATGTGTTGCTCCAGCATTATCCGATCCTGCTGCAACACGCGATTCCGACCCTGCGCGAAACCGTGATCGGATTCGCGCTGGCGAGCTTTCTCGGCATCGTGCTCGGCACCGCCATCGCCTCGTCAGAACGGATGCGGCAGGCGATCTATCCCAATATGGTGCTGTTTCAGGTCATTCCGAAAGTGGCGCTGGCGCCGCTATTCATCGTCTGGCTCGGCGTCGGCAGCTCCTCGCGCATCACCTTTGCCGTGTTCATTGCCTTCTTCCCGGTCGCGGTGTCGACGGCGGCGGGACTTGCCAGCACCAATCGCACGGCGTTGCGCTTGTGCCAGTCGCTGACCGCGACGGCGACGCAGACCTTCTTTGCCGTGCGCCTGCCTTATGCGGTGCCGTATATCTTTGCCGGCCTCAAGGTCGGCGTGACCATGGCGGTGATCGGCATCGTCATTGGTGAATTCGTTACCGCGCAGGCCGGCCTTGGCTATCTCGTCATGTTCGCATCCTCCGCCGCTGAAACGGCTTTGGCGCTGGCCGCGATCTTTCTGCTCTGCGTGATCGGCATGATCCTGTACGGCCTTGTCGCTCTCGCCGAGTTCCTGACCATCCGCCGTCTCGGCGCGCCCCTGCCCGCAGGCGATACGCTGTGAGCTTCACCGAACAGCGCCTGTCCGGCCGCTCCGCGCTGGTGACAGGCGCGAGTTCGGGCATCGGCCAGGCCACTGCGCTGGCCTTGGCCGGCGCGGGGATGAAGGTGATCGCCACGGGCCGCAATGGCGCTGCGCTCGAAGATCTGGCGCGAAAAGGCGCGGGCATCGATGTGGTGGCGGGCGATCTCACTGATCCGCGTTTCGTCGCCGCTCTCGCCCGTCGTGCCGAAGGCGTCGATCTTCTCGTCAACAATGCCGGCATTCTCAAACATGCCGCCATTCTCGATGGCGATGCCGCCGACTGGCATGCGGTGTTCAATCTCAATGTGTTGTCATTGCTGGCGCTGACAAAGCCGATCGCCAAGGCGATGGTGGCGCGCGGCAGCGGCCACATCATCATTGTCTCGTCCCTGCTGGCGCGCCGTGTCACGCCTTTCACCGGCATTTATGCGGCCAGCAAACATGCCGTCGCAGCACTGGTGCAGGGCCTGCGCATGGAATTATCGCCGCACGGCGTCGATGTCGTCGAGATCGCGCCCGGCCTCGTGCGCACCAATGTGCTGCGGCACATCGATGATCCGAAAGTTCAGGATTATTACGCCTCCCGGGACTTCGAATGGCTGTCGCCGCAGCAGGTCGCGGACGCCATCCTTTATGCCGCGGGCGCCACGCCGCCCGCCAACCTCGACCTCATCGAGATCAGACCGCATGGACAGTATTGAACAAACGACGCCGCTGATCGGCCTGCGCGGCCGCCAGCGCATTCCGGATTTCTCGGTGGCCTATCCGCAATCCATCGCCGATGCCGTTCACTTGCGGGAGGAAGCCCGCGCGGTGTGGATGGCCGGCGGCATCGATCTTGTCGACGACCTCAAACAGGGGCGCGCTGTCGAGCGCGTGGTGCCGCTGTCGCGCCTGCAGGATCTGAAAGAGATTGCGCTAACGCCGGACGGCACCTTGCGCATCGGTGCGCTCGTCACCTATCGCGAGCTGTCCGAACATCCACTGGTGCTGGACAAGGCGCCGGACCTCGCAAAGCTGATCGGCGCCGTCGCCAATATCCGCATTCGCAGCAAGGCCACGGTCGGCGGCAGCATCATGTCGCGCAATGGCGCTTACGATTTGATGCCGGCGCTGCTGGCGCTCGGCGCGACGCTGATCTTTCATGGAGAGGATGGCGATGGAGCATCGACCGCGCGTGTCGCCGCCAGCCAGCTCACCGATGACGAGCAGCGCCTGTTGCAGGCGGTGGAGATTCCGGCAAGCGCGTCGCAATTGAAGGTCGATCGCACCTTGCGGCCGAGTGCCTGCGCTTTTCTCGGCTTTGCGACGAAGGGCTCGAACGGCGCGTTGCTGCGGCTCGCCACCAGCTGTACCCATCCTCGCCCTGCGGTCGCGGAAGTGACAGTAGATGCCGCCTCGGCCTCGGACCTCGCTGCCAATGCCGCATTATGGGCCGAACAACTCGTCGCCTCGCTGCCGATGCCGATGAGCGACACCATCGCATCGGCAGATTATCGCCGCCGTGTGCTCATCGTTCTGGCCAAGCGGCTGATCGCCTCCGCCACCTCGTCATCCATTGCGGATACCGACCATGAATGAAGCCGAGTTTTCTTTCACTTTGAATGACCGGCCGGTGACGCTGAACACGCGCGCCTCCGCCATGCTGGTCGATGTGCTGCGCAACGACTATGGCCTCTTCGGCTGCCGGATAGGCTGCGATCAGGCGGTGTGCGGCGCTTGCACGGTACTGGTCGATGGCACGCCGATGGCGGCCTGTTCCACCTTCATCTTCGAGATCGAAGGCCGCGAAGTGACAACCATCGAAGCCACCGGCCAAACGCCCGATCCCGTGCAGCAGGCCTTCATCGATGCGCGCGGCTTCCAATGCGGCTATTGCACCGGCGGCATGATCCTGCTGACGCGCAGTCTGCTGGCGCGCCATCCGGATCCCGATGACGACACCATCCGCGCCTGGCTCGGCGCCAATGTCTGCCGCTGCACCGGCTATTCCTCGATCATCGATGCGGTCAAAGCGGCCGGCCGCCTGCTTCGTCAGGAGGCCGTGCGATGAGCGTCGAAACGCTGGCCGATCCGGAAACAAAAATCATTCCGCTCGACGGGCTGGCGAAGGTCACCGGTTCCATCCGCTACGCCTTTGATGCGTCGCTGCCGGGCATGCTGCATGCCAAGCTCCTGCGCAGTCCGCATGCCCATGCCCGCATCCGCCGCATTGATGCCACGAAGGCTCTCGCTGTTCCGGGCGTCGTCTGCGTCGTTACAGGTGAGGATGCGGCACGCTTGCCGGACCCACATCACGGTTTCTACGTGCGTGACCAGCCGCTGATTGCAATGGGTAAAGTGCGTTATGTCGGCGATCCGGTCGCCGCCGTGGTCGCCCGCGACGAAAAAATTGCGCTTGCCGCTTTGTCATTGATCAGCGTCGATTACGAGCCTTTGCAGCCGGTGCCGACCATCGACGATGCGCTGGCGCCCGGTGCACCTTTGCTGTTCGACGAGCCCCATTCGGGTCCGGCTCTTTCGGTCGGCAAGGGATCATGGAGCATCAACGAGCCATCGCCGAATGTGCTCTATGAATACGGCTATGCGCGTGGTGATATCGACGCGATGATGGCGAAAGCCAGCCATGTTTCGCATGACAGCTTCATCGTCTCCCGCATCAATCACTTTCATCTCGAGCCCTACGCCATCATCGCCCGCACAGAGGGCGAGCGCGTGGAGCTGTGGACCTGCAATCAGGACCCGTTCATGATCCGCGGCGATCTCAGCCGCATTTTCGGCAAGCCGGTCAATTCCATCTGTCTGCATTCGGCGCCGATCGGCGGCGGCTTCGGCGGCAAAAGCTATTGCAAGCTGGAGCCTCTGGTGGTGCTGATGGCGATGAAGGCCGGCGCGCCGGTGCGCCTCGCGCTGACACTCGATGAGAGCATCCTCACACTGACCAAACATGCCGGCGTGCTGACGCTGACCAGCGGCATCGATGACGACGGCCGCTTTCTCGCCCGCCGTTCCGAGCTGCGGATGGATGGCGGCGCCTATGCCGATGCCAGCGTGATGGTGGCGGTGAAAGCAGGCTACCGTATTCCCGGCCCCTATCGCTGGGATGCCTTGTTCAGCCGCGCGTCAATCATTCGCACCACCGCGGTCCCGGCCGGCTCGTTTCGCGGCTTTGGCGGCACACAGGTCAGCTACGCATCCGAATGCCAGATCGATCTGATGGCGCGGCGCACCGGCCTCGACCCTTACGAATTGCGCGTGCGCAATCTTCTGGAAGTCGGCGAGGAATTCGCACCGGGCGACAGCGGCATGGATAGCGATCTGCGGCAAGGCCTCGACGAGGTGTGCCATCGCATCGGCTATCACCAACGCAAGCGCCAGAAGGGACGCGGCATCGGCCTCGCGATCGGATTGAAGGATGGCGGCGGCACCGGCAATCATGCGCAGGCCATCGTCACTGTCAGCGAAAAGGGCGATGTCACCGTCAGCGCCGGCACGACGGAAATCGGCCAGGGCGCAGCGACAGTGCTGTGTCGCATCGCCACCAGGACTTTGGGTTTGCCGCTGTCGAAAGCTCATTATGCGTCGATCGACACCGACCGCACGCCGCTCAATAACGGCACGCATGTCAGTTGCGGAACGGTCGTGACCGGCTCCGCCGTGCAACGCGCGGCGGAAGATGTGCGCGCACAGCTGCTGGCCTTTGCTGCCGAGCAATTGCAATGCACGCCAGAGGAATTAAAGCTCGATGGATGGGCCGTCATCAAGGGCAATGAAAGCTTTTCGCTGGAGACGATGATCCGCTCATGGTTTGGCGGCGTCGGCTACAGCTTTATCGGCCGTGGCGGCATGAAGGTGCCGTACGATCCAGCGTCGCCGATGCGCGCGCGCAATCTGTTCTGGATGCCATGCTGGTCCACTGCCGAGGTCGAGGTCGACGAGGATACCGGCCATGTCCGCGTGCTGCGGCTCGTGGTCGGCGCGGATGCGGGCCATGCCATCGATCCTGTTTCCTGCGAGGGTCAGGTGGCGGGCGCGGCTTTGCAGGCTTACGCGCAGGCGATGTTCGAGGAGCTTCGCTATCGCGACGATGCTGTGCCCGACAATATCAATCCGCGCAGCTATCGCGTGCCTGTGGCCGGCGACCTGCCGGCGCAGTTCGAATGTTTTGTTGAGGAGCACGGCTATGGCCCCGGCCCGTTCGGCGCCAAAGGCATCGGCGAATCCGGCATGCTCGGCATCGCCGCAGCGATCGCCAATGCGATCGAGGACGCGATCGGCGCGCGCGTCTATCAGATGCCGTTCACGCCCGAACGCGTGCTGGCCGCGCTCGATCAACTGCACTCCCAGAAACAGGCCGAACCCGCGTCGTGAAACTTGCCATCCCCGATCTGATCTCGCCGTCCTACTTTCCCTGCATCGCCGCTCTCGAACTCGGCCTGTTCAAGACGCATGGCGTCGATATGGAGCTCGACGTGATTTCGCCGGTGGATGCTGCCTATCGCGCGTTGCGCGATGGCGCGGTCGATTTCGTCGGCGGCTCGTCGCATTCGGCGGTCTCAGCCTTTCCGGAATGGCAGGGCGCGAAGCTCGTCTGCGCGCAGGGCCAGGGCATGTACTGGTTTCTGGTGGTGCGACCTGATCTCGCCGGCGAGCGCGGCGATCTGTCAGCGCTGAAAGGCTGCCGCGTCGGTGCTGCGCCCTGGGTGCGGCTCGGACTGGAAGGTTTGCTGCTGGAAAGCGAGATCGATCCCGCCGACGTCAAGATCGTGCCGATCCCTGGCGCCGTCGGCACGCGCGTCAATTACGGCGTCACCGCCGCGCAGGCGCTGGCGGATGGCACGCTCGATGGTTTCTGGGCCAATGGCATGGGTGCCGAACTCGCCGTGCGGCGCGACGTCGGCCGCGTTCTCCTCGATGCCCGGCGCGGCGACGGTCCGCCGGCCGGCTATGATTTTACGATGGCGACCATCGCCACCACCGATGGCTTGATTTCGCGCGCGCCCGATGCAGTATCCGGCGTGGTTCAGGCCATCACCGACGCGCAAGCCATGCTGCGCGAAGATGTGGCGCTTGCAACCGGCATTGCCGCCCATCACTTTCCGCCGGAGGAAACAGCATTGATCGCAGAGTTGATCAGGCGTGATCTGCCGTATTATGCCTCCGCTATTCCGGAACGCGCGGTGGATGGCATGCTGTCCTTCTCGCGGCGGATGGGAATCGTAACGGGCGATCTGCGTTACGACGATGTGGTGGCGACGCCATTTCACACGCTATGGACCAACCCGTCCTGATGGCGGCTGAAAGCGTCGGCTCGCGATGGCCGCGACCGACGGCGCGCGACATCGCCAATGCCTTGTTGCTGATCCTCGTTGCAATCAATCTGCGGCCGGCTTTCTCGAGCTTCGGTCCGGTCCTCAACGAAGCCGTCGCCGATACCGGCATGTCGACGACGCTGACCGGTATCATCACGACCATTCCGGTGCTGTGTCTTGGCCTGTTCGCCCTGAGCGCGCCGGCGCTGGAACGGTTGTTCGGCACGGAACGCACACTGTTCAGCGTTCTTGTGACTCTCGCTGGCGGCATTGCCTTGCGGCTGCTGGGTACGGTGTCGGCGCTTTTTGTCAGCGCGATCATCATCGGCGCGTCGATCGGCATCGCCAGCGTGTTGTTGCCGGGCCTCATCAAGCGCGACTTTCCAACCCGGATGAGCCTGATGACCGGCATCTACACCATGGCGCTGAGCATCGGCGCGGCCACAGGCGCCGGTCTTGCGGCGCCGGTCGCGCATACCTTCGTCGATGGATGGCGCGCGGCTTTGGCGATCTGGGCGGTGCCCGCCGCACTCGCAGCTTTAGTATGGCTGCCGGTGGCCTGGTCAACAGCGCGGCCGGCGCGGGCCGCCAGAGCGAAACTGCGCAGCTTGTGGCGCGACCCGGTGGCCTGGCAGGTAACGCTGTTCATGGGCCTGCAATCGTCGTTGGCCTATACGATGTTTGCCTGGCTGGCGCCGATGCTGCGCGCTCGTGGGCTCGATCCGGTCACGGCGGGCCTAGCGATTTCGGTGGCGCTGGTGATCCAGATTTTCTCGTCGCTGATCGCGCCATCGCTGGCGGCACGCCGCACATCGCAAGCGCGCGCGGTCGTGATCGTCGTCCTGCTCATGCTCGCCGGATTGCTTGGCTGCCTGCATGCGCCGCTGTCGACGCTGTGGTTCTGGGTGGTGGTCCTCGGTGTCGGCCAGGGCGCGCTGTTCGCGGTCAGCCTGCTGCTGATTGTGCTGCGCTCGACCAGTCCCGAGCGCGCCTCGCAGCTGTCCAGCATGTCGCAAAGCTTCGGCTATGTGCTGGGCTCAGCCGGGCCGTTTCTCGCCGGCTTCCTGTATGACCGCACCGGCAGCTGGAATTCGGTGAGCGCGATGTTTGTGGTGATTGGCGTTGCGGCCATCATCGTCGGCATTTTCGCCGGCCGTGATGTCCGCGTCGGCGAAGGCGGATAGCGTTCGTCGCGATGTGACTATCCCGCGTTCACGCCGAAGACCATTCCCACCGCCGCCGTCGCGGCCATCGCCAGCGCACCCCAGAATGTCACGCGGATCGCACCCTTGATGATGCCGGCACCGCCGGCATGCGCGCCGAGGCCACCCAGCACCGCGAGCGCGACAAGGGTGGTCAGCGCGACAGTGAGCGTGACATGTGCCGCCGGGACAAGCGATGCAATGATGATCGGCACGACAGCACCTGTGGCAAATGTCACCGCTGACACTAATGCCGCCTGGACGGGACGCGCCGCCACCATCTCTGAAATGCCGAGTTCATCACGCGCGTGCGCGCCAAGAGCATCCTTCGCCATCAGTTGCACGGCGACCTGACGCGCGAGCGCTTCGTCCAGGCCGCGTTCGACATAGATGCCCGTGAGCTCATCAAGCTCGGCGTCCGGCATTTCCTTCAGTTCAAGCGTCTCGCGCGCGATGTCAGCCTGCTCCGCATCGGCCTGCGAGCTTACGGAGACGTATTCGCCGGCGGCCATCGACATCGCTCCGGCAACAAGTCCGGCAAGTCCGGCGATCAGGATCTCGGACCGGCCCGATCCCGCTGCGGCAACGCCGACCACGAGGCTCGCGGTCGACAGGAGGCCATCATTGGCGCCAAGCACGGCAGCGCGCAGCCAGCCGATGCGATGGACCATATGGATTTCGGAATGCGAGACGCGACGGCTCACGCGCGATACCTTAGGCTGATGTTTCAACGACTGGAGGCGATCATGCCGGTCGTTGACGGTTGTCGCAACCCCTCTCGGTCAGCACCAGGCTCTGTCATCCGAGCGCATGGTCATCCAGCGATCCGCCCTGCATCCTCGCGTTCAACATTAGCCGGATCGGCGAAGGCCCCTAGCGGCGCGGGCCATTGAAAAGCGATGTCGCGCGCTGGTCGCGGGAGCCGGTTTTGAACCGGCAACGGCCTTCAGGTTCTGACCACGAAGTTATTCGCAACCGCATTCCCGCTGGTCAGAAACTCGCACCTATTCAGGAGGTCAAAACTGGAAGATCAAGCGAGTTAATGACACTGCGTGTGCTGAGGACACCTAAGAAAAACGTGTTGAGTGGCGCGATATAGCCACAAACCTCGAAATTAGAGTCGGAGCAGCTTACAGGGCAGCGTGATGGCTGTGAGCTTCCCGATTACAATTCCATGCACTGGCAATTTTACTCCGCGCGTCGATAAAGCGCGCGGTGCCACGGAAAATAAATGTCATGCATTTCAAAGCCATTCGAAAGGAGGTAGTTGGTGCATCTGGTCAGAGTCTGCTCACAATTCTTACCCCGCTCGTAACCGCCATCGATTGCAATGTATTCGCAACGCCGAATCATGCTGCCGAGACCTTCAAGTATCTCCGGCTCAAATCCTTCAGCCTCTAGTTTTAGAAGCTTTATGGCCTCGATATTTCTTTCCATAATAAAAGTATCAAGACGAATGACCGACACCTTGATTTTTCTATCCCAACTTCTGGGTTCAATGAGAGAGGAATCTCCTTTTGTCGTGGATGCATAGAAATCTGATTCAGCATCAACGTTTCCAAGCGCCAACCTGAAAAGATTCGCATCAGCACCAACGTTAAAACTCAAAACCTTGAAGTCAGATGGGTTTGGCTCAAAGCCATAGTAGTTTTTTGAATCGATCAGCTCCGAGAGCTTAAGAAACAAATCACCCGAATTAGCACCACAATCAAAAACGATGTCACCCGGCTGGAAGTTTACTTTGCTCAGGCAGTAACTATCAAAAATGAATTTAGCCCTTGATTCGATTCCATTCCCATAGAGCCAAAAGCCGCGATATTTATCACTTATACGCAGACTCCGACGCCCTTCTTGCGCGAGCAACGTTCCGTCTTCGTCTAATCTAAATCGAACTTTTCGGCCACGGAGCGCTGCGTACGCGTTTTCTATTTTTGCGGACAGAAAGTCGGAGGTCAGTTTTGACTGATGGATGCGTTTAATGAAACTTCGCATTCCGAGATGAATGAAATTATTAAAATATCCCATTCCCAGGACACTCGGGCTGCTGCTCGGATCGAGAGCTTCTCTATCTTGTAGCTATGGTAGGCCCCGCTCCTCCGGTTCAGCAAGCATCTTCTTAATGAGACGATATGTGGAAGAAAGAGCGTTACCTGGAGCATCGATATCAGCGGCTGAGGAATTGCTTCAATCAGCGCCTTTGTAGAATCCGAGCATGAGCTGAAACTGAATGTCTTCGGAGCTGTCGTGCAAGCTCGACATTCTGAGCCAGTGAGCTGGGAGCACGGATATGTCTGTGCAACGCACGACTGTCGATCTGCCGTCTGGCGTTACAACTTTCTGATCGATCTGTTGAGTTGGGAAGATTGGTTGCGGGGGCTGGATTTGAACCAGCGACCTTCAGGTTATGAGCCTGACGAGCTACCGGGCTGCTCCACCCCGCGTTAACCTTCGACGGCGGATCCGCGCGAACCCCAGGGGTTCAGATGGTCCTACGACCGGGGCGGTCCACATTCCGGGCTGAGCTGAAGCCCGGAACCACAAGCGCAAGACAAGCCGGCGCGCCCGCTATGTAACAACCATGCGACGCTTTGCAAAGGTTTCTTTTGGCTTTTCAAACAAATAACCGCCGGTCCTGATGGCCGGCGGTTTGACAAGTCAGATGCGCAGTTTCGCTAACCGGAAATGCAAGCGAACGGCGTGGTTTGGCCGGACGATACGGGCCCGCCTGCCAGTCGCGCTATTCGGGCTGGATGCCGGAGGCCTTGATCAGCTTGCCACGGACATCGAGGCCTTGCTTGATCGTGCCGGCCAGTTCTTCCGGCGGATTAGCAGTGACTACCAATCCGACACCGCCAAGCTTTTTGCTCACCGATTCGGTCTTCAGAAATTTCGCGGTCGCTTCGCTCAGTTGCTTGACGACGGCTGGCGGCGTGCCGGCCGGGGCCATCAGGGCGAGCCAGGACGACATTTCAAAGCCGGGCAGCGTTTCGGCGATGGTCGGGATATCGGGCAATTCGGCATAACGGGTTTTGTCGGCGACGCCGATGATCCGGATCTTGCCCGAATCGTGCAGCGTCTTGGCGGCCGACAGGCTCAGGAAGGCTGACGGAATATGGCCGCCGAGCAGATCGTTGATGGTGGCACCGCCGCCCTTGTAAGGAACATGCACCATCTGCGCGCCGGTCATCTGCATCATCAATTCGCCAGCGAGATGATGCGGCGAACCCGCTCCGGACGAACCAAACGTGATCTTGCCGGGATTTTTCTTCGCCAGTTCGATGAATTCAGCAACGGTCTTCACCGGCTGATCGGGATGAACCGCGAGCACGATGATGTTGACCGCGGCGTTCAGAACCGGCGTGAAATCCTTCACCGGATCGAACGGCATCGACTTATAGAGGAAGGAGTTGCTGGTCAGCGTCGCATCGGTCGCCACCATCAGCGTGTAGCCGTCGGCCGGCGCACGGGCGACAAAGGCCGCCGCAATATTGCTGCCGCTGCCGGGGCGATTCTCCACGACGACCGGCTGGCCGAGCTGCGCCTGCAGACCTTCACCAATGATGCGGGCCAATGTGTCGGACGCAGCGCCTGCTGAATAGCCGGTCATGATGGTGATCGGCTTGCTCGGAAAATTCTGCGCAGTGACGGGCGATGCCGCGATCGTTGCGTCAAGCGCGAGACTGGCCGTGACAGCGATATTCCGCAGGGCGGATCTCATGAGCATTTCTCCCGAAGCGTTGTTGTCGTTTGTGGCCGAAGCCCAAACCGTTGTTGATTGGATTAAGTTGAGATTGCCCCCGCCTGTCAACCGCAGGCTTGGCCGCATTTTTGAGCGATCAGGGATGATGAAGAGATGCGCTTCGAAATGTCGCTCAGAACAGCGCATTGTAGACGCCGAAGCCGTCGCCGCACGCCATGCGCGCAAACAAAGCCGCCGTAAACAACAAAAAAGCCGGCCACTCCACGAGGGAGTGACCGGCTTTTTGTTTTGTCGATCGTGATGAGGGAAAACCGTCTTTTGCAGGCCTGGCAGTGACCTACTCTTCCAAGTCTTGAGACTTAGTACCATTGGCGCGGGAAAGTTTAACGGCCGAGTTCGGAATGGGATCGGGTTCAGGCTCTCCGCTGTGACCACCAGGCCGG
>Ga0164243_10002159_pt1 | contig 32832 bp, 36 predicted proteins | sample OricompcompostOP_FD_108781 | JGI IMG/M metagenome (GOLD analysis project Ga0164243, IMG submission 108781) | Organic Plus compost microbial communities from Emeryville, California, USA - Original compost - Organic plus compost (OP) | ecosystem: Engineered > Solid waste > Mixed feedstock >... | reverse complement strand
CCGAACGCATCCCCTCCGTAAAGCCGGGTGAACAGGAAGACGGTCAGGATTTCGATGAGCGCGCCGAGCCGGCCCAGGAATACGAGACCGGCCCCCCTGGCGACGCGGTGCGTGCTATCCATCCTGCCCCCTCCCCGGAACTTCCCCTCCCTTGGTGGCAGGGGATTGAGGGGAGGATGATGCTGCCTCCGCCTCCGCCTTTGGCCTGGAGAGATCACCTCTTCCTCGGTCCTCCCCCATCAAGGGGGAGGAGGAAAACGGGAACCTCCCCTTGCTCTTTCGCCCCTCATTCCTCCGCGTAGACAATGATGCCGATCCCGAGGAAGAGGAAAAGCGCCAGCGGCCCCCAGGCCGCCAGGACGGGGGGCAGGCTGCCGAACTGGCCCAGCGCCAGCAGCAGATTGTCCACCACGAAGAACATGAAGCCGATGGCGGCGCTCAGGGCGATGCGGATGAACAGCATGCCGCCGCGGAACACGCCGAAGGCGGCCAGCGCTCCGAGCAACGGCATGATCATCGACGAGATGGGATTGGCCAGCTTCTGGTTCAGCCACGACATGAGCTGCGCGATGGACTGTCCCTCCGCCTGCAGTTGCCGCGCCGTTTCCGCCAGGTTGAAGAAGGAGACCGTGTCCCGCTGCAGCGACAGGGCCAGGAAGCGCTCCGGCGGCAGGGTTATGGGCCAGGGCGCTTCGGACTGGCGGGTGAGCTGGTGGTTGGAGATGTGGAATGTCGTGAGGTCGAACAAGGTCCACTTTCCGTCCACATAGGCGGCGAAATCAGCCGTGACCACCGTTTCCATGATGTCCTGCTTGTTCTTCTCGAAATAGGTCACGTCATCGAGAATGGTTCCGTTGCGCGTCACCGAACGCACGCGGATCAGGTTACCCCCTTCCGACGCCCAGGTATCGGTGGAAACGGAAGGCATGGTCTTTTGCACCATGGAATAATCGGCGTCCTGCCACTGGGTCAGCCGCTTGGTGGTGGGCACCACCACGAATTCGTTGAAGGCGAAGTGGCAGACGGCGATGACCCCGGCCGCCAGCACCAGCGGCCTGACGATGGCGAAGGGGGAGACGCCGACCGACTTCATGACGATGATCTCGCTGCGCTGGTTGAGCGTGGCGAAGGTCATGAGGGCCGCCAGGAGGGCGATGAAGGGCGGAAGCTGCGTCGCCAGTTGCGGCCAGTTGAGATAGGTGTAGCGGATGAGCGAATGGAAGGAGGCGCCTTCGCCGGCCAGGATGTCCCCGCTCTCCGACAGCAGGCTCAGTGCCTGGAAGGCCACGCTGACGCCGATGAACAGCATCAGGAAGGCGGTCAGGAAGCGCACCGCCAGATAGCGGGTGAGGATGCCGACGGCCTTCTGATGCCGCAGTTTCCGTTCCCTGGCCATGTCAGTTCTCCTCCGCCGCGCTGCTGTTGGGTGTCAGCCGCGCATAGAGGGCGCGGAACCCGTCCCATATGGCCTCCAGCCAGGCGAAGGGATTGGCGCCGACCTTGTAGGCGCTCTGCCAGTAGAGATAGCCCGAGCCGATGGCGAACAGCACCATGGGACCCCACAACACCAGCCAGGGCGATGCAGCGCCGAGCGATGCGAAGCCTTCCCCGAACTGCAGGACCTTCTGGTAGATGAGAAGCAGCGAGAAGCCCACCGCCAGGCCGAAGGCGCGCCCCGTGCGCTTGGTGAGGAAGCCGAAGGGCGTGGCCAGCAGCGGTATGAAGAGAATGGACAGGGGATTGACGATGCGGCTGTGGAAGGCCGCCTGGTCGGCATGGAAATCCTGCTTGTTTTCGCCGTTCTGCATGTCGCGCCACAGCTCGCCGATGGTCTTTTCGCGCTGATTCTCGCCGCGCGTGCGGAACGGCTCGACTTCGGGCAACTGGATGGGCCAGTCCTGCATCTTGAAGGTCAGCACCGTCGGCGTGGGCCGGCTCGGGTCGCTGTCGATCAGCACGCCGTCATAAAGGCGCAGCAGGAGCGTCTTGCCGTCGCCGGTGTTGAGCACCGTGCCCTCGCGCGCCGTGATGGCCGTGGTGCGGGCGGAATCCTCGAATTCCTTCTGCACGAAGATGCCGGCCAGACGGTTGCCGTCCTCGAACGCCTCGTCCACGCGGATGGTGACGCCGTTGCCCACCTTGTTGAACTCGCCGACGCGCACGGAGGCGCCGAAGGCCCCGCTGGACAGCTCGAACGCCAGGTTGCGATAGGTGTAGCGGCCGTAGGGCTGGACGTAGTTGAACAGGAAGAAGGCGAAGATGGTGAGCAGGAAGGCGACGCCGAAGGCCGGGCGGATGAGCCGCGGCAGCCCGAGCCCCACCGATTGGAAGGCATCGATCTCATTGTTGAGGGAGAGCTTGCGGAAGGCCAGCAGCACGCCCAGGAACAGCCCGAAGGGCAGGGCCTGGCCCACATAGTAGGGGATCAGCGCCCCCAGCATCTTCCACACCACCGAGACCGGGCCGCCCTGGTTCACCACCAGGTCGAAGATCTTGAGCATGCGCTCCAAAATCAGCAGAACGGCGGCGATGGCCAGCGTCACGAACAGTGGCGTGGCGATCTGCCTGGTCATGTATCTGTCTGTTCGCTTGAACATCAATCCCGAGCCGGTTTTCCCGGCTTTATCGGGCACTTGAGGCCCGAATTGCAAGAGAAAAGGGGGACCATACATCTCCCGTTCAGCCGCAAGGGCATATCCAAGCATTGTTAAATTTGTTAAGCAGGGGCAGGGTTCCGATCCAATGAGAACTGAGGACAGAGGGGTCAAGTGAAACGTGCATATCTGCTGACAGCCGTGGCTGTCGTCATGGCCGCCGCGCCGGCTGCCGTCCATGCCGAGGAGGCGCTCGGCGATTTCCCGACCTACTTCTGGGAAAAGTCGGACTGCGTCAATCCGCCTCCGGGGCCGGCCATCCATATCAAGCTCAGTGACGTGAAGAACGGGGAGGGGAACATCCGCATCTCCCTCTACAACATGACGGACAAGGAGTTCTTGAAGGGCGGCAAGAAGATCGCCCGAATCGACGTCAGGGCGCATGAGGGGGATATGGATATCTGCCTGCCCCTGCCGCGCACCGGCGATTTCTCCATGGGCATCCTGCATGACGAGGACGCGGATGGCCATCTCGACGTCTTCAGCGAGGGGTACGGTTTTCCCAACAATCCCCGCCTGTTGTTCAGCCCGCCGGACGCCGAGGAGGCGTCATTCTCCGTCAGGGACGGCGAGACGGTGACGCTGCCGATCACCATGAAATACGTCTATCCCAAGCAGAACAATCGCGGGCCGCGCCACCACTGATTGCGGCACATTGACCCTTGCCGCAAAAAACACTAGCGTGCGCGCCATCTCGGACAACAGGATGTTCATGTCTTCATGCCTGCGGCTAGGCTCGTTGTAATCAGCAATCGCAAAAGTTCACGCAGTTCGAGGTCGCTTGGCCGAGTGAACGCCGTGCTCGCCGCCTACCCGGGTGAGGTGCTTCATCGTGTGATCGACGATATCGCCGAGATTCCCCAGGTTCTCGAAGATTTCGTGACGTTCGATCCGGACGTGCTGGTGATCAATGGCGGCGACGGCACCATCCAGGCCGTGCTCACCCAGTCCTCGCGCAGCAAGCCCTTTGGCGAGCTGCCGCCCATCCTGGTGCTGCCCGGCGGCAAGACCAATCTGGTGGCGGAGGACCTGGGGGCCTTCAAGCCGCCCGAGGAGGTGCTGGAGAGCTTCATGCCCATGCTGGAATCGGGCACATGGCACGAGGCCATGACGGCCCGTCCGCTCATCCGCCTGCGCCTCACCCCCGATGCCGAGCCCATATACGGCGCCTTTTTCGGCACTGCCGCCGTGGTGCGGGCTCTGGAATTCGTGCGGCGGCACATCCACCCGCTCAACCTGCCCAACTGGGCCACGCACTTCCTGTCCATCGGCATGCTGTCCGTCGTCGGGCTGTTCTATCCCAACGGCAACAAGTCGCCCATGCGTGCGGATTTCGCGTCCTTTTCCATCGACGACAAGATCAGGGACGAGGGGCGCTTCGGAATCATCATCGCCACCACCCTGAACCGGCTGCTCCTGGGCCTGAGGCCCTATCCCGAATATCTCAGAACCCCTTCGCTCAAGGTGACCACCGTCCAGTATTCCTACGGCGCCATTGCCCGGGGCATGCTCTCGGTCATCACGCGCTCCATCGACCGCCGGGTGCCGGACGGCATCGTGGCCCGGGAGGCGGAGCGCGTGCTCTTAAAGCTGGACTGCCCCATCACGCTGGACGGCGAATTCTTCTGGCCGACGCCCGAAGAGCCGGTGGAGCTCTCGGTCACACGGGCGGTCACGTTCCTGCAAAGCGAGCCGGCGCGATGACCTCAGACCAGGCGGGAAGGGGGACCGCAGCGCTGGAGGCGCTGCGGCTGGCCGATGCCGTGCAGCCCGTTCCCGAGGCCGTCAGGGTGGCGGCGGAAGCCGCGGCGGCGCGGTTCGGAGATGCGGTGGAAAGCGTCATCTTTTACGGTTCCGTGCTGCGCGACGGGGAGATGACGGACCGCATTCTCGACTTCTACGTGGTGGTGGAAAGCTATCGCGCGGCCTATGGCAACCTGCTTGCCGCTGCCGCCAACCGCATCCTGCCCCCCAACGTCTACTATCTGGAGGCCGAGCTGCTGGAAGGGGGGAGGGTCCGCGCCAAGACGGCCGTCATTTCCCGACGGCACCTGGAGACGCTGACCGCAAGCGGCACGTTCAATTCCACGCTCTGGGCGCGCTTCGCCCAGCCGGTGCGCCTGCCCCTGGCGCGGGACGAGGGCGCGGGGAGTCGGGTTGCCAGGGCGCTCGCCATGGCGGTGCGCACATTGGCTGGCAACGTGCTGCCGCTGCTGCCCGCCGAATTCACCTCCCGCGACTTCTGGAACCTGGCCTTCGCCCATACCTACAGTGCCGAACTCAGGGCCGAGCGCAAGGACAAGGGTGTCGAGATATACGATCTGAATCAGGATTATTTCGACAATGTTTTCAATTTATTATCGGAAGATTTTGCGTTGGGATATGAAGATGGGCGGTACCACCAGCTCGCGGCCTCGGGCAGCCGGGCGCTCGCCCGCGCGGCCTGGTTCTTCCGCCGTGTGCAGGGAAAGGCGCTGACCGTTGTCCGCCTCATCAAGGCGGCCTTCACCTTCGATGGCGGGGCGGATTACCTGGCCTGGAAGATCAGCCGCCACTCGGGCGTGCCCATTGCCCTGACGCCGTGGCAGAGGCGGCATCCTGTCCTGGGCGGTCTGTCCCTCTTCATCCGCCTCTGGCGCCAGCGGGCGTTTCGCTAAGCGGCATGAATTTAGGTTCGATCGGCTTCACTCTCCTCGTCACTCGCCGACTTGATCGGCGAGTCCAGTTTGGATGCAGATAGAAGCACTGGATTCGCCGATCAAGTCGGCGAATGACGACGGAAAACGCCCGGACAGCCTGTGCGCCGGCCGCGCTTCGACAGGCTCAGCGCGAACGGGGTACCGTTCACCATGATGCGCCAAATGGTGATGAGGTCCTTATCCCGCGACGGCCACGGCAGGCTTTTCGCTGAGCAGATCAAGCTTCTCGGCGGCTTCGCCGAAGCGCTGGATGAGCGTATCCACCTGCTCCGGCGTGTGCGCGGCGCAGAGGCTGCAGCGCAGGAGCGCCAGGCCGTTGGGCGTGGCGGGCGGCAGCGCCATGTTCACATAGACGCCGGACTTGAGGAGCGTGTCCCAGAATTTGACGGTGAGGAACGGGTCCTGCAGGCGCACGGCAACCACCGGGCTCGGCTCCTCGCCCACGTCCAGCCCGAAGGCGGCCAGGCCCGCGTGCAGCCGGGAGGCATTCTCCCACAGGCGATGGCGCAGCTCCGGCGTGGTGCGGATGATCTTCAGCGCCTGGGTTGCCGAGGCCACAACGGAAGGGGGCAGGGAAGCGGTGAACATGTAGGGCCGCGAGGTCAGGCGCAGCACTTCGAATTTCGGATGGTTGGAGACGCAGAAGCCGCCGATGGTGCCGACCGACTTGGAGAAGGTGCCGACAATGAAATCCACCTGGTCTTCCACGCCCGCTTCCTGAGCCAGCCCGCGGCCTGTTTCGCCCATGGCGCCGAGGGAGTGGGCCTCGTCCACCAGGACGTAGCAATTGTGCTTCTTGGCGACCTCCACCAGCTCGCGGATGGGGGCCTTGTCGCCCAGCATGGAATAGAGGCCCTCGATGACCACCAGCTTGTTGGAACCGGGCTGTTTCAGGCGAGCAAGGCGCTTGTCCAGGTCTTCCGGGTCGTTGTGGCGGAAGCGCACGATGGTGGCGTTGGACATCTTGCAGCCGTCATAGATGCTGGCATGGGCGTCGCCGTCGATGATGACGAAATCGTCCTTGCCGCCCAGCGCCGAAATGGTGCCCAGATTGGCCTGGTAACCGGTGGAGAAGACGATGGCATGCTTGGTGCCGTAGAATTCCTTCAACTCGGCTTCCAGCCTGCGGTGCGTGGAATAGGTGCCGTTCAGGACGCGCGAGCCGGTGGTGCCCGTGCCCTCCGCGGTCAGGGTTTCGCTGGCGGCCTTCAGCGTGCGCTCGTCGAAGGTGAGGCCCAGATAGTTGTTGGTGCCGGCCAGAATCGTGTGGCGGCCCTCGATCTCCGCTTCCGTCTGCGAGATCACCCGGTCCATGCACACGGAAAAGGGGTCGATGCCGAGCGAGAGCAGCTGCTCGCGCTGGCCCAGAATACCGTCGAATTTATCAAATAGATCCACTTTTAGTCGTCCTTGATCTTGTCGACCGCCTCGGCCACCTGACCCACCGTTTCCAGGTCGGGCAGCATGTTGAGCGGTACGGTGACGTCGAAATGATCCTCAATAGCGGCCAGAAGGTCCATGACGGCCAGCGAATCCAGATCAAGGTCGCTGGAGAATGTTGTCGATGGCGTAACCGTGATGCCCCGCTTGTTGAAGGGCGCCAGCAGATCGCAGACTTCGGAGAAAGTGGTTGTGGCGGAAGGTGATGCTGCTTCTGTCACGGTTTCGACCCGTCCGAGTAATTGTTGTTGATGCGCCCGTCTATAGCATCCTTGTCGCGTTCTGCATAGGCAAAGGGGTGATGTTGCCGCACTGCAATACCATGAAACCGCATCAGAGCCAGCGCTCCTTGCGGTACCATGCCGCGGTGGCGGCCAACCCCTCGGCGGCAGGAATCGCCGGTGTCCAGTCGCTCAACTCATTGAGGCGCGGACCCGTTGTAACCCAATCGGGCGCCGTCAGTTCCCGCAGTTTCTCCACCGTGAACATCGGCGCCGTACCGCTGACCCTGCACCAGGCCGTTCCCGCCCGGGCGGCAACCCAGAGAAGGGGAACCGGGATCACCAGGGGCATGGGCTTCTTGCCCAGGGCATCCCCGATCATCCCGAACAGCCGCGGCAGAGTGTATCCGTTTTTCTCGCCGTCGTCGATTTCCACCAATTGGCGGCCAACCGACGGGCTGTTTAAGAGAAAAATGATGGCGGAAATAAGATCGTCCACATGGATGAGGGAAAATGGCCGCTCGCCGCCGCCGATGCGGGGCGCCACGCCGCGTTGCACCGCCTTGAAGAAGGGCAGGGTGGCGGTATCGCCAGGGCCATAGACGGCCGGCGGCCGCAGGATCACCCATGACGGCAGGGCGCAGGCGCGCACAAGCTCTTCCGCCGCGTGTTTGCTGGCGGCGTAGTGGGAGAGATGGGGCGCTCTTGCTGCCAGGCTGGAAACCTGGATGAAGCGGGCAACGGAACCGGCCTGCGCGGCCTCGACGAGCGCTTGGGTGCCGAGCCGGTTGGGCGTGTCGAAATCCGCCTGGCAGGTGCCGCGCAACGCCGCTGCCGCATGCACCACGGCATCCGCGCCATCCACGAGGTTCTGCAGGGCTTGCGCAGAGGAAAGATCGCCCGCCACCCAGGTCACGCCTTCAATGGGCGATTGCGGCCGCCGGGTCAGGGCGCGCACCGAATGTCCCTTGGCCAGGAGGGCGGGGATCAGGCGGCGGCCGAGAAATCCGGTCGCCCCCGTGAGCGCGATCAGCATGGCCGCCTTCTTCCTGTATCCCCCTGAATACCCGCCTTTGTTCGGGGCAGGAGGCGGCGGGACGCAGCAAAACCTCCCCTCCCTCGATGGGAGAGGATTGAAGGGAGGGTGATCTGGCCGCCCGCCAGGCCCTTCCGGGCGGCGACATCACCCCCACCTCGATCCTCCCCCTTCATGGGGGAGGAGGAATGTGGGGGGCAACACCCGGCCACACTGGTCAAGAAGACAAGTCTCAGGAGTGGATGCTGAATCGAGTTCAGCATGACGACGGGGGCCGCCTTAAGCGGCCGACATCTTGGCAAAAGCGATTTCGTGCTCGTCATAGCCCTGCAACTCGCCGGCCAGGAACGCCGTGCGCGCCTTGGACCGGCTCAGCTTGCCGGACGAGGTCTTGGGGAGCGAGCGCGGCGGCACGAACACGACCTCGGTGTGGATGCCGACGGAATGCTGGATGGCGTCCTTGATCTCCTTGCGCAGGGCCTCCCGCTCTTCCGGCTCCCGCATGCGGCACTGCACCAGCAGGACGGCGATTTCCTCGTCGGAATGGCCGGGCACGGAAATGGCGGCGCTGTCGCCGCTCCTGAGCGAGGGCAACTGCTCCACCGCCCATTCCAGGTCCTGCGGCCAATGATTGCGGCCATTGATGATGATGAGGTCCTTGATGCGGCCGACCACGAAGAGGGAGGTGCCCACCCGGTAGCCCATGTCGCCGGTGTCGAGCCAGCCATCCTTGGAGAGCACCTGGTCGGTGGCATCCTGGTCGTTGAAATAGCCCTGCATGACGCTGTCGCCGCGCACGAAGATGCGGCCCACCTGCCGCTCGCCCAGGACCTCGCCGGCTTCCGAGCGGATATCCAGCTCGTAGCCGGGCAGGGGAATGCCGCAATTGACGATCTCGCGGGCGGCGCCTTCGCCGTCCGCCTGGTCGGGCGAGACGGCCCTGTTCTGGTTGGCGAGCGTGCGCTCGTTCACCATGTCGGTCTGCATACCCTCGTCGACGGGAGCGAAGCTCACCGCCAGGGTGCATTCGGCCAGGCCATAGCTGGCCACCAGCCCGGTGTGCTTGAAGCCCGCCTGGCCGAAGACACGGATGAATTCGCGCATCACGTCAGGGCGGATCATGTCGGCGCCGATTCCGGCCACGCGCCAGCTGGAGAGGTCCACATTGGCCAGCGTTTCCGGGCTGGCGCGGCGGGCGCAGAGTTCGTAGCCGAAGCTCGGGCTGTATGACACGGTGCCGCGATTGGCGGAAATCAGGTTGATCCAGGTGAGCGGCCGGCGGGCGAAGATCTCGGTGGAGAGATAGTCGGTCGAGACCTGGTTGGTGAGCGGTGTGAGGAAGCAGCCGACCAACCCCATGTCGTGATACATGGGCAGCCAGGAGACGCACCGGTCGTCCGCCCGCAGCTTCACGCCATGCTGGCCCATGCCGTTGCAGTTGGCAAGCAGGGAGCGGTGGGTCACCGCCACGCCGTGCGGGAAGCGGGTGGAACCGGAGGAATATTGCAGGTAGCAGATGTCGCCCGGGTCGGGCAGGCGAAGGTCGCCCTTGGTGCCCGGCAGGCTGCGGATTTCGTCGGCGGAGGCCACGAATTTGAGGCCCAGGCCCTCGGCCGCCTGCTGCACGAGCTCCTTCATGTCATCGGGCGCCACGACCCCGGCGGCCCCGCAGCTCTGCATCTGGCGGTGAAGCTGCTGCACATAGCCGTCGCGCCCGCCGAAGGAGGTGGGCAGGGGCAGCGGCACGGGCAGGAGGCCGGCATACTGGCAGGCCATGAAAAGGGTGGTGAAATCGGCCGTGGTGGTGGCGATGAGCGCCACGCGGTCGCCGCGTTTGAGTCCCATCTGCACGAGCTTCAGCGCATCGTCCTGCGCTTCGTCGCGCAGGTCGCGGAAGGTCAGTGTCTGTTCCAGGTCGCCCCGGCGGGAATAGAAATTGAGCCCCTTGGTACCACGCGCCGCATAATCCAATGCCTCGGTGAGCGTCGAAAAATCGCTGAACCGGCGGGGGAGGCCGGCGTCTTCTGTGGGGGTCGGCTGGGGCATGAAGTGACTATTTTCCAATGAAGTATTTTATCCTGTCAGTCGGAACGAAGAGTACTGTACTCGATTTTCGATCAAACCACGAAACCCACGAAAAAAGATTCTCCATATCGACTGTCCGTCCAGTCCGTGCGGGATGTCGCCAAACGGCCTTTCTGCATCCCCGATACCGGAACCTGCTGTTCCTCATGTATCCGGTTTCCGTGACTAGCGGGGCTTCACTATCAAAAACTCCAGCATTTTCCAATGCCCAAATGTCGAGGGCAAGCAATTTAGCCATTGTCCAATTTGTCTGCTATAGCATTCCACGGCAACCCGAAACAGGACACAGATGGCAGAGAAGGAAGCGAACGCGGCCGAGGGCGGGCGGCGCCGTTCCACAGCGCGGCATCAACGCCCCGCCCGAAGGCCGGAGAAACCCGCCGATCCAGCCTATCTGGAGCGGGCGGCCCTGCATTACCTGGAACGGTTTGCCACCACCAGGGGGCATTTGGCGCAGGTGCTCAGGCGCAAGATCCGCCGCCGCGGACTGCCCGAGGGCGTGGCGGACAGCGAGGCGGAGGAGTGGATCGCCGCCCTTGTGGAGAAGCTTGTCCGCCTCGGCTATGTGGACGATCTGGGCTTCGCCCGGGCGCGGGCGCAATCGCTGCTGAACCGTGGCAGGCCGCTGCGGGCTGTGCGCCAGGGGCTGGCGGAGAAGTCGGTGCCGGCGGGGATGATCGACCAGGTGCTGGCGGAAACGGTGGAGGAGAGCGCAAACACCGATCTTCTGGCGGCGGTGCGCTATGTCAGGCGGCGGCGCATCGGCCCCGCCCGGCCCGCGCCGCCGGCGGACGCCGACGCGGCGCACAAGGCCTTCCAGCGGGACATGGCGGCGCTGGCCCGCGCCGGCTTTTCCTATGACATCGCCCGGCAGGTGCTGGAGGCCCATGGCCCGGAAGGGCTGAACGAGCTGGAGGACGAGGCCGGGGCTTAGTTCGGGAAGAGGTGGATTCAGCCCTTCTCGGCGTCCCGCAATGCATCTATGGCCGCCTCGACGGGCAGGGTGACGCAGCGGTGGCGGTTGCCATAGGGTGCGACGCCGGCCAGGTCGGCATATCCCGCCCATTTGCCGCCCGGCGGGGGGGATTCGCTCTTCAGCATGTCATTGAGCGCGTCGAGCAGGTGTGCCAGGTCCGCCGCGTCGGAGCCGGGACCCTGCTGGGCCAGCAGGGAGGCGCTGGCCTGGCACACGACGCAGGCTTTCAGGTCGTGGCCCAGTTGCTCGATCCGCCCGTCCGCCGCTTCGACATCGAGGATCACATGGTCGCCGCACAACGGGTTGCGGATATCGGCGCTCCCCGAGGGGTGGGGCAGGCGGCCCGCGCCGTGCGCCGCGGCGGCCAGGGCCAGGATGGATTTCTGGTAGAGGTCCGAGATCATCTTGCCATCACAACGGCAAACGGCGGGAGGCGCAAGCCCCCCGCCGTCTGTCCTATAGCGGCCGGTCAGGCCGGGATGTGGAACAGGTGCTCATTGATCCAGATATGCACCAGGATGCTGGCCGCATAGCCAAGCGCCACCGCCCAGCTCCATTTCAGGTGGCTGAAGAAGGTGTAGATGCCCTTGGCCTGGCCCATGAGCGCCACGCCGGCGGCCGAGCCGATGGAGAGCATGCTGCCGCCCACGCCGGCGGTCAGCGTCACCAGCATCCACTGGCCCAGATGCATGTCCGGCATCATGGTCAGCACGGCATACATGACCGGGATGTTGTCCACGATGGCCGAGAGCACGCCCACCAGGATATTGGCCCAGGTGGCGCCCAGTTCGCCGTACATCGCGTTGGAGATCATGGAGAGGTAGCCGAACGTGGCCAGGCCACCCACGCACAGGAGCACGCCATAGAAGAACAGCAGCGTGTCCCATTCGGCCTGCGCCACCTTGCGGAAGACGTCGAACGGCACCACGCTGCCCACGCCCTCGGCCTGCATCTTGTGCTCCTTCTTCTTCAGATAGAAGCCGAAGAAGCCGAGGAAGGAGAGGCCGGTCAGCATGCCGTAGACCGGCGGCAGGTGCAGGACCTGATGGCCGCTCACGGTGATGACGATGGTGAGGAGGAACAGGGCGATCACCCGCCTGGCGCCCAGCTTCATGGTGACGGGCTCGGCATCGGAATGCGGCACGCCCTTGGGCAGCGCGAAATGCATGATCACGGCCGGGACCAGATAGTTCACCACCGAGGGGATGAAGATCCAGAAGAACTCGAAGAAATGGATGAAGCCCTTCTGCCAGACCATCAGCGTGGTGATGTCGCCGAACGGGCTGTAGGCGCCGCCGGCATTGGCCGCCACCACGATGTTGATGCAGGAGAGCGAGATGAACCGCGTATTGCCGGCGCCCACCGCCATGACCACCGCGCACATGATGAGAGCCGTGGTCATGTTGTCGGCGACGGGAGAGATGAAGAAGGCCAGCCAGCCCGTGACCCAGAACACCGCGCGGTAGGAGAAATTCCGGCTCACCAGCCAGGTGCGCAACGCCTCGAACACGTTCCGCTCGGTCATCGCGTTGATGTAGGTCATGGCGACCAGGAGGAACATGAAAAGCTCGGCGAACTCGATGAAGGTGCTGCGGAAGGCTTCTTCCGCGAACTCCGTGGGGACGTCCGGATTGGACGCGGCGGCGAACGCCACCAGCATCCAGATGACGCCAGACGCCAGGATGACCGGCTTGGATTTCCTGAGATGCGTGAATTCCTCGACCATTACGAGGAGGTAGGCGCCCACGAAGAAGACAAGGGCGATGATGCCCAGGGCACTGCCCGACATGTGGAGGTTGAGGTCGTGCGCCTCCTGGGCCCAGGCCGTGGCCGGCAGGGCCAGGGCGGCGGCAACGAAAAGGAACAGCCGTAAAAATTGCATCGCTCTGGGGGTCCTTTGAGATTTGGAATGAGCCTCGACCACAAGCGGGGCCGGTTATGGCGCCTATTCATAGTACAAAGGAAATTACTCTTCCAGCGCAATCGGATTGCCGGTTTCCTTGTGTAATTAGGGTGGACAACGCCGTAGAGTCGCCGTAAGTAAATCGCGAAAGTTGTTCGACACCAATTGCTTGTAGTTGTAAAATCGTTATAATTACTATCACTTGAATTCGCTGAGGTGAGGGTTATGGGGGTAAGCGAAGCAAAAGTTGTCCCTGTGGATTCGACTGCTGAGCAAGCCACCGAGGTGCATGGCACGTTGAAGTGGTTCGATGCCGTTAAGGGCTATGGCTTCATCATTCCGGATGACGGGTCGAGTGACGTTCTGCTTCATTACAGCGTATTGCGGGACGCGGGTCAGCGCAGCCTGCCCGAGGGCACGCGTGTACACTGTAAGGTTGTAATGCGCACCAAGGGCAAGCAGGCGACCGAGATACTCCACCTCGATACCAGCAATGCCGTTCCGTCCGGGGGCACCAACCCTCGGGGTCCGCAGCTTGTCGAGCCGGAGGGGGATTTCATCTCCGTCACCGTGAAATGGTTCAACCGGGCCAAGGGCTATGGATTCGTCACGCGGGGCGAAGGCACGCAGGATATATTTGTTCATGCCGAGACCCTGCGGCATTTCGGGCTGATCAACCTGCAGCCCGGCCAGCCGCTGGAGATTCGCATGGGCACCTGCGCCAAGGGACCCCAGGTCGCGGAAATCCTGGTGGAATAGCTGCGGCGGCGGCGCAAGCCGCTCCTGCCAATGCAGCCACTGGTGGATTTTCCCGCTGCCGGGGAATGATTCGCAATCTCTCGCCGGTTCCCGAGCCTGGCGCCGCATTCCTTTGGTTTATACCGGGGCGCGGGCGGCGCATGTTCGTCTTCCGGCCAGGGATACCGCCAATATCGCAGCCCGACAGACGGGGGGTATATCTTCTGCCTGATTCGCCGGAGCTTTTTCCAACTGGGGGAAAGCGGCGGATTGTGCTAAAACAGTGGCATGATTCAACGCATCGCCCTTGTTCTCATTGTCTTTCTGGCCGGTTGCGCCCAGCCCGTCTTTTCTCAAGATGCGGACGCGCGTGTCGACGACGTTGTTCTGGTGACGCAGAGCGGCGAGCATCCCCTCAAGCTGGAAGTGGCGGCCACTCCGGCGGAATGGCAGAAAGGGCTGATGTTCCGCCGGTCGCTGGAAGGGATCGACGGCATGCTGTTCGTCTTTTCCGGCTATAGTCCGCATGCCATGTGGATGAAGAACACCTATATCCCCCTCGATATCCTGTTCATCGACAGTGAGGGCCGGGTGACCACGGTGCATCGGGACGCCGTGCCGCATGATCTGACCTCCCTGCCGTCGGACGGTCCGGCCAAGGGGGCCATAGAGCTCAATGCCGGCGACGTGGAGCGGCTGCACATCGCCGTGGGGGACATGGTCCGGCATCCGGCCTTCGGCCAGTAAGGGCCGGCCGGGGCGCCGGCGCACCGCACCGGGTATCAGAAAGATTGCGCGCTCCCGGGCCATCGTGTATCTCAGGCCTGTCGGTTTCGCCGGCGGATATCGGGGAGTAGCGCAGCCTGGTAGCGCATCTGCTTTGGGAGCAGAGGGTCGCAGGTTCAAATCCTGTCTCCCCGACCACCCAGGCGGCCACATCCGGTTTTCAACCCGCAGGGGCAAGCGGAGGAATTATGACCAAAGGCACAGAACGCATCGGACCGGCGCCCATGGCGCGCATCTACCAGCCGGCCAAGACGGCCATGCAGTCCGGCCGCGCCAACACGCGGCGCTGGGTGCTGGAATTCGAGCCGGCGCACCCCCGCACGCTCGACCCCCTCATGGGCTGGACCAGCTCGGAGGACACCGAAACCCAGCTCCGCTTGAAGTTCGACACGCGCGAGGAGGCGGAAGCCTACGCCACCGCCAGAGGCATCCATTATGTCCTGGTGCCGCCCCACAGCCGCCGCCCGATCATCAAACCCTACGCGGACAATTTCAAATACGTCCCGCCCGAGGCCTGAGCGGCAGAGATTGCGCGCCCGTAGCTCAGCTGGATAGAGCACGAGCCTTCTAAGCTTGGGGTCGCAGGTTCGAATCCTGCCGGGCGCGCCACCAATTCTCGGAACCACTAGAGGTTGTTTGCCACGTTGGTGAACGTTCCGCGCATACGAGCGCAGGGGCGTTCGCTTCTGTTGGCGCAATCTGCGGCAGCCGTGTGCAATTTACGGTGCCTGTTCGGACTGATGCATCCATCCTGCCGGAACCTTCCGCGGGCGTCGCCATTAGGGAGGGCCGGACACGCAGGAAGGGAGTTGCGCGATGGTTCAGGAATCTGGCGGCAACACGAGCGGCGACAGTGGCAACTGGCAGGCGGGAAGCGACCGCCCGGGAGATGAAACCGCGCCCGATCTGAAAGCGGGCGTACGGGAGACGGTTGACGAGGTGGGGCGGCAGACAGCGGATTTCGCTCATCGTCAGAAAGACAGCGTCGCCGGGGAAATCCGCAAGACCGCCCAGGCGCTCGGAGACGCATCGGAGCGGCTGCAGCGGGAGGACAGTCTGATCGCAGGGCCATTGAAGAGCGTTTGCGAGGGACTGAACCGGCTGGGCGACAGCGTGGATTCGGAATCCTTCACAGCGCTTGTTCATGACGTGGAAGACTATGGGCGCCGCAATCCCGCGGCTTTCATCGGCGCGGCGGTGGCGCTGGGCTTTTTCGCCGGCCGCTTCCTGCGCAGCAGCGGCGAGCGCGGCGGGGCCCATGCGGCCACTCATGGGACTTATGCAAGTCATGAACGTTATGGAAGTCGTGGAACCGTTGAACCCGGCCAGGATGGAGGCCAGCCATGAGCACCAGCAGCGAAAGCACCAGCATCAAGGGCCTGTTTTCCCAGCTGACCAGCGGCCTCACCGACCTGATCAGGAACGAAGCCAGGCTCGTGCGCGCTGAACTGGAAGAGAAGGTCGACACCGCCACCCAGTCGCTCATTTCGGTGATCGGTGGGCTGTTCATCGCCCTGGCCGCCCTCGTCATCCTTCTCGAGGCGCTGGTCGTGGCGCTGTCGGACTGGCTGGACCCGGCATGGGCGGCGCTCATCGTCGGTGCCGTTGCGGCCGTCATTGCGCTCATTCTGGTCATCGGCGGCGCCAAGGGGCTGAAACGGTCGGCTCGCCTCCCGCAGGAAACATTGTCGGAAGCAAAGCGCGACAGGGATATGGTGAAGGAGCACATGAAATGAGCCGCACGGATGACATTCGAAATGAAATCCACGCCTCGCGCGCCCGGGTCGACGAGTCCCTCCATGGCCTCGAAGAGCGGCTCTCGCCGCAGCACCTCATGGAAAGAGCCTGGGATTATCTGAGCCGGAACCGGGACGAAGCCGCCCAATTCGGCCGCAATCTCGGCCGCACGTTGCGGGACAACCCAGTGCCCACCGTGCTGGTGGGCGCGGGGCTGGCGGCCCTGGTGGTGAACTCCATGCGCCACGGCCATGGGCACGGGCATGAGGGCTTCTATGACCCCTATGCGGAGCGCGCCGCCCGGCCGGGTGTCAGAGAGCAGGATGTAACGGTGTCACCGGTCACGGCCGGCACGCCCGAGCTTGGCGACAAGTCGGCGAGCGGCGTGTCCTCAGCCAGGCACGCCGCCGGCGAGACATATGAGCAGGGCAAGGAAGCCGGACGCCATGCCTATGCGGAGGCCCGTCACGCCATCAGTCGCGGGTACAGCGGAGCCAAGCACGGTCTGCAGGATGCCGCTTCCAGCACAAAGGAGATGGGACGGCACGGCATGGAGAGCATGCAGCATTCGGCCGAGGCGGTCCGGCGTTATGGGCGGCGGTCCGCTGAAACGGTGAGCGAGACCTATCATCAGCAGCCGCTGATATATGGCGCCCTGGCGGCGGTCATCGGCCTGGGTGTGGCGGTGCTCCTGCCGCCGTCGAGACGGGAAGACCAGTATCTGGGTCCCCGCCGGGACGAGCTGATGGACAAGGCGGCCGACGCCGCGGAACAAGCCACTGAAAGCGCCGAGGCCGTGGTGTCGGCCGGTGCCTCCGCGGCCGAGGAGAAAGCGAAAGAGGAAGGGCTGACCCCGGAAGACATGAAGCGGGAGGCGGACGAGGTGATGGACAAGGCCGGTGCCGTCGCCCAGGCCGCGACGGACGCGGCAAAGGACGAAGCCGCCAGACAGAACCCCCTCAAGAATACATAGGGCGCAGCCATGTACAGCATCTTCTATCTGATCGGCGTCATTGTGGTCGTACTGGCAATCCTGTCGTTCATCGCCTGATAGGCTTGGGCCGTCTTTGTCGGGGTTGAACCTGCGCGGCTTGCGCAGGGCGCTTTTCGGCGGGTTCACGCGGGCATTCCCGCGTGGCGCTCAGGACGCCGGGTAACGGCAAACGACCCCCATTCCCGGTTTCTTCCTCTCCTGACGTTGCCTTTCCCCGGCGCCTTTCCTCCGGCAGGATAATAGTGGAAACTGCTGATCCAAGGGCTCGGATTTGAAAAAACTACGCGTGCCCGCGGCAATAGCCTGGATCAGGAGGAGACATGCCAGTTTGGGTGCAAGCTGCATTGTGGGGGCTGGTGGGGGGCTCTGCGCTTCTTGTGGGCGCGGCGATACCGTTTTTTGCCAACCTGCCTCAACGCCTCATCGCATCGGTGATGGCCGTCGGCTCCGGGGTCCTCATCTCGGCGGTGGCCTTTGAACTGATGGACGAAGCCTTTGCCCGCGGCGGCTTCGACTCCACTGCCGCCGGTTTCCTCCTGGGGGCGGCGATATACACGGCGGCGAATATCTATCTCTCGCGGCGGGGCGCGAAACATCGAAAGCGATCGGGCTTCCGCCGGCATGAAAAACAGCCGGACGTCTCCGACGGGGCGGGCCTCGCCATTGCAGTGGGTGCGCTGCTCGACGGTATTCCGGAATCGGTGGTCATCGGCGTCAGCCTGCTGGGGGATAGCGGCGTCAGCATCGTGACCGTGGCGGCGGTATTCCTGTCGAACGTGCCCGAAGGGCTGGCGAGCGCGGCCGGAATGCGCCGGGCGAGGCGGTCGCCGCGCTACATTTTCGGCGTCTGGGGCGCCATTGCGGTGGCCTCCGGCCTGGCGGCGCTTATCGGCAATATCGCGCTCGCGGGAAGCAGCGAGGAGCTCATCGCCGCGACCACCGCCCTGGCCGCCGGCGCGATCCTGGCCATGGTCGCGGATACCATGATCCCGGAAGCGTTCGACGAGACGCACGAATATGCCGGCCTCATCACCGTCGTCGGCTTCCTCGTCGCCTTCATCCTCTCGAAGCTCGGCACGTAGGGTCCGGCCCTGGGAGCGAACGAGGGCAGATCTTGCCGGTGCCGTGCCGAAGAGCGCATATCTCCCGTCTTGACGCCGAGCGGCTCCCTCACTAATATTTTGTATATACATATTTATTGCGCCGGCGGTTGCCGTATGAGGCGGCGGGGCGGGCGATTTATCGGAGCGCTGTCAATGGTTGCTGTCCCCCGTTTTTCCCGCCGCAGCGTCATAGCCATGGTTGCCGCTACATCTGCCTTACCGCTGACCGGGCTGCGAGGCAGGCGGGCGCACGGCCAGACCGGAGGACTGAGCCGGGCCCGGTACGGTGAGATGACGGTCATAGATGCAAAGTGCTTCCTGAACGATAGCGACCCGACAGTCGCGGCCGGCGGGATGTCGGACGATCTGGCTGCCGCGGCGCGGGCATCTGGGCTGCGGGTGATCAGCTCCACCATGGGCGGCTCGGGCAGCATGGAAGACCTGACAGCAGCTATTGATGACGCCAATACCCGCATTGCCTCGCGCCCGCAGATGTTCATGCGGGTTCTGCAAGCGTCGGACATTGAGGAGGCCCGCAGGACCGGGCGGATCGGCGTGGCCTACGATGTTCAGGGCACCGCCGAGATCGGGAGCGATGCCGGCGGCGTGGCCCGGCTGAAGGAGCTGGGCATCCGGACGGTGCAGCTCACCTACAATCTGCATAGCGCCACGGGCGACGGTTGCATGGTCCCCGAAGACAAAGGCATGACCGTTTTCGGTCGGGACGTGGTTGCCGAGATCAATCGCCTGGGCCTGCTGCTCGACGCCAGCCATGTCGGCAAGCGCACGGCCGCCGAGGCGATTGTCGCCTCCACCAGGCCGCCGGCGATCACCCATGCAGGTTGTGACGCGCTGATGCCGCATCCCCGTCATGTGCCCGACAGCACCCTGCGGCTGCTGGCGGACAAAGGGGGCGTCTTCGGTATCTATCTCATGCCCTATCTTGTGGAGAAAGGGCAGGCGCACAAGGAGGATGTGCTGCGCCATATCGAACATGCCATCAATGTCTGTGGCGAGGATCATGTGGGCATCGGCACGGACGGTGGCATACCGCCTCTCGATCTGACACCGGAGTACCGCGAATACTGGCGGACGCAAGTCTATGAGCCGCGGGTCGAACAGGGCGTGGCGGCGCCCAACGAAGGGGCGGATATTTTCAATTACATCCCCGAGTACAACGCCGCCGACCGCTATTATCTCATTGGAGACGATCTGATGCGCCGCGGGCATTCCGTTGCGCGTGTCGAGAAAATTCTCGGTGCCAATTTTGCGCGTCTCTATGGGGAGGTCTGGGCATGAACCCCGGAAGAGGGCTCCGGCGCCTGAGGTTGGCGCTCTTCGGCGTAATGGGTATTGCCCTGGGAATGGTGGCGACGGCGCCTGATTCCGACGGAGCCGACTATCTCGATCCACCGGAGGGCATGCCCTTTTCGGCCGCAACGCGGGTCGGCGACATCCTCTATCTCTCCGGTGAGATCGGTACATTGCCCGATGGCACACTGGCCGACGGACTGGAGGCGCAGGTTCGCCAGACCATGGACAATCTCGCCGCGACCATGAAGCGCTACGGTGTCTCCTTCAACAATGTTTTCAAATGCACCGTCATGCTGGACGACATGTCCAGATGGGGCGACTTCAATGATATCTATGTCAAGTATTTCCAGCCCGGTCGGCTGCCAGCCCGCAGCGCCTTCGGTGCCGATGGTCTGGCCCTGGGCGCACTGGTCGAGGTCGAATGCTGGGCGCATGTGCCGTCCGCTGAATGAGCCTCGGTTCGCTCCCCGCGGCTTTTCCAGCACCTCAACATCCATCCCGGTCGTCCTTTTACAACTGTGTCGCTATTCAGGAAGTAAGTCCACCGCTCTGTTGCATCCTTTTTCCCTTCAGTCCTCTTCAGGCAGTGGGACCCTCGGGCTCCTCTGGGGTGCCTCGGTTATTTGCGCCCTGGCCAGTTTCAGGGTCCGCCAGGCCATTTCCGCCCGTTGTGTGGCGAAGAGGCCGAGGGCGAAGAGCACGAAGCCGTCATGGATCAATGCCGGGCTGATGGCGCCGGCACGGAACTCCATTTCCAGCGTGCCGCGCAGGCCGAGGCGGAGGAAAACCAGCGCCACGAGGAAATAAGGCGCCCAGCGCGAGCCCTGGACCATCCATTGTCCGCTTTCCTGCTCCAGCCAGATGTCCATGAGCCGTCCGCGCTGCCAGCCGAAGGCGATGCCGGCCAGCGCGGCGCCGACGAGCCAGGGCCAGTCGTGCGGCCCGGGCGGGAACTGAAGCAGGGTGGAAACGGCGATGGCCAGGAAGAGCACAGGAGCGATCCAGAGCGTCCCGAGCCTGAGAGGGCGCGGCCTGACGAGGCGCCGGCGCCGGACATAGAGGATCGTGGCCGTCATGACGGCGGCGATCCCGTAGGTCAGGTAGATGGGTGGAGCTTGGGTCATACCGTGGCTCCGGCGTGGGCCGTCTTGCGCATGGCGCCACTATATCGGCCCGCGGGCCGGCGGCAAAGCCCGGAGACCGATCAGGCCATTCTGGGCGAGACGGCCTCCGGCGTGGCGTTGCGTGCGCCCTGGATGATTGTGTCCTGCACCATCTCGATCTTGGGGATGATGGCAGGCGCCACGATCTCCGGCAGGAAGTCGATCAGCCCCATGGAGCGGTTGAGCTCGTTGAGCAGGATGCCGAGCTCCGTGTAGGTCTTGATCTTGGCCTGGACGCTGTCACCCGCCGGCGGGGCGACAAGGCCGGATGCGGCGGCGGTGTCCAGCACGTCCACGAGATCGAGATAGAAGGCGAAGGTTTCCGCCCAGTCCTCCCAGGGGTGCATGGTGGCATAGGCGCTGATGTAGGATTGCTGCCAGCCGGGGGGAGGGCCGTCATTATAGTGCTGCTGCAGGGCGTCGGCATAGGTCGGGTTCCAGGGATCGCCGAAGAGGGTCTTGAAGCGCGTCTCCGCCTCCGGGCGGTCCCTGATCAGCACATCCCAGTAGAAATGCCCGATCTCGTGGCGGAAATGGCCGATCAGCGTGCGATGGCCTTCCCCCAGGTCCACGCGCATCTTTTCGCGTTCCACCTCGTCGGCTTCCCGCACATTGATGGTGATCTTGCCGCCGTCATGGCCGGTATAGACCTTTTCCTGTCCCATGCTGCGCCAGCGGCCGTCTGCCGGGATGGCGTCTCCCTTGAAGTCGAAGGAGAGGCCCGGCACGAAGCCGTCCACCGCCGCGCCGCGCGGCAGGCCAAGCTGGTCGAGCGTGTAGATGAGCCGGCGCTTGGCCTGCTCCAGCTTGCGCCAGTAGTCGAGGTTTCCCTCAACCGAAAGATCGGGGATGGTGTCATTATAGCGGCAGCAGTCGCAGAGGATGGGCTCCGGGGTCTCGCCGCCCGGCGGGGCGAGGACGCTGCGGTTGCACACGTCGTAGCTCACCCGGTTGGCGCACTCCCAGAGCGCCGTGTGGCAGCGCGTGCAGCGCATGTCGCCACCCTCGGCCTCCAGGGGCGTGAGCGTGTCGCAGACCGGGCACCAGCTCACCTCCCGGCCGCAGTTCAGGCAATGGGTGTTCTCGAAGAAGAGGCGGTTGCCGCAGTCACAGACGAGTTTGCGCATATCCCAACCCTTTGCGAAAGGCGCCCGGCGCCCGATGAGGGGGAGAGAGCGCTACAATACGCGAGACGGCGGGCGGGTTCCCGGGAACTCTGCCCCCGGGGCGCAATCGTCAGGAGTGGATTGTCAAGAGCCGGTGTTGGAGGCGCCGGCGACGGCGGTCGGCCAATAGCCGGACAGAATGCGCTCGCCCGTGTGGCCGCCTTCCACTTCGGAGATGACGCGGTCGCCTATCCCTGAAACATTGCCGGAATGCATGCGGTAGTAGAAGAGCGGCTCGGGCAGGTGCAGCCCGTTCCAGCCGTTGCCGACGATACGCCGCCAGACATGATGCTTGGTGCCTTTGTGGACGCTTTCGTCGAAGGGGCCGGCCTGCGCCATGGCATCCATCAGCACAACGGCCGGGGAGGGGATGAAGCTCCAGCGCTCCAGCAGCGAGGCATCGAAGGCGGTGGAGCGGCCAGGCGCCAGCCAGCGGCCATTGTCGTCGATCAGGTTGCAGTCGGTGTAGACGAAGCCGATGTCCTTGTCCAGGGCGTGGGAGCGGCGCAGTTCGCCGATGCAGCGGCGGGCATAGACTTCGGAGAAATAATCGTCGGCATCGAGAACGATGTAATATTCGCCCCGCAGCATGTCCATGGTGCGGTTCATGATGCCGAGCTTGCCGTAATTCGTCTCGTTGACGATGAATTCGACGCGGTCCAGATGGGAGGCGTCGGATAATGCGGTCTCGATGATGGAGACGGAATTGTCGGTGCTGGCGTCGTCGACCACGATCAGTTCGATCGAGTCATAATCCTGCCGAAGAACGCTCTCGATGGCCTGCCCTACAAACTGGCCGTAATTGTGATTGGTGATCACAACAGATAGAAGGCCATCTTTTCTCTGGCTCTGCATGTCAGTTTACTTCCTCTAACGCCTATGCACTCAAGAGACCGGCTCTCCAAGCCGTATCGACTACGTACCTGATGACTGCCGGATACTTATACTTCCCGATTTGGAGAAGCAACATAAAAGCCATAAGTTCCAGACCTACGGCATCCGGAGGCAATCTACCTGCGAAATGCGCCGTTTGCCAAGCGATTTAACGGATATGCCATGACCTGTGGCCATTTGACACTGCCGACACCCGCCTGCTCTGCTGGAATTCGGCCCGGTTCAGCGGGTCAGATTGCCCTCGCACTGGTCGAGCCGGGTGACCAGATCGCCGCACAGGGTTTCGATCATCGCCTTGTCGGTGGGCGAGACCGATTTCGCCTTTTCCTTGCTGTCGCCCTGGAATTCCTTCGTGTCCCCGTCGTCCTTGGAGTGATACTTGAACTGTTCCACCATCACCTTGAGTTCGTCCTCGCCGGGGCGGACGGACATGCCGCGCGACAGGAGCGCCGGAAAGGTCTCGGGCGACAGTGACGTATAGTTGATGACGTGCAGGCCGTCGGCCACGCCGGCGAGGGCGGCCTTGAAATATTCCGCGCAGCAGTGCGCCAGATATTCGGTGTCCGTCATGTTCGGGGTTTCGGCATAGGACACGCCGGTGAGCAGCTCCGCCTGCCGGCTGCCCTTGGCGAGCAGCGCCGGCGTGGGCCGCTGGACCACCGAGGCGATGACCTCCACCGGATTGCGGTAGAGAAAGAGCGCCGGCACGTCGGGGAATGCCTTCTGGATGAAGTCCATGTAAAGCGTGTTCCAGCTCACGAACTTGACGAAGGATGCCGTGTGCACATCGCTGCGCCGCCGGGCCATGGCCAGCACGATATTGCGGAACCTCTTCAGGTTCTCGGGCGTGGCTTCGAGGGGCTTGCGGAAATCGTCGGTGAGATGCGCCCAGAAGCCGCGCTGGAGCGGCCCGCCCTGGTTGATGACCACGTTCGAGTCCAGCCGCGCCAGGGCCTTGGCCAGCAGTGTCGAGCCGCAGCGGGAGATATGGAAGACCATGGCGCTGGGGTTGATGCCCTCGGCGCCCACGGCATCCTCGGCCAGGATATCGAAATCGGTGGTGAAGGCGGTCTTGATGGCGCCCGTTTCGGCCAGGTGCTTCACCGTGTAGGTGAACTGCCACTCGCGCAGGGCATGCTCGCCGAAATCCGCCCAGTAGACGGTGCCCTTGCCCAGGGGATCGACGGCGATGGGGACGACGCCGCGGTTTTCCGCGATCCGTTGCAGCGCTTCCTCCCGTCCGTAGCGCGTACCCGTGATGTCGGGCAACAGGGCGCGGGCCACTTCATAATCGGGCAGGGCGGACAATGCTAGCATCGGTCACAACTCGTTCGTTTTGATTACAGTGCAATGCCGCAGGGCGGCAGTCTCACAGAGGTTCGAGCACAATTTTCCGGGCCGCGCAAGGGCCATGACGCCGGGGACGTGGACGGTCCCCGATCTCCGGTCCGTTGATCTCTATTGCATAGCGGCAGGCTCTTGTTTAATACACTCTGGTTTCCGTCCCGCTCCCGCCGGAATCAATGGCGGAAGCTGAAAAAAACGCGCGGCCTGGCGAGGGCCGCGCTGGCATATGGGGCGGCGCGGATATCCAAGGTTCAGGTGTCATGAATGACAAATACGACTGAAAGCAAGGACGGCCGGTACACGGTTCTCATCATGGCGGCCAACCGGCACGGCATCAACAACCGTGTGGCCCGGATGGCCGGCACCACGCACAAATGCGTTGTCCCCATTGCCGGCGTCGCGATGATCGAGCGCGTGCTCAACACGGTGAAGGCATGGGGCAGGGCGAAGCATATCCTCATCTCCCTGGAGGACCCGGCGGTCCTGGACGCCGTGCCCAACGTTGCCGCCATGCGGGATTCCGGGCAGATCGTGGTGACGCAGGCCGGCCAGACCCTGACCCAGAGCGTGCTCACCGCCGTCGAGCAGCTTGGCGAGGAGGATTTCCCGCTGCTGATCACCACCGGCGACAACGTGCTCCACACGCCGCAGATCATCGAGAGCTTCTGCCAGGGGGTGGAAGCGGCGGGCGCCGATGTGGGCTTCGCGCTGACCCCTTATGAAGTGGTGGCGGCAACCTATCCCGAGGATGCCCCCAATGTGGGCTATATCAAATTCGCGGAAGGCCAGCATTCCAACTGCAATATCTATATCCTGGCCAGCCGGCGGGTGCTGCCCATCGTGCGCACCATGCGGGACGGCGGCCAGTTCCGCCATCACCCCATGCGCATCGTACGGGCGTTCGGCCTCATTTCCATGATCAAGTACAAGCTGGGCATCGCCCGCATCAAGGACGTGAAGAAGCGCCTGGAGCGCCTGTTCGGCGTGAGCATCGCCCCCGTGCTGCTCCCCTATGCAGAGGCGCCCATCGACGTGGATACCGCGACCACCTTTGCCCTGGCGGAGCGTATCCTGACGACGCGGGAAAAGGCGGCCTGATTTCTCCGCCTCCAGCCGCTTCAGTAATAGGAGTAGGGGTCGGTCTTGATGTGTGTGGGGCGCAGGCGCACCTTGTCGTCGGCCATGAACTCGACCCCATGCTTCTCCAGCGCGACCTTGAGAGCCGCCCCGAAGACGGGAGTGGGGGGCCGGCGGCCCGTCTCGATATCCATCAGCGTCCTCAGGGGAATATTCGCCTCCTTGGCCAATTTCTCCTGAGACATCCTGGTCAGCACGCGGGCCGCGCGGATTTGCCTGGCGGATACGATACTCATGACATCAACACCTGCTCGGGACGACCGGCGCTGACCCGCAATGCCCTTCGCAGGATCTGGGGCCAGCATCCTAAGCTGGTGAGTCTTATAGCATCGCAAGGGCGCAGGTTCCAGTTTTCCGGCCCGGCGGCATTTTTAACATCATATATATGTTATATGTACTTTTTTTACAACCGAGATTGAAATAATTTGGTCGTCTACTATCTTCTCACTGTAGGATCGGGTGCCGATGCTCCGGCTTTCGTGGGAAGGGATTGAGTGCGTTGCCGTATGCTGCCTCTTACATTGACATTGCGGGATTGGACGGTATTCATCCTCGGGCGCGGCCCCGCTGCCGTGCGTCGGCTGAACCAGGCCGTCGAAGCCGGCGCACAGAGCATCCGCGTCTTCTCTCCCGGTGCCGATGATGGCGTGGTGCAGGCGGCAGGCGACCGGCTGGCGGACCGCTGGCCCACCAGTGAGGAATGGCAGGAAGCGCGGCTGGCCTTCATCGCCGGCGAAGGCGAGGCGGTGAGCCGGGCGTTGGCGGAAGCCGCCAGGGCGGCCCGGGTGCTGGTGAACGTGGAAGACAGGCCGGCGCTGTGCGATTTCTACCTGCCGTCCATGGTGCGGCGTGGCGACCTGCTGCTGACGGTGGCGACGGGAGGCCAGTCTCCCGGCCTTTCCCAGGCGATCGCCAGGGACCTGGAGGGCCGGTTCGGCCCCGAATGGGCGGAGCGGCTGAGCGAGATCGCGGCCCGGCGGCAGAACTGGCGGGCCCAGGGCCACGACATGACGACCGTGGCCGCAAAAACGAAACAGTACCTTTTGGAGAAGGGGTGGTTGCAATGACCGCGGAAGCCCGGAATGTGAGAGTGGATACGACGGCGCCCGAGCTGGATGCGCTGATGGCGCAGTATGGCGAGCTGCGCGGGCCGGAGCTTCTGCGGGTCATGATCGAGGACGTGTTCCCCGGACGGATTGCGCTCGTCTCCTCCTTCGGCTCGGAATCCGCGGTGCTTCTGCATATGGCGGCTCAGATCAAGCCGGATATCCCGGTGATCTTCCTCAATACCGGCAAGCTGTTCGGCGAGACCCTGCGCTACCGGCGCCGGCTGGAGCGCGAACTGGGGCTCACCAACATCATCGACGTGAAGCCCGACGAGCAGGAGGTGGAAACCGAGGACAAGAGCGGTCTGCTCTGGACCCGGGACCCGGATGCCTGCTGCGCGCTGCGCAAGGTGCGGCCGCTGGACAGGGCGCTCAAGGGCTATGACGCCTCGATCACCGGGCGCAAGCGGTTCCAGTCGTCCACCCGGGCGAACCTGAAGTCCATCGAGCGCACGACCAAGGGCTACAAGATCAACCCGCTGATCGACTGGAGCCAGGAAGAGCTGCACCAGTATATCAGGGACCGCAACCTGCCGGTGCACCCGCTGGTGGAGGACGGTTACCTCTCCATCGGCTGCATGCCCTGCACGCGCCGCGTCCAGGACGGCGAAGGCTACCGCGACGGCCGCTGGGCCGGCCGCGACAAGACCGAGTGCGGCATTCATGTCGCGGAGAATATCTGAGCAAATTCATTGTCGTAATTCGCTGATACTCGCCAGCGCCCGCGCAGGCGGGTATCAGCGAGTCAGCATAGGATATGCGCCAAAGCGTGCTGTCTTCGGCTTGAGTTATTGCCCTGATCTTCCCTCGTCACCCTCGCGAAGGTGAGGGTCCATACAATCTCTCCTTCCACTCAGCCTGTGGATATAATCGGGCAAATGGATGCCCGCCTTCGCGGGCATGACGAGGAAGAAGGAGCGGCCCACCTCCATACTTCAACCGAAACACAGCGCAGTCTACCCCTTCCTGAACGGCCCGTGGGCTTGCAGCTCCGAGCCTTCCTCGCGCACGTAGCACCGCTCGCGCTCCAGATATTCGGCGACCGCCCGGCGGAAGCCGGGGTCGGCGATCCAGTGGGCGCTCATGGTTTCGGTGGGCAGGTAGCCGCGGGCCAGCTTGTGGCCGCCTTGGGCGCCCGCCTCCACATGCGCCAGGCTATGGTCGATGGCATAGTCGATGGCGCGGTAATAGCAGAGCTCGAAATGCAGGAAGGGGATGTCCCGGTTGCAGCCCCAGTAGCGGCCGTAGAGCGTGTCGTCGCTTTTCAGGTGCAGCGCTCCCGCCACATAGCGTCCGCCCTGGCGGGCGAGCATGAGCACCACGTCATCCGCCATGCGCTCGCCGAGCAGGGAGAAGAACCGGCGGTTGAGGTAGGGCCGGCCCCATTTGCGGCCGCCCGTATCCATGTAGAACTCGTACATGGCGTCCCAATGCGCTTCCCGGATATCGGCGCCGGAGAGGATATCGACCGTCAGCCCGTCCGCCATGGCGTCCCGCCGCTCGCGGCGGATGGTCTTGCGCTTTGAGGCGGAGAGGGCGGCGAGGAAATCCTCGAAGCTGCCATATCCCTGATTGGTCCAGTGGAACTGGTGGTCGACGCGCTTCAGGAACCCGGCGTCGGCCAGCGCCTCCCAATCGGCCGTCCGGCAGAAGGTGACATGCAGGCCGGAGACGCCCATGCGCTCTGTGATGCGCTTCAGGCCGTCGATGAGAACCGCCCGGTGCGCCGCATCCCGCGTCAGCAGCCGTGGGCCCGGCACCGGCGAGAAGGGGACGGAGAGCTGCAGCTTGGGATAATAATCGCCCCCCGCCTGGTGGTAGGCGTTGGCCCAGCCATGGTCGAACACATATTCGCCTTGGCTGTGGGACTTGAGGTAAAGGGGGGCCGCTGCCAGGGTTTCCCCGGCGGAGGCCAGCCGTACGTGGCACGGCTGCCAGCCCGTGTTGCCGCCGACACAGCCTGCATCCTCCAGGCTTTTCAGGAAGGCATGCTCGAGAAAGGGGTGATTGTCCGGCACCAGGGAATCCCAGTCCGAAGGTGCAATGGCGTCGATCCCGGGCAGGGTTTCGATCACCAGTCCGCTGTCATCCATAAGGCGTCCCGTCCGATCCACACACCCTCATTATAGTGGGGCGGCGGGGGGTGGTATCAAGCGCTGGATATCGCCCTCGAATATCGGCGCGTCGGCATGCGCCAGGGCGCGGGCCAACTGCTCCTGGGTCCGCACCGTCCAGGTGAGGACCGGCTTGCCCTCCCTGCGGAACCGCCGGGAGAGGCGGCTGGGCAGGTGGCGAATATCATGGGCCAGGAAGGAGGCGCCGGTCCTGCGGGCCGACGGCAGCAATGTGGCCATCAGCAGCAGCGGGTTCGACGAGAAGGACAGGCCGCCCCGGAACGAGGTGACGACGAGGCCGCGCGGTATGGCCGGGAAATAGCGGCGCATCCAGACCATGGAGCGCACGTTCCAGGACATCACGGCGGCGCGCCCCTCATAGCCGCTGAGCACCCGCCCCACCGCCGCTTCCAGCCGGTGCCCAAAGGCCTCGGGAGACTTGATCTCCACGAGGACCGGCGCCCGGTCGGCGATGGCGTCGAGGACGGTGCTGAGCCGCTGGATCGTCTGGTCGCCGCCCAGCAGGCGGACATCGGCCAACTGATCGGCCGTCAAAGCCGCCAGGGCGGTATCCCGGCCCGCCAGGCGCCTGAGCGTGGAATCGTGGAAGACCACGGCCTCGTCGCCGGCGCACAGGCCGACGTCCAGCTCGATGCCGTAGCCGCCGGCGATGGCGGCCTCGAAGGCAGCAAGGGTGTTTTCGGGGATGCCGGGGCCGTGCAGGCCGCGATGGGCGAAGGCATCGGCCATCCAGTCCGGCTGGGTCATGGTCCTCAGCCGATATCGACTTCAAACATGGCATCGATCTCGACCGGCGCGCCCAGCGGCAGGGCGTTCACGCCGACGGCGCTGCGCGCATGGCGGCCCTTGTCGCCGAAGACCTCGACCATGATGTCCGACGCGCGGTTGATGATGGCCGGCTGCTCCTCGAACGTATCGATGCAGTTGACGAAGCCGCCGAGCCGGACCACGCGGCTCACCTTGTCGAGATCGTGAATGGCCGCCCTGACCTGCGCCAGGATGTTGATGGCGCATATGGCGGCGGCATCGCCGGCTTCCTTTGTGTCCACTTCGGCGCCCACCTTGCCCTCGAATGCCAGCTCGCCCCGGACCATGGGCAACTGGCCGGAGATGACCAGAAGATTGCCCGTGAGGACATAGGGCACATAGTTGGCCACGGCCCCCGGGGCACTGGGGAGTACGATACCGAGGGTTTTCAGTCTGTCGTCTATGCCGGTCACGGTGGCCTCGCGGGGAAGGTGGTCGGAAACCGATACCTACCATGCCGGACAGGATGAAACAATGAAGCCGGACCGCGAGAGCGCGGCCCGGCTTGCAAGGCAGGGATGAAAGCTCTCAGCCGTGCAGCGGAGTGTGCTTGCTGACCTTTTTCTCGTACATCATCTTGTCGGCGCGGGAGATCAGCTCGCGGGCGTCGCTCCCCGGCCCGAAGACGGCGAAGCCGCAGCTCGCCGACACCGGGATGATGCGACGGCCGTGGCGCACGCGCACCCTGGTGAGCGCGGCGTCGAGCGTGCCGGCCCGGTCGGGGGCCAGGACGGCCGGGCAGCGCACGAGCACCGCCACGAATTCGTCCCCTCCCAGGCGTGCCACCAGGTCGGAGGACCGCACCATGCCCTTGAGCGTGTTCGCCACGGTCTTCAGGGCGGCATCGCCCACGTCGTGGCCATAGGTATCGTTGATGGACTTGAAATGGTCCAGGTCGATGAAGATCAGCACGCCTTCCTCGTTGTGCCGGCGGGCGGCGGCCAGCGTGCGCGTGAGGAAGTCTTCGAGGCCGCGGCGGTTGGCCAGCCCCGTCAGCTCGTCGGTGGTGGAAATGGCTTCCAGCTCGGCGATGCGGCGCCTCTGCTCGCCCAGTTGCTGCTCCGCTTCCGCCGCGAAGTTGAGGAGGCGCGCCAGGAGCGCCCAGGAAAAGGGATCCTCGTCGCGGGGGCGGCCGTGCAGCCGGTCCATCAGCTGCGCGGCGATCTGGCCCAGCTCGGAAAACTGATCCGTCGCGGGAATTATGCTTGTCTTCATCGTGTGCTGCATATGAGTGAGCCCGTGAATGCCACCAATCTGCTCCTCCTCAGCAATAGGTATGCCAGTCAGAATTTCTTTTATATTTCAACTATATATACGAATACATATTGATATTGGCCAAAAATTGCACGCTCTCGCGGCACAATTTGCCGGGCATGCAGGGCAGAATTTGCCGAAAATACTCGTATGGTGTGTAAGATTGGCCGGACGTTAACAGCTGCTTAACGGCGCTGTCGGATAATTCACCGACATGCCCGCAAGATCCCGGTCCCTGTATGTGCCAAATCGTCTCAGGGCTCGACAACGGGCCGAGACATGGACATGCTGACGGCGGATTCGCGGGTACCCGGCAGAGAGAACACAGGAATGAAGAAAGTTCTCATCGTTGAAGACAATGAGCTATATGAAGCTCTTCCGTGACCTCCTGAACGTTCATGGATATGAAACAATCCAAACGCAGGATGGCCACCTGGCTCTGTCGATGGCGCGGGAGCATCGCCCGGACCTCGTGCTGATGGATATCCAGTTGCCGCAGATTTCCGGGCTGGATATCATTAGGGAAATAAAAGCCGACGAAGAACTCAAGGATATTCCCGTGGTTGCGGTGACGGCCTTCGCCATGCGCGGCGATGAGACCAAGATCCGGGAAGGGGGCTGCGAGGCCTATATATCCAAGCCGATTTCAGTGCCTAATTTTTTGGAAACCGTGAAAACCTTCCTGGGGTAAACCGTGCCCGCACGCATTCTTGTTGTCGACGATGTCCTGATCAACGTGAAGTTGATGCAGGCCAAACTGACGGCAGAATATTTTGACGTGATGGTGGCCTATGGCGGTCAGGAGGCGATCGAGGTCGCCCGGCGCGAATTGCCGGATATCGTCCTGCTCGACGTCATGATGCCGGTGATCGACGGTTACCAGGTGTGCCGCACCCTCAAGGACGATTCGCGCACCGCACACATCCCCATCATCATGGTGACGGCGCTGGACCAGCCCTTCGACCGCGTGAACGGGCTCGAATGCGGCGCGGACGATTTCATCACCAAGCCCGTGCAGGACGCCATACTGATGGCGCGCATCCGCTCCCTCGTGCGTCTGAAGACGGTGACCGACGAGTTGCGCATGCGCGAGGCCACCAACAACTCCCTGGGCGCCGACGGGCGCAGCCCGACGGTGCAGCTCAAGGTGCAGCCCAAGGGGGCGGAGATCATCCTGGTGGAGGACAGGGAACGCTCGGCCGCCCATATCGCCGAGGCCCTGGCCGAAATGGGCAAGGTGACGGTGGTCTCGAAAGGCGAAGAGGTCATGGACACCCTCAAGCGGACCCCTTGCGAGGTGCTGATCGTCAGCCTCAGCCTCACGGGGTCCGACGGCCTGCGCATCTGTTCGCACATCCGGGCCGCCGAGACCACGCGCGCGCTGCCGATCCTGGCGATCGTGGAGGACAGCGACAATGACAGGCTGATCCGCGCCCTGGATATCGGCATCAATGATACCATCTGCCGGCCGCTGGATTCCCAGGAGATCATCGCCCGGGTGCGGACCCAGGTGCGGCGCGGCCGCTATGAACGGTCCCTGCGCGAACTGCTGCACACCAACCTGCGCATGGCGGTGACGGACTCCCTCACCGGGCTCTACAACCGGCATTACATGCAGACGCATCTGGAGCGCCTGGCGGCGGAGGCCGGCGCCAAGCGGCGGCTGTCCGTGCTCATGCTGGATATCGACTATTTCAAGCCGGTGAACGACAAGTTCGGCCACGCCGCCGGGGATTCGGTGCTGGTGGAAGTGGCGCGTTGCGTCCAGCAGAATGTGCGCGGCGTCGACCTTGCGGCCCGGTATGGCGGCGAGGAATTCGTGATCCTGATGCCGGACACCGAGCGCGAGCTGGCCACCCACGCGGCGGAACGCCTGCGCAAGGCCATCAGCGAGATTTCGGTCAATATCGGTACGGACGAGCCCCTCAAGGTGACGGTGAGCATCGGCGTCGCCACGTCGGAGGAAAAGCTGGAGAGCGCCGCCGAGCTCATCGACCAGGCGGATGCCGCGCTCTATGAAGCCAAGAAGGAAGGCCGCAACCGCGTGGTCACCGCCAAGGGCGTGCGCTTCAGCCTGCTCCCCGACCGCGCCAGCAAGGTTTCATAGTTCTCTGCTCCCTCAGACGCCGGGCGGGGG
>Ga0164243_10002158_pt1 | contig 32838 bp, 27 predicted proteins | sample OricompcompostOP_FD_108781 | JGI IMG/M metagenome (GOLD analysis project Ga0164243, IMG submission 108781) | Organic Plus compost microbial communities from Emeryville, California, USA - Original compost - Organic plus compost (OP) | ecosystem: Engineered > Solid waste > Mixed feedstock >... | reverse complement strand
GCGCGCCACCGGCTTCGGGGAAGGGCAGGATGTTGCGGATCGTGTCCCCCTTGAGGGATTCGACCTTGATCACCCTGGCGCCGAGGTCGGTGAGCATCGTCGAGCCGAACGGCGCCGCGAACATCAGCCCGAACTCCACGATCGTCACGCCTTCGAGAGGCAAACCGCCGCCCGCGGTCCCGCCCGCGGCAACGGTTTTCTCCTTCCCGGCGAGCGCGCGGACCTCCGCGCCGTGCTCGTCCCGCCGCGGTGCGGGGCGTGGGGGAGCGAGCGGCCCGGCCCCGGTGTGCACCAGGGTGGAGGGCTGGCGCACCGGCCCGAGCCCGGGATCGTCGAACACGACCGCCCTGCCGTCGTGTTCGACCTGCGGGTGGTCGAGTGCCTGCGGGCCCGCGCGGTAGATCTCGGCGCACACGTCGGGATTGGTGTCGAACACGTGCTGCCACTGCGCGAGGGTGCGTTCGCCGACCCTGGCGATCATGATCTCCCACAGCTCCGTGCGCAGTTCCTGTGTCTCGAGTACCGGCAGGCCCTTCCATTTCTCTTCGGCCATCAGGTGCAGCAGGCCGAGCTCGGAGAGCGTCGCCTTGAACAGCCGGGGTTCGGTCTGCGCGAACTGCAGCCAGTGCCCGTCCTTCGTCGGCGCCACCAGCAGCGGGTACAGCAGCGGTGACTGCGGTTCGCCGTTCTGGTCGAAGGCGTCGACCGTCTGGTACGCGCCGGGCCAGCGGAGCCCGACCAGCTCGGTGAACCAGCTCCAGGTGTCCATCATGGACAGTCCGCGCACGAGGTCGGCGTCGATGTGCTGGCCGTGTCCGCTTTTCTCGCGTTCCAGCAGCGCCGCGAAGATTCCCTGGAGCGCCGTGTGCGCCGCGCCCCAGCTGGCGTAGGGGACGGAGACGAACGCGGGGCCCGGGCGCCCGCCCATCCGTCGCTTGGCGTGGAACAGACCTGTTTTGGCCATGACAAGGGCTTCGTACCCCTTGAGATCCCGCCACGGTCCGCCGCGTCCCCATCCGGTGATGGCGGCGCTGACGAGGCGGGGGTTGAGCTCACCGAGTGCGGCAGGCGTGAGTCCCAGCGCGTCGAGTGTCTGTGGCCGGAACGTGGTGACCAGCACGTCGGCGTGGCGGAGCAGGCCGTCGAGCGTGGCGCGGCCCGCTTCCGCACGCGGATCCAGCACCGCACTGCGCTTACCCCGGGCCAGTGCCGGCCAGGCGGCCATGGCACGGAGCGGGCTTCCGCCGGGTGGCTCCACCTGGATCACGTCCGCGCCGGCGTCGGCGAGGAACTGGGTCGCCTGGGCGCCGGGAAGCGTGGTGGACAGATCGATGACGGTGAGATCGGCCAGCGGAGTCGTGATTTCGTCCTGCTGCCCGAAGGATGCCGTGCCCATCGATCACCTCCTTGTGATCGGGTACGCGAACTCGCTCGGGTAGTAGTGTGAGCCAGGTCGCATTGGTCGTCAAGAGTACAGATTTACTGGATCCGGAGCGGGGACTACTGTCGGTGCCGGGGCGAAGCGGGAACAAGGTGGTGAGCGTCAATGCGGATGCGGGTACTTGGCGGCACGGGCGTACGGGTTTCGGCCCTGTGCCTGGGTGCGATGTCGTTCGGCCGGATGGGCAACGCCGATCACGATGACAGCGCGCGCATCGTCGACCGCGCCCTGGAAGCGGGAATCAACTTCATCGACACCGCCGACGCCTATTCCCGTGGCGAGTCGGAGGAGATCGTCGGCCGGGCCGTCAAGGGGCGTCGCGACGAGGTCGTGCTGGCGACGAAGTTCTTCAACCCCATGAGTTCCGCACCCAACGACCGGGGCGGCTCGCGCCGGTGGATCGTGCGTGCCTGCGAGGACAGTCTGCGCCGCCTCGGCACCGACTACATCGACCTCTACCAGATGCACCGGCCCGACCCGGACACCGATCTCGACGAGACGCTGGGCGCGTTGTCGGATCTGGTCCGCCAAGGCAAGGTGCGGCTGATCGGTACCTCGACCTTCCCCGCCGAGGAGCTGGTCGAAGCGCAGTGGACGGCGCAGCGCCGGGGACACGTGCCGTTCCGGTGCGAGCAGCCGCCGTACTCGTTGTTCGTGCGCGGCCCCGAGCGGGACGTTTTCCCGGTGTGCCAGCGCTACGGGATGGGCGCGATCGTGTGGAGCCCGCTCAACGGTGGCTGGCTCACCGGGAAGTACCGGGCGGGGGAGCGGGCGCCGGAAGGTTCGCGGTTCGACCGGCTGGCCCGCGGCTCGTGGCGGGTGGACGCGTCGTCGGCACGGCGGAAGTCCGGGCTGCTGACGGAGATCGAAGCGATCGCGGCGGACGCCGGGATGGATCTGATCACCCTGTCCGTCGCCTTCACCCTGGCCCATCCGGCGGTCACCTCGACCATCATCGGACCCCGCACCCTCGAACAGCTGGAGTCGCAACTGCCCGCAGGCGACGTGCGGCTGAGCGACGACGTACTCGACCGGCTCGACGAGGTCGTCGCGCCGGGCGAGACCGTGGACCGCGCGGACATCGCGTACGAGCCGCGCGCGATCCGGCACGCCGAGCAGCGCCGCGTCAGCGGGCCGTGACCGTGGCGCTCGCCTTCGTGCCGCTCGCCAGCGCGCCGGGGATCCAGGCGGCGATACGGTCCCACAGGGCCGCCCGGTTGCCCGCGAAATTGTGGCAGTGCGCCGATCCCTCGACCAGGTGCAGGGTGACGTCGTGGGAGGCGCGGTAGTTGCCGAGCTCGGCGTGGGGATCGGGGGAGACGTCGAGTGCCGAGCCCAGCGCCAGGAACACCGGGACGTCGATCGACTCCGCGAACTCGGCGACGAAACCAGGCGTGGTCACCTCGGAGGCGGCCCGGACGGGCACGCGGGACTCGGCGGCGTCGTCGGCCGCGATCACCTCGTCCGGCACGTCGGGGGAGTGGAAGAGCTGCCGCAGGTGGCCACGCGGGACAACGCAGGAGGTGGCCTCGGGGCCGACCCCGTTCATCTCGCGGAAGATCCGCTCGCTCTCGGTGATGCGGGCCTCGAGCGCGTCCGCGCTGTTGTCCTCGTCGTGCACATTGGAGATCTGCACCCCGTAGCCGAGCAGCACGACCGCGTCGTAGGGCTTGGCCGTCGCCTGCACCATCGTGGTCAGGCACGAGCCCATCGAATGCCCGACGCCGACGAGTGGAAGGTCCGACGGTGACACGGCGGGATCCAGTGTGCCCGCCCGCAGCCGTTCGGTGATCTGCCGTGCGACGGCGGCGTCGCCCTTGGCGAGCAACTCCAGTCCGTTCGCGCCCGCCGGATCGCTGCTGCCGCCCACGCCGAGATGGTCGACCGCGACGACGAGGTAGCCCTGCGCCGCGAGGTGCTCGGCGAAGCTGTATCCGGGATGGCCGGGCACTTCCAGGTGCCAGTACCGCTTGTCGTACGTGCCACCCGCCAGGCACACCAGCGCGGCCGGAGCGGCGGCGGGGTCCTCTGGCAGGAACAGCCAGGAGGTCTGTGTCAATCGCTCGCCGGTGGCGATCGCGTCCGTGACGTCGAACGTGAGCTCTCGCGGGGCCATGTCTCTCCTTTGAAACCGGTCCGGATACAGCGAAACTAGATTAACACTGCTTGTGAATGTCCACATGGGAAAAGCCCCGCGGCGCGGCGGCCGGGGGCTCGTCCCGCGGATCGGTCAGGCGATCGACCCCGTGTGGCGGCGGGCCAGGTTCAGGCCCTCCTCGCGGCTGGCAGCCGTGGTCTCCCATTTCTCGCACGAGCAGGCGACCGTGTAGACACCTTCGTCGTCGGGGATCACCGACTGCGCCACGCACTCGCCGTTGGCGCTCGCCACGTCGTGGAGGAACTCCGTCGGCGAGTCGTACATGACGTTGTCACTCATGGTGTTTTCCTCACCTCAGGCGGTGGGCAGTGCTGGCACATGCGGGAACAGCTCCCGGAAGGCGCCGACCGTGATGCGCTGCTTCACCTTCGGGTCCACGTCGTCGAACAGTTCGTGCAGCGTCTTCTGGGTGTGCCCGTAGGTGCCCTCCATGTGCGGGTAGTCGCTGCCCCACATCACGTTGTTGTAGCCCATGTAGGTCGCCGCGGCGACGGCCGACTTGTCGTGCTGGAACGAGGCGTACACCTGCGAGTAGATGATCTCGCGCGGCGTGCGGTTGAGCTTGGGCCGCACCGCCATGTGGTGCTGCCGGTAACCCTCTTCGATCCGGTCGGCGATGAACGGGACCCAGGTCGCGCCGCCTTCCGAGACCAGTACCTTCAGATCCGGGTGCCGGTCCAGCGCACCGGAGGCGACCATCTTCGTCACGGCACGCTGACCGCCGAATGTGGTCTCGGTGTAGTTCAGCACCGCGCCACCAGGGCCGCGGAAAACCACCCCGGCGGACGCGCCGGCGCTCAGGTCGATGGGGTCGGTGCCGATGTGGAAGGCCAGCACGATGCCGGCCTGCTCGGCGACCGTCCAGAACGGCTCCCATTCCTTGCGGTTGTAGTCGACCTGCAGCGGGTGCGGCGTGACCGGGAGGAACACCGCCTTGAAGCCCATCTCGGCCGCACGCTCCAGCTCGTGCACCGCATCGTCGATGTCCAGTGTGGACACCTGTGCGGTGGAGATCAGCCGGGGCTGTGCCTTGTCGATGGTCTCGTACGCCCAGTCGTTGCTGACCCGCAATGCCTCACGAAGCACTTCAGGCGTGCGGAAGGACGAGCTCCACATCCCCAGCGACGGGAACACCAGCTCCGACCAGATGCCCTCCTGGTCGAGGTCCTTCATTCGCAAGTCGACGTTCCCCGCGCCCGGCGCGCGGTTCGAGGCGTCGATGAACTCCTGCTGTGCCGAGGTCGGCAGCTTGCGGCGGAAGGACATGCCGTCGATGTGCACGGTCTCCCATTCGCCGTCGGGATCCTTCTCCGCCCGCGGCACCAGCTCGGCAAGCCGCGGCGGCAGGCTGTCCCGCCACAGGTCGTCCGGCTCGAGGAAATGCGAGTCGCCCGAGTTCGCCCAGATCTTCTCTACCATCGGTTTGTCTCCTCCGCGCTACTTCACCGGTCGCGTTCTTCGTTGTCACGACGGTGAAAACGTCATTTTCATATGGTCGTCCGAATGCCGCGGTCTGTCAACCGCGGCATTCGGATCAGCCGATCACACGGCGCTCACGCAGGTCCGCGATCGCCTCCTTCGGGTAGCCGAGTTCGCTCAACAGCGTGTCGGTGTGGTCCCCGGCGAGGCAGCCGCCACCTGCCTGCGTGCCCGACCGGGAGAAGCGGACCGCGGGCGCGAGGCGGCGATGCTCCTCGAAGATGGGACTGGTCGCGGTGGCGGTGTACTCCGCCGCGAGGGGCTCGTCGGTCTGCAGCAGGATTTCCGGCGGCTGCTCGCTCACGGTCACACAGCCGACGCCGGCGGCGGTGAGCCGCTCCTCCCATCGCCGCGCGGGCAGTGTGGCGAACACGTCGCCGAGCACCTGTGCCAGCGCGTCGTCGTTGGCGCGCCGGTCCGCGGCCGTGGCGAACCGGGGATCGGCGGAGAGGGAGACCTCGGCGGACAGGGCCGCGGCCAGCTCGGGCCACTCCTTCTCCGCGGGGGCCGCCAGGAACACCCAGCCCTCGGCCGCCCGGTACATCCGGTACAGCGCGTGGTAGCCGTGGCCACCGTCGTCGACCGTCGGCGGGGCGGGCTTTCCGGGGTAGTCGATCGTGCGGTCGATGAGCGCGTGCGTAGCGGTGGCCAGCATCGTCGTGGTGAGCGTGCCTGTCGCGCGGCCGCGTGCCCTGGCGAGCAGGCCCAGCAGCATCGCCGAGGCGACACCGAGCGCGGCGACGCCATCGGCCTGCAACGAGGGCACGGCCGAGGCCTGGAACAGCCGGATGGCGGCCGGTTTGATCTCCGCCAGCGAGGTGGTCGCCCCGGCGGCGTCGGGCGCGTCGGTCAGCGCCAGGCCCGAGGCGGCACCGATGGACGGCGCGTACGCCGGCCGGGCACCGAACGGGCCGCCGGTGCCGTACCCAGGGGCGTTGAGGTAGATCAGCCGGGGGTTGAGCGCTTTGAGGGTGTCCGCGTCGATCCCGGTGCGCTTCGCGGCGCCCGCACGGAAGGCGCACAGCACGATGTCGGCCCGCTTGGCGAGCTCGTGCACGATCGCCCTGCCCTCGTCGGTGGTCAGGTCGAGCTGGATGCTTTCCTTGCCCTGCATGACCTTCGCGCCGCCTGCCTCGGGGAACGGGAACGCGCGGCGGATCGTGTCGCCGTCCAGGCTCTCCACCTTGATGACACGGGCGCCGAGGTCGGCGAGCATCGTGGCGCCGAACGGGCTGGCGAACATGACCCCGATGTCGAGGATGGTCACGCCTTCCAGCGGCAGGGCCCGTGCCGGCGCGGCCGAGCCCGTCGGCGCGAGGGGAGCCTCGGGCGTCCGGTTTCCGTACTCGTCCAGCTCGGGCGCCGGACGGGCCGGTGTGAGCGGCTGCTCGTCGGCGTGGACCAGGGTGGACGGCTGGCGGACCGGACCGAAGCCGGGATCGTCGGCGACGGTCACCCGGCCGTCGTGGCCGAGCTGGGCATGGTCGAGGACGTCCGGGCCGGCGCGGAAGATCTCCGCGTTGATGTTCGGGTTGGTCTCGAAGACGTGCTGCCATTCGGCCAGCGTGCGCTCGCCGACCTTCCCGATCATGATCTCCCAGAGCTCGGTGCGCAGCTCCTGGGTCTCCAGCATCGGCAGGCCCTTCCACTTCGGGTCCGCGAGCAGGGAAGTGAGCCCCAGGTCCTCGAGCATCGCCGCGAACAGCCGTGGTTCGGTCTGGGCGAACTGCAGCCACACGCCGTCCTTGGTCGGCGCCGTCAGCAGCGGGTAAACCAGGTGCGCCTGCGGCTCGCCCTCCTCGGTGAACCCGTCGACCGTCTGATAGGCGTCCGGCCAGCGCAGGCCGACCATCTCGGTGAACCAGGTCCAGGTGTCGAGCATCGCGATACCGCGGACGAGGTCGGCCTCGACGTGCTGGCCGAGCCCGGTGGACTCGCGGTCGAGCAGGGCGGCGAGGATGCCCTGCAGCGCGGTGTGGGCGGCGCCCCAGCTGGCGTAGGGCACGGATACGAAAGCCGGGCCCTGGCGCCGGTTGATCCGTTTCTTCGAGTGGAAGATGCCCAGCTTGGCCATGACCATGCCCTCATAGCCCTTGAGCTTCGCCCACGGCCCGCTGCTGCCCCAGCCCGTGATGGCCGCGCTGACCAGCCGCGGGTTGACCTCGGCGAGCGCGTCCGCGGTGAGCCCGAGGCGCACGCTCGTCTCCGGGCGGAAGGTCGTCACCAGCACGTCGGCGGCCTTGAGCAGGTCGTTCAGCCGCTCGCGGCCGGCATCGGTGCGCAGGTCGAGTACCAGGCTGCGGGTCCCGCGCGCCAGTGCCGGCCAGCCGGGCGTGCGACGTAACGGGCTGCCGCCGGGCGGTTCGACGTGGATCACCTCCGCGCCGCCGTCGGCGAGGAACTGGGTCGCCAGCGCGCCCGCGGTGGTGGCCGAGAGGTCGATCACCCTCAGGCCGCCCAGCGGCGGCTCCTGCTTTCGATCGAAGGCCGCGTTGCCCACAATCCACCCCCACACGAGGTTGAGAATGAGGTTTCCAAGTTGAAGTGAGAGTCTGGTACAGCGCCCGGCAGAGGTCAAGAGTATAGATAAACCAGTGTTTTTAGATCAACTCGGACGAATGTCGCGCGTTGCGCCTTGGTTGGCGAAGAGTATAGATTTACTAGCGGAAAATCGCCAACGTTGGAGTGAGTGATGAGCGCTGCCGCCCAGGACTGGCGTGGTCGGCTGGAGACCTTCCTCGCCGCGCACGCCGAGCGCCCCCGCCTGTCCGGAACGGCCAAGCTGGCCTGGGCGAAGGCCTGGCACGCCGAGCTGGCCGACGCGGGGCTCGCCGCGCCGAACTGGCCGCGCGAGGTCGGCGGGCTGGACCTCGGCGTCGCGGAGCAGGTCACCTACCACCGGATGATGACCGAGGCCGGTGCGCCCGCGCATCCGACTCCGATCAGCTTCATCGTGGCCCCGACCCTGATCGTGCACGGCACGCCGGAACAGCGTGAGCGGTACCTGCGCCCGCTGCTGCGCGCGGACGAGCTGTGGTGCCAGGGCTTCTCCGAGCCCGGCGCGGGCAGCGACCTGACCTCGCTGACGACGCGCGCCGAGCGCGAAGGCGACGTCTATCGCGTCAAGGGCCAGAAGGTGTGGACGACCGGCGCCGACCGGGCCGACTGGATGTTCGCACTGGTCCGGACGGGCCCGCCGGGTCCGGGTGGCGCCGGCATCACGTACCTGCTGATCCCGATGTCCGCGCCGGGCATCACGGTGCGCCCGCTGCGGGACATGACCGGCGGCACGCATTTCGCGGAGGTGTTCTTCGACGATGTCACCGTGCCTGCCGGCAACCGCGTCGGGCAGGAGGGCGAGGGCTGGAAGATCGCCAGGACCAGTCTCGGCCACGAACGGACCACAGCGTTCCTGTCCACCGAGTACGCGCTGCGCCGGCAGCTGGGCAAGGTCACCGCCCTCGCCGTGGAGACCGGTGCGATCGACGACGCACTGGTGCGCCAGGAACTCGCGAGCGCCGAGGCCTCGCTGCGGGTGCTCGCGGCCAACGCGGCACGGGCGCTGACCGAACTGCTCGCCGGCGGTGACCCCGGCCCGCTCTCCAGCATGAACCGGCTCGTGCGGGCCGAGTTCGAACAACGCCTCTACCAGCTCGCGATCCGTATCGAGGGGCCGGACGCGGCGCTGCTCGGCGGCCGCTGGGTGCACGGCTACCTGATGACCCGCGCGTCCACGATCGGCGCGGGCACCGCCGAAATCCAGCGCAACACCATCGGGGAAAAGGTGCTCGGCCTTCCCCGTGAACCGGAAGCCGCCCACTGATCCACAAAGGAGTGTGTGCATGACCACCTTGGCGGGTAAGACCCTGATCATGTCCGGCGGCAGCCGCGGCATCGGGGAGGCGATCGCGTTGCGTGCCGCGCGTGACGGGGCGAACGTCGCGCTGATCGCGAAGACCACGGAACCGCATCCGAAGCTGCCCGGCACGATCTACACGGCGGCGAAGGCGATCGAGGAGGCAGGCGGCAAGGCGCTGCCGATCGTCGGCGACATCCGTGACGACGAGGCGGTGCGCGCCGCCGTCGAGCAGGCCGCCGAACGGTTCGGCGGCATCGACATCGTGGTGAACAACGCCAGCGCCATCGACCTGACCCCGACCGAGGCGGTCAGCATGAAGCGCTACGACCTGATGCAGGACATCAACGCGCGCGGCTCGTTCCTGCTGTCGAAGCTGGCGATCCCGTACCTGCGCAAGGCCGCCAACGCGCACATCCTGACGTTGTCGCCGCCGATCAGCCTCGAGGAGAAGTGGTTCACCTCGGGCGCGCTGGCGTACAGCATCGCCAAGTACTCCATGAGCCTGGTGACCGTCGGGCTGTCCGCGGAACTGCGCGCGCACGGCATCGCGGCGAACTCGCTGTGGCCGCGCACGACCATCGACACCGCGGCCGTGCGCAACGTGATCGGCGAGGAGGTCGCGCAGCGCAGCCGCAAACCCGAGATCATGGCCGACGCCGCGCACGCGATCCTGACCAAGCCGAGCGCCGAGGTGACCGGCAACTTCTTCATCGACGACGAGGTGCTCGCGGCCGAGGGCGTCACCGATTTCGCGCGGTACCGGCTCGGCGGCAGCGAAGAGGATCTGGAACTGGACATCTGGGTCGACCGGCGACGGTGATGTGTGGCCGGTCCCGGGCGTGCCGGAACACGCCCGGGACCGCGTCAGCGCCGCGTGTGCAGCAGGCCCTCCTGCGCGGCCGACGCGATGAGCGTGCCGTCGCGGTGGAAGATCCGGCCGGTGGCCAGTCCGCGCAGCTCGCCGACGGCCGGGCTCGACTTGGCGTAGAGCAGCCAGTCGTCGAACCGCACCTCGTTGTGGAACCACAGCACGTGGTCCAGCGAGGTCAGATGGTCCACGTCGTCGCGGCCGGAGGCGCGCCGCACGGTGGCCACGAGCGAGAGATCGCTGACGTAGGTGAGCACCGCGGCGGCGCTCACCCGCCCGTCGAACCCGTCGCCACGCAGGCGGAACCACAGCATGTCCCGCAGGAATGGATGCAGCACCTCACGGTCGTCCTCGACGGCCCGCAGGTCGAACATCGTGGCCGGGTGCGGTGTCCCGCTCGGGAACGTTTCCCCGGCGTCCGGGCAGTCCCGCGGATCTGGTGCGGCGGGGGGCGTTTCGTGGTTGCCCGCGCGGGAACGGTCCGTGGTGAAGGACGCGTCCAGGCACAGGATGGGTTCGCCGCGCTGCACCGCCGTGACCCGCCTGCGCCGGAAGCTCCGCCCGTCCTGCAGGCTGTCCACCCGGTACACGATCCGGTGCCCGGCGTCGCCTGGGCGCAGGAAATAGGCGTGCAGCGAGTGGACGCCGAAGTCGTCCCCGGTGGTGCGCTCGGCGGCGACGAGTGCCTGTGCGGCCACCTCACCACCGAACAGACGCCGGCCGGCCACACCGGTCCGCCGGCTGCGGAACAGGTCCGGCTCGATCGGTTCGAGGTCGAGTATCGCGACCAGCGTGGCCAGGCCGGGCCGTGCGCCGTTGATCGAAGTGGACATCGGCCCTTACTCGCCCCGCCAGACCGGTTCGCGCTTCTCGGCGAAGGCCTGGGCGCCCTCGCGGGCGTCACTGGATTCGAACACCGGCTTCATGATCTCCTGCTGCCGGGCGAAGGCGACGTCGCTGGTCCAGTCGTCCGCCCGGTTGATGATCTCCTTGGTGGCCTGGATCGCCAGCGGGGCGTTCTTGGTGATCCGCTCCGCGAGCGTGATCGCGCCCGCCAGCGCTTCGCCGGGGGCGGCGAGGTGGTTGACCAGCCCGTAGCGGTACGCGTCGGCGGCCGAGAAGAAGTCGCCGGTGAGCGCGAACTCCATGGCGAGTTGGCGGGGGATGCGCGCGGGCAGCCGGAGCAGGCCACCGGCACCGGCCACCAGTCCGCGTTTCACCTCGGGGATGCCGAACTTCGCGTCCTCGGCGGCGACCACCAGGTCACAGGCCAGCACCAGCTCGCAGCCCCCGGCCAGCGCGTACCCCTCGACGGCGGCGATCATCGGCTTGCGCGGGGGCGTCTCCGCCATGCCGGCCAGCCCACGGCCTTCGATCGTGACGGTCTCGCCGCGCAGGAACGCCTTGAGGTCCATGCCGGCGCAGAACGTGCCGCCGGCACCGGTCAGGATGCCGATCGACAGGTCCTTGCGGGAGTCCAGTTCGTCCAGCGCGGCCGCGACACCACGGGTCACCGCGGCGTCGACGGCGTTGCGTGCCTCCGGCCGGTTGATGGTGATGATCAGTGTCCTGCCGCGTTCTTCGACCAGAACGGCGTCGGTCATCGCGAAGTTCCTCCAAGGTCGGTGGAAACGTTAATGTGGTTAATCTATACAAACTAGTCCTGGAGGGACAGTCCGGGGAAAGGTGGCACGGGATGGGCACGGCGACGTCGTCGGATGCCGGAGAGGTCATCGTCGAGCGGGACGGGGGCACGGTCTGGCTGACTCTTGCCCGCCCGGCCGCGCGCAACGCGCTGAGCGAGCCGATGCGCCGCGCGTTACGCCGCGAACTGCGCCGCGCGGACACGGATCCGGAGGTCTCGGCCGTCGTGCTGACCGGCCGTGACCCCGCGTTCTCCGGCGGGCTCGACCTGAAGGAGAGCCTGGGCGGCAAACCCGCCGCCCGCGAGTATCCCGACCCGGCGCAGGTGCTGCGCGCGCTGCGGGTGCCGGTCATCTGCGCGGTCAACGGCGCCTGTTACACCGGGGCCCTGGAGATGGCGCTGAGCTGCTCGTTCGTGCTGGCCTCGGAACACGCGACGTTCGCCGACACGCACGCGAGCATCGGGCTGCTCGCGGGCTGGGGCATGAGCGCACTGCTGCCGCGCGCGGTCGGCACCCGCAAGGCGCGGCAGATGATGCTGACCGGTGAACCGATCGGTGCGGCGGAAGCCCTGCGTACCGGGCTGGTGAACGAAGTGCTGCCGCACGACGACCTGATTCCGCGGGCCCGTGACGTCGCCGCCCGGATCGGCCGCGCGCACCGCGGCGCTGTCCGCGCCACGCTGGACCTGCTCGACTCCGGCGACGGGGTGTCGCTGGCCCACGCGCTGGCGGCCGAGACCGACGCGAAACTCCGCTGGCGTTCGGATCCGGCGGAGATCGCGCGCCGTTTCGGCACCCGCGACTGAGCCCCGCCTCAGCGCCGCGACAGCCGTTCCATCGTGGCGACGGCGGCGCGCGCGTAATGCGCCTGGCGCTTGGGACCGACCAGAAAGGACGGTGTGGCCAGGAAAGCCAGCTGCGGCAGCACCTTCCTGCGGTCGAGTGTGGCCAGCGCCTCGGCGGTCGTGCCGCAGACCGCGATCTCGGCGAGCATGTCGTCGGTCACGGCGGCGGCCATCGCGTCGTTGTCCCCGGCCCGGAAGCCCTTCCGGATCGCCTCGACCTGCGGCTGCCAGCCGTGCAGTTCGACGAGCCGGTCGTAGGTCTTCACGGTGAGGTAGAAGGCGACCTGGCGCCGCGCGTCCAGCCGGGCCCGCTCGGGGTCCTCGTCGTTGATCGCCGTGATCACCCAGCCCCACCGGCGGATCTCCGCCGCGTCACGCCCGGCCTCCCCGGCGCCTGCCGCGAGTGCCGGCTCGACGACCTCGCTCCACCAGGCGTCGGTGAACAGGCCGTGGCCGAGCACGCCGTCGGCCGCCCTGCCCACTGTGCGGATCATGATCTTGTTGAACGCGCCGACCAGGATCGGCACGTCCAGGCGGCCGAACACGGGCGCCCGGATGTCGGCCTTCACCGGGTAGAACTCGCCCTGTGTTTCGATGTGCTGCCAGTTCTCGGCGGTCAGATAAGCGCGGATCGCGGTGATCAGCTCCGCCATCCGCTTGGCGGGCGAGCCGGACTCCGCCACGAACCAGTCCTGGTTCATCCGGCGGGTGCCGGCGCCGAGGCCGAGGAACAACCGGCCCGGCGCGGTTTTGGACAGGTGCCGCATCGCCGAGGCGTGCACGAACGGTGAGCGCGCGAAGGCGTAGGCGATGCCGGGGCCGACCTGTGCCGTGGTGGTGCCCGCCGCCATCTCGGCGGTGCTGAGGTAGGCGTTGTGATCGGCGAACTCGCCCGCGCAGAACGCGGTCGCGCCCGCTTTTTCGGCCTCCGCCGCGATCTCCGCGCCGGGCCAGGGAAGACCCCACTCCATCGTCGTCTCCTTGCTGTTCCCAAGTTGGGTTGAAGAATCTAACTAAACACATTAGCGTCCGAGGGTGACAACGGCGCAAGAGTCAGGAGGTCCGCGATGCGGCTCGACGGTGGTTCCGCGATCGTGACGGGAGGTGCCGGCGGACTCGGCGGCGCGACCGTGCGCAGGCTGGCCGGGGCCGGGATGACGGTGGTCATCGCCGATCTCGCCGACGAACAGGGCAAGGCCCTGGCCGCGGAGCTCGGGGGAGCGGTGCGGTACGTGCACACCGACGTCACCGACGAAACGTCCACCAGGGACGCGATCGCGGCCGCACGGGAGGCAGGCCCGCTGCGGGTCGCGGTCTCGGCACATGGCGGGCCGGTCGCGGCCAGCAGGATTCTCGACAAGGCGGGCGAACCGTACTCGCTGGAGCTGTTCGAGCGCACTCTCAAGATCTACCTCAGCGGCACCTTCAATGTCCTGCGGCTGGCCGCGTCGGCGATGGCGCGCAACGAGCCGAACGAGTCCGGCTGCCGGGGCGTGGTGGTCAACACCGCGAGCATCGCCGCGTTCGAGGGCCAGATCGGGCAGAGCGACTACTCCGCGGCCAAGGGCGGCGTCGTCGGTCTCGGCCTCGTCGCCGCGCGTGACCTCGCGCCGGTCGGTGTGCGGGTGATGACCATCGCGCCCGGCACGTTCTTCACTCCGGCGTTCCGCATGGAGAAGGAGGCCGCGCAGGAGAAATGGGGTACGGCGGTGCCGTTCCCGAAGCGGATGGGCGAGCCGGCCGAGTACGCGCAGCTGGTGCAGAGCATCGCGGAGAACGACTATCTCAACGGCGAGGTCATCCGGATCGACGGCGCGCAGCGCTTCGGCCCGCGCTGAGGTGACGCCATGCAGCTGACGCGGCTCGCCGGTGAACTGGGCGGCAAACCGGCGATCGTGATGGGCGCGACGGGTGCCACCCTGACCTATCGCGACCTCGAATCGCGCTCGAACCGCATCGCGCGGCTGTTCCGCGACCGCGGGCTGCGCCCGGGGGACCACATCGCGCTGTTGTTCGGCAACACGCTCGATGTGTTCCCGGTGGTGTGGGCGGCCCAGCGCTGCGGGCTGTTCTACACGCCGGTGAACTGGCACCTCGCCGAGTCCGAAGCCGCCTACGTCGTGGAGAACTGCGAGGCGCGGCTCCTGGTGTCCGAAGTGGACTTCGAACCGCTCGCGTCGGCCATCGCGGGCGGGCTGGACCGGCTGGTGACCGGTGACCGCGTCGACGGCGTGGAGAACCTCGACGACGCCGCGGCGTCCTTTTCGGACGAACCGGTCGACGACGAGACCGAGGGCTACTACATGCTCTACTCGTCGGGAACCACCGGCCGCCCCAAGGGGATCCTGCCGGAGCTCACTGGCGCACCGTTCGGCAGCGGGCTGCCCATCGACCACCTGATGGCGGGGCGGTTCGGTTTCGGCAGGGACACGGTGTACCTCAGCCCCGGTCCGATCTACCACGCCGCGCCGCTGGGCTGGACGACCGGGACCGTGCGCAACGGCGGAACCGTCGTGGTGATGGAGAAGTTCGACGCCGAGGAAACCCTGCGGCTGATCGAGCGGCACGGTGTGACACACGGGCAGTTCGTGCCGACGATGTTCGTGCGCATGCTCAAGCTGCCGGGCGAAACCCGGCGCCGGTACGACGTTTCGAGCCTGCGGATGGTCGTGCACGCGGCCGCGCCCTGCCCGGTCGAGGTCAAGGAGAAGATGATCGACTGGTTCGGGCCGAAGCTCGTGGAGTTCTACGCGGGCAGCGAGGGCAGCGGGTTCTGCCTGATCGACACCCCGGACTGGCTGGCGCACAAGGGTTCCGTCGGCAAGCCGGTGACGGGGGAGGTGCACGTCTGCGCCGACGACGGTACCGAGCTGGGGCCACACGAGATCGGCACGGTGTGGTTCGGCGGCACCCGCCGCTTCGCCTACCACCGTGATCCGGAGAAGACCGCGAGCGTGTACAACGACCGCGGCTGGAGCACGCTCGGCGATCTCGGGCAGGTCGACGAGGAGGGCTACCTCTACCTCTCCGACCGGCGCACCGACCTCATCATTTCCGGTGGCGTGAACATCTATCCGCGTGAGATCGAGGACGTACTGGCGCTGCATCCCGCGGTGGAGGACGTCGCGGTCATCGGCGTGCCGGACCCGGAGTTCGGCCGGCGGGTGCACGCGGTGGTGCACCCGGCCGGGGTTTCCGGCCCGGAGCTGGCGGACGAGCTGATCGCCTACTGCCGGGACCGCCTCGGCCACTACAAGTGCCCGAAGACGGTGTCCTTCGAAGAGGTCCCGCGCCTGCCCAGCGGCAAGATCCTGCGGCGCGAGCTGATGAGGCGCCACGAAAGCGTGGCGCGGTAGGGAGTGCGACGATGCGCTTCGGGCTCAACATCGTGCCGGTGCGCCCGGCGGAGCTGGGCGAGCTGGCGGCTCGCGCGGAAGAACTCGGGTTCGAGTCGTTGTGGGCTGGCGAGCACCTGCTCACACCCGTCGAGCTCGGTGACGGTTATCCGGGTGGACGGAAGCCACCGTTCGCGCCGGATTCCCGGTTCACCGAACTGTTCGCGACGTTGTCCTTCCTGGCCTCGGTGACGCGGCGGGTGCGACTGGGCACCGGGGTGCTGATCCTGCCGTTGCATCCCGTCGTCCCGCTGGCGCGTGCGATCGCGACCGTGGACGTCTTCTCCGGCGGGCGACTGACTCTCGGGCTGGGCGTCGGCTGGATGCGCGAGGAGTTCGCCGCGGTGGGGCAGGGTTTCACCGACCGCGGACGGCGGATGGACGAGATGCTCACGGTGCTCGACCGCCTCTTCGGCGCGGACCGGCCGAGCTTCGAGGGGGAGTTCCACCACCTGCCCCCGATGGGATTCGAGCCGAAACCCGTGCAGCGCCCGCATCCCCCTTTCCTCATCGGCGGTTCCTCCGCCGTCGCGTTGCGGCGGGCCGCGCGGGTGGGCGACGGATGGTACGGCGGCCAGGAGCCGCCGGGCGCGCTCGGCCCGGTCGTCGCGGAGCTGAACCGGTTGCGTGCGGAGTACGGCCGCGACGGTGAGTCGTTCGAGATCACCGCGCTGCTCGGCTGGGGACAGGAGTTCGACGCCGGTCTCGTCCGGGCATACGCCGAGGCGGGCGTGCACCGGCTGGTCGTCACGCCGTGGGCCCGTAGCCGTGAGGCGCTGGCGGCGATCGATCGTTTCGCCCGGTCGGCCGGGCTGTGACCACTGTGGACGGAGGAGGCGCGATGCCCGATTTCGACGGCCACGTCGCACTGGTGACCGGTGGTGGCAAGGGCATCGGCCGGGCGATCTCGCTGGAACTGGCGCGGCGCGGCGCCGACGTGGCGATCAACTACCGATCGGACTCCGGCGCCGCGGCGGAGACCGCACAGGAGATCCGCGGGCTCGGCCGCCGCGCGCTGCTGGTGCCCGCCGACATCACCGACCCCGACGCGGCCGAGGCGATGGTGACCGCGGTGCGCGACGGGCTCGGCCCGGTCGGGCTGCTGGTCAACAACGCCGCGTACACCCGCCTGATACCGCCGGACGAGCTGGGACTGCGAGCCTGGCGCCGGATCTTCTCGGCCAACGTGGACGCCGCGTTCCAGATCACCTGGCTGGTCAAGGACGACATGCGCGAACACGGGGGAGGGGCCGTGGTCAACATCTCCTCGACGTCATCACTGAAACCGGATCCGGCCACGATCGCCTACGGCGCTTCGAAAGCGGCGCTCAACGCCTTCACCGCGAGCGCCGCGCTGGCGCTGGTGGGGGACGGGATCCGGATCAACGCCGTCGCCCCCGGGTTCACCCGCACGCCGCGGGTCGCCACGGTGGACCCTGCGACGCGGGCGGCGATGCTGGCCGGGGTGCCGATGGGACGCCTCGCCGAGGCCGGTGAGATCGCCGCTGTGGTGGCGTTCCTGCTCTCGGCGCAAGCGAGTTACCTGACCGGGCAGGTCGTGTCGGTCGCCGGTGGTCCGTGATGGCGCTACGCGGTGAGCAGCGCCCTTGCGAGCACCGGCACTTCGGCGAGTGCGCGGAGCGCGTCGTTGAGGTGGGTGCAGCCGTTGGTCTTCGCCAGCCGGTCCAGCACGGCGGTCCGCATCTGGGCGAGCGGTGTGCCGATCATCCCGGCGATGTTGCGGGTGGCGAGCGGGCATTCCACGAACGGCAGTACCCGCGGCTCCGCCACGATCGAGGCCAGCGTCCACGTCTCGGCGTCGATGACGGCTTCGAGGCCGTACTCGTGCACCGCCGCCCGCCCGCCGTCCGGCTTGGTGGCGCTGTCCTGGAACATCGCGTCGACGGCGAAGGTGCCCGGCTCGCCGGGGTAGACGTCGATACGCCTGGCGCGCCGCATCGAGACCTCGCCGATGTCCTCCATCGGGTGCCAGCCTTCCGGGTCACCGGCCCTGGGCAGCGGCAGCACCGTCCGGGTCCGGTGCACCGGGCGGGACAGCCCGAACGTGTCCAGCGAGCTGGAGCCGGGCTGGAAGCCGGTGCAGACCCCTTCCATCCGGCGGCGCGCCTCGGCGGCCTGCCCCGCCGCCTTCTGCAGCCACTCGGGATTCCACTGCGAGTAGGCGAATCCGGCGATCAGCGACGAGCCTGCGATGTCGTCGAGAAGCAGGTACAGCGGGGTGCCCGCGGCCAGTTCGCCGGGCACGACCTTGGCCAGCGCGGCCCGCAGCCGTCCACCGCCCCGTGCGCCGACGAGTCCTTCGATGCCCGGCCGTGCCGGTTCGGTCTCGATTTCCTCGACGGTGCGGTCCGGAGCGACGCCGGCCCGCATGACGTCCTCGGCGAGCACCTGGCCCGGGCCGCCGTCGGCCGGGGTGAGCAGGTCACGGGCCCGGCCGAGCAGACGCAGCTGGGTGCCCCAGCCGCGGGGCCACCACATGTCGATCGTCGACGTCCTGCGCACCGAGCCCGCCCGCCGCGGCGGACTCGCTTCCGCCGGGCCGGTCACCTCAGGGATATCGACAGGTTCGATCACTTCGCCCTCCTCGCCTCACTTCGAGGCTATAGAGGGCCTTCCCCCTGGACAAGCGATTGTGATATGTCGGTAAATCTAAATAAGTGTACTCTGTTTCCGGAGCGCACGTGTTCGACTCGGAGGTAAGGACCTTGACCGAAACCACACCGAAGGCCGCCGAACAGTTCGGGGTGCTGACCGATGAGGCGATAGAGCGTTCGCGCCGCAGGCTCGGTGTGCCGAACCCGCAGTACAACCCACCGCACAACTACGAGGTGACCCAGGACTCCTCGCGGCATTTCGCCTACGGCTACGGGGACGACAACCCGCTGTACTGCGACCCGGACTACGCGAACGGCACGCGCTGGGGGACGCTGCTGGCGCCGCCGACGTTCCTCTACACGATGGGCGAGGACGCCGCGCCGAAGCCGGATCCGGAGACCAAGGCGTTGCTCAAGGGCGACCCCTTCGCCGGACTCGGCTCGTACCAGGCGGTCATGGAGTTCGAGTGGTGGCGCCCGCTGACGCTGGGTGACCGGTGCCGGGTGCTGCAGGCCCAGGTGGGCGTGCAGCCCAAGCGCAGCAGCTTCGGCGGCCGGACGGCGCACATCACGCACGACTACCTCTACACCAACGGTGCGGGGGAGATGCACGCCGTGCGCCGGGGCACCTGGATCAACGCCGAGCGGCACACGTCGAGGAAGCGCGCCAAGGAGAAGCTGGAGCAAGAGCCCTACACCGACGAGCAGATCGCCGAGATCGACGCCGCGTACGCGGCCGAGACCAGGCGTGGCGCGGAGCCGCGGTATTTCGAGGACGTGCGGGTCGGTGACGAGCTGCAGCCGCGCGTGAAGGGGCCGCTGACCACCACCGACGTCGTGGTGTGGCATCTGGGCTGGGGTATGCAGCTGACGCCGCCGGGCGCGTTCGGCATCGCGGCCCGGATTCGCCGGAAGGCGCCAGGGCTCTATCCGCCCAACACGCTGAACATCCCGGACACCGTCCAGCGGCTGCACTGGGAACCGGCCAGGGCGCGCGAACTCGGGCTGCCCAATTCCTACGACTACGGCGGGATGCGGGAGACCTGGCTGTGCCACCTCGTGACCGACTGGATGGGCGACGACGCCTGGCTGTGGAAGCTGCGGTGCGAGCATCGCAAGTTCAACTACATCGGCGACGCGACCTGGGTGCGCGGGGTGGTCGAGGACAAGCGGCAGGTGACCGGCGATGGCGTCACCCGCAACGAGGTGCACCTGCGCGTGTGGTGCGAGAACCAGCGCGGTGAGACCACCACGCCCGGCACCGCAGTGGTGCTGCTGCCGACCCGGGAACAGCCGGTGACCCTGCCCGAGCCGCCCGCCGGGACGATCGACGGAATGCTCGCCCATGAACTGGAGCGGTTCAGCCTGACCGAGTAAGAAGTATCCGGAATTTCCTGCCTGCCGGGGTCGCGAGCGATGTTCTCGCGACCCCGGTTACTGCGTGTACGGGGCTGTATTACAGGGAATTACCCCGACTTCCGGGGTGGTCACAGGTCGGTGGAGAGGCTCGACACCCCGGTGGCGCTCACCTAGTCTCGTCGATAATAGAGTAACCTCTTCGTCGACAAGGAGCGCAACGGTGCGAATTTCCGGAAAGCGACGACCCCTGGCGCTGGCCGCGGTCGCGGTGGTCGCGGCAGCGGGCATGGCGGGCTGCGGCGGCGACGACGGTGGTGCCGCGCAGGGCGGGTCCGCGGACCTGTCCGTGCTCGGGCCCGCCAACAAGGCCACCGGCGCCCCCATCAAGATCGGTCTGTTCAACGTCGAAGGTGGCAGCACGGTCAGTCAGCCCTTCATCGGTGACGCGGCGGCCGCGGCCGCGCAGTACGCCAACGAGCATCTCGGCGGGCTGAACGGGCACGTGATCGAGATCGAACGATGCGGGGACAAGGCGGACGGCGCGTCGGCGGCGGCCTGTGCCAACAAGTTCGTGCAGGACAAGGTCACCGCGGTGGTGGCGGGGCAGCCCGCGACCGCGGACCAGATCGTGCCGGTGCTGCTGGGCGCCGGGATCCCGTGGGTCGGTTCGTCGCCGTCGGCCAGCTCGGAGATCACCGGGACCGGAACCTACTTCTTCGGCGCCGGCTTCATCGGGCTGCTGGGCGCGTGGGCGCAGTACTCGAAGGACCAGAACTACAAGAAGGTCACCATCTACGGTCCCGACAACCCGCAGCTGGTCGCCGCGGTCAGGGCCGTCGGTGCGCCGCTGTTCACGAAGGTCGGCGTCGACATGCAGCTGGTGACGGTGCCGCAGGGCGTGGCCGACTCGAGTTCGCAGATACAGGCTGGCCTGACGAGGAACCCCGACGCGGTCGGCGTGGTCGCCGACAACACGGTGTGCCAGTCGATCCTGTCGGCGTTGCAGACCTCGGGCTCGACGGTGCCGAAGATGGTGAACACCTCCTGCGTCGCCAAGTCCGTCATCGAGGCGGTCGGCGACGAGGGCATCAACGGCGCGGTGCTCTTCGACATCGGCGACCCGGTCGGCGACACCCCCGAGGCGAAGCTGTACCAGGCCGTGATGACGCAGTACGCCCCGGGAGCCGAGCGGACCGGGATCACGCCGGTCGGCTACCTGTCGATGCTCGGCTTCGTCCGGGCCGTCAACGCGGGTGCCCCGACTGCCGACATCACGACGCCGGCGGGCATCAAGGCGGCGATCGGGAACGCGAAGAACGTGCCGCTGCCGCTCGGTGACGGCGCCACGTTCTCGTGCGACAAGAGCGCGCTGCCGCCCCAGATGGTGAAGGCGACGATCTGCAACAGCCGGATGATGGTCACGAAATACACCGGATCGCAGCCAGGTCCGTACACCCCGGTGGACGTCTCCAAGGTGTTCCACTAGCTACCCGAAGAAGCGGGGGTGGCGGCCGGAAAAGGCCACCACCCCCGCTTCTTTCGTGCGTCGTCAGCCTGCCGGGGCGGGCAGCTCGCCGAGGTAGGCACGCTCCAAAATGGACGGATCCGCGGCCAGCCCGGACGCGGGCCTCGCGAGCACGATCTCTCCGTGCACCAGCACGACGGCGTGGTCGGCCACCTCCAGCGCGAGGCCGACGTGCTGCTCGACGAGGACGACGGCGGCGGAGGTCTCGGTGGCGACCCGGCGGACGATGGGCAGCAGTTCCTCCACCACCACCGGCGCGAGGCCCATGCTGAGCTCGTCGATCAGCAGCACGCGCGGCTGCAGCATCAGCGCACGCGCGACCGCGAGCATCTGCTGCTCGCCGCCCGACAGCTTGCCCGCCTCGAGCTTCAACCGCTTCGCCAGCGCGGGGAAGTACTCCAGCACCTGCTCGACCGCGATCCCGCCGCGGCGCCGGCACAGGGACAGGTTCTGCCGCACGGTCAGTCCCGTGAACAGTGAACGGTCGTCGGGCACCAGAACCAGGCCCTGTTTGGCCGCGGCCCTTGCCTTCCCTTTGCCGAGCGGCTTTCCGTCGATGGTGAGCTGACCACCGAGCGCGGGCACGAGCCCGGCGACGGTGAGCAGCACCGTCGTCTTGCCCGCGCCGTTGGGGCCCAGCAGGGCGGTGACCTCACCGGGGGCGAGCGTCAGGTCGAACCCGCGCACGACCGGCTGGCCCGGCAGGTAACCGGCGTCCAGTCCGGCGCATTCCAGTACCGCGTTCATCGCGTCGCCACCTCCGGGGCGCTCGTCGTGCCGAGGTAGGCACGGGCCACCGCGGCGTCGGCCCGGATCTGTGCCGGCGTACCGTCCGCGATCACCGAACCGAGGTCCAGCACCACGATCCGGTCGCAGACGTCCAGTACCAGGCTCATGTCGTGGTCGATCAGCACCACCGTCACGCCCGCGTCACGGACGGCGCGCAACCGCTGGCCGAGCCAGTGGCTCTCGGCGGTGTCGAGGCCGCCAGCCGGTTCGTCGAGCAGGATCACCTTGGGCCGCCCGGCGAGCGCGCGGGCGACCGACACCAGTTGCCGTTGTCCCTGCGACAGTTCTCGCACCGGCCGGTCGCGCACGGCCTCGAGCCGGAGCACCGTGAAGAGCCGGTCGAGCAGGTCGACCCCGCGCGGGGTGTCGCCGTGCTCGCCGCCATGGCGTGCCGCTTCCTGCCCGACCGCCACGTTCTCCTCGACGGTGAGGTCCTCGTACAGCTCGATGCCCTGGAACGTGCGACCGAGGCCGGCCCGGATCCGCTGGTGTGGTTTGGCCGATTTCAGGTCACGTCCGAGGAGTTCGACCGAACCCGAAGCCGGGGTGAACCCGCTGGCCGCGTCGATGAGCGTGGTCTTTCCCGCGCCGTTCGGCCCGATCAGCCCGATGATCTCGTGCCGGCGCGCCTCGAACGACACTCCGTCGACCGCGACCACCCCGCCGAAGCGGACACCGACCTCGGTCAGCCGCAACACGACCTCACCTGGCGGTGGCGGCGTCGCCGAGGGCGCGGGCCGTTCCGGTTCCGCCGCGGCCGGGGCCGGCGGGCCCGCGCGGCGGGCACGGAGCTTGTCGACCAGCGTGTGCAGCGGCCCGACGATGCCTTCCGGGTTCTTGATGACGGTCAGCACGAGACCGATTCCGGCGAGCACCTCGTACCAGATGCCGAGCGAGAAGGCCTGGTCCAGGCCGTAGAACAGGAGGGCCCCCGGCGCGATGAGCCCGGCTGCGATGCCGCCAGCCAGCGAGGTGGCACCGGCGATGTAGACGGTCGCGAACAGGCCCAGCCCGCCGATCGCGGTGAACGTGTCCGGGCTGGCCAGTGTCTGCGCGTAGCCCAGCAGCGCACCGCCGAGCCCGGCGATGAACGCGCCGATCGCGAACGCGATGATCTTGACGCGGGCGACGTCGATCCCGGCCGCGGCGGCGGAGCGTTCGTTCGCGCGCACCGCCAGCATCGCGGCGCCGAGGTTGCTGGTGCGCAGCTTCGCCACCCCGATCCCGATGGCCAGCAGCACGAGCAGGCAGAAGATGCCGAACGGCAGGCGTGGATACGCGTCGCCGACACCGATCCCCAGGTCGAGGCCGAAGATCCGGGGCGGGCCGATCGGCGCGCCCTGCAGGCCGCCGTTGATCTCGGTGTTGCGGAACCACAACGCCTCCAGCGCGACGGCGAGCGCGAGGGTCACCACGGCGACCGGCAGCCCCCGGATGCGCAGGGCGGGCAGCCCCACCACGACCCCGATCACCGTGGCGGCCACCGCCGCGAGCAGCGGGCTGAACGGGAAGGGGATGCCCAGCGTGGTGGCGAACCGGTTCAGCGAGAACGCCCCGACGCCGGCCAAAGTCAGCTGTGCCAAGGAGATCTGGCCGGCGTACCCGGTGACCACCACCATCGAGACACTGATCATCGCCATGATCATCGTGGTGATCAGCGCGGCACGCAGACCACCGCCGGTCGCCACCAGCGCCACCAGCCCGACGATCGTGGTGGCGAGCACCGGTGTCATCAGTCCCCGCGGCCGCGGTGCCCGGCCCAGCGTGCGCTGGATGATCGCGCCGCGGGAGGGCAGGGGCCGGCCGCGGACGAGCAGGAACAGCAGCAGCAGGGCGAGCGGCACCAGCTGGGCCAGCCCGGTCTGCGGCAGCCAGTCGACGATGCCCTGTACGTACTGCAGTTCGGACTGCAGCATGCCGATCACCAGCGCGGCCGCGACGGCCGCGCCGACCGCGGTGAAGTTCCCGACGAGCGCGGCGGCCAGCGCCGGCACGATGAACAGCGTGTACGACACCGGGATCAGCGGCACGATAGGCGCGATCAGGATGCCGCTCAGCGCCGCCACCGCCGAGCTGATCGCCCAGTTGACGAGCGCGATCCGTTCCGGCGACAACCCGCTGACGAGCGCGCCCTTCTCGGACTCGGCGGCCGCACGGGTGGCGAGGCCGAAGCGGGTGAACCGGAACCACAGCGTCAGCAGTACGGCGATCACCACGATCAGGACGGCGAACCAGAGCCGGTCGGCCGGAATGCGCAGCCCGGCGAACTCGTAGGTCCGCTTCGGCAGGATCGCCGCGACCGACATCGCCTGGGTGCCGACCCTGGCGGCCAGCAGTGCCTGGATCACCAGCATGACGCCGATCGAGGCGACCACCTTGGCCACGGGCGAGGACGCCCGCAGCGGGCGGAAGACCACGACGTAGAGCAGCATCCCGAACATCGCGGACAGCACCAGCGCGATGGCCATCGCCGGGAACAGCCCGAGCTTGCCGTCGAGGCTGATCGTCTTGGGCAGCCCGGGAATCGGCAGCAGCAGTTCGCCGCGCCGGAGGAACGTGTACAGGTATGCCGCGTAGAGGGCGATGGCCCCGGTCCCGAAGTTGACCACTCCGGAGCTGCGGAACGTGACCACGAGCGCGAGCGCCAGTGCCGCGAAGACCGCACCGTTACCGAGCCCGAGTACCAGGAAACCGATGTGCTGCGACATCGCACCACCTCAAGTAGTCGTCGCGCTGAGAGCGACGCGGCTATTCCGGATACTCTAAATTCCGGTTTGGAGTGAGGTCAAGGACAGCGAGGCGCCCCTCTGTTGGCAGGTCGAAGATATCGGCCGGTATCGGGACCCGGAAAAGTAATTGCGTGTACTAAATAGTGCTAGCGGGTACGGACGCCGCCGTCGACCTCCAGCACCGTGCCGTTGGTGAACCCGGCCGCGGGGGAGACGAGGTACTCCACGGCCGCGGCGATGTCCTCTCCCGTGCCGGTACGGCCGACGGCGATACCGCGGCCGATCCGTTCGCTCCAGGCCGGGTCGGCGCCGCTGGGGCCGTAGAGTCCGGTGTCCGGGACGAAGCCGGGTGCCACGGCGTTCGCGGTGATGCCGTCGGGGCCCAGCTCGGTCGCCAGTGTCCGGATCCACCGGTTCAGGGCGGCCTTCGTGGACGCGTACGCGACTTCGCCGCCACCGCCCGGCGCCCTCGCCGCGGCCGAGGTCACCACGACGACTCGTCCGCCGGGTCGGCGCAGCAACGGCTGGAAGGCGTGCGCGGGCAGTACCGCCGAAAGGATGTTCTGGTCCACTGTGGACCGCCAGTGCTCGGCCAGCTCGGTCAGGGTCTCGGCAGGACCGTGCTGGGCGCCGCCCGCGTTGAGCACCAGCGCGCCGACGGTGCCGAGTTCGGCGCGCGCGAACTCCGCGAGCGCCTCGACGTCGGCGGGCCGGGAAAGGTCGGCGGTGCACGGAATCAGCTCGCCGCCGGCCCGCGCCAGCACCTCGCTCCGGCGTCCGGCGATCACGACCCGGTTCCCCCGCGAGGCGAGCCGCCGGGCGATCGCCAGCCCGATCCCGGTACCGCCGCCGGTGACGACGGCGGTACCGGGGCCGGTGTCCTGAGCGTCCACCGGAGCGCTCATCGGGGCGCGAACCGCTGGCCGGCGTCCAGGCGAAGGCACTGGCCGTTGAGCATCGGGTTGTCCACGATCGCCAGCGCGAGCTTCGCGTACTCCTCGGGCCTGCCCATCCGCTTGGGGAAGGCGTTGTCCTTGGTGAGCGCCACTTTCATCTCCTCCGACAGCCTGCCGATGCCGCCGGTGGCGAACAGGCTCGGCGCGATGGCGAGCACCCGGATGCCGAGCGAACCGAGGTCGCGGGCCATCGTCAGCGCCATCCCGGCGATCGCCGCCTTGGCCGCGGTGTAGGCGACCTGCCCGATCTGACCTTCGAACGCGGCGATCGAGGCGGTGTTGACGATGACGCCCCGCTCGCCGGTCTCGGCGTCCTCCGGTTCGTTGCGGCTCATGTGGGCGGCGGCCAGCCTGCTGATGTTGAACGTCGCGACCGTGTTCAGGTCGAGCACCCGGCGGAAGGACTCCAGGTCGTGCGGGCCGTTCTTGGAAAGGGTGCGCTGGGCCATCCCGCCGCCCGCGGTGGTGACGGTGATGTGCAGCCCGCCCAGTGCGTCGACGGCGGCCCGCAGCGCGGCCTCGGCCCCGTCGAAGTCGGTCACGTCGACCGGGTGGAACGTCCCGCCCAGCGCCGCCGCGACCTCGGCCCCGGCCGAGCCCGGCCGGTCGAGCACCGCGACGTCCGCGCCGCGCGCGGCGAACAGTTCGGCGGTGGCCCGGCCCATCCCGGAGGCGCCGCCGACGAGCACCGCCTTCTTACCCTTGATCTCCATACCCGCTCCTACGCGACAGGACGGAAGAGTGGCAGCTTCCAGCCGTCGGCGATGGGCGCGAACACCACCTCGACCTCGTCGCCGATCTCGACCTTCGCCGGATCGACGTCGATCACGTTGCTGACCAGCCGGGCGCCAGGCGCGTCGGGCAGGTCGAGCACCGCCGCGACCAGCGTGATGTCCGGCAGCCCGGGAAAACCGTGGACCACCGAGAAGCTGTAGACCACGGCACGGCCGGAGAGCCGGGGCCACTCGACCTCGCGTGACTGGCAGCTGGGGCAGAAGGGTGTCGGCGGCATCCGGAACGTGCCGCAGTCGGCGCATTTCGGCGCGACCAGCCGGTCTTCCTTGGCGGCCTGCCAGAACGGTTCCGTGTACGGATCCGTCGTGATGTGGACGTTTTCGCCGGGCAGCGCCGTGGCGAGCGCGGTCATGAGTCCCTCCCGAGGATGAGCCCGGAGACCGGGAGCGCGGCCGGGCCGCCTGAGACGAGTGCGAGTTCGGCGTCGGGGACCTGGTTGATGGCCGTGCCCCGCATCTGTTCCACGCCTTCCTTGATGTGGGTCATGCCGATGATGTAGGCCTCGGACAGCTGGCCGCCGTGCGTGTTGACCGGGATGGAGCCGCCCTTGTACCGGATGGCGCCGCTCTCGACGAACGGGCCGCCCTCGCCCTTCGCGCAGAAGCCGTAGTCCTCCAGCTGCATCAGCACCATCGGGGAGAAGTGGTCGTAGAGCAGCGCCACGTCGATGTCGGCCGGGCCGACCCCCGCCCGCTCGAAGAGGTGTTTGGCGACCGGCGCGTGCCCGGAGGAGGCGAAGTTCTCGCCGGGCATGCCCATCCAGCCGAAGGCGCGGCCCCAGTCGCGGCTGCCGCCGTGGGCCGCCGCGACCACCGGCACCGGCTTCTGTTTCAGGTCCTTCGCCCGCTCCGCGCTGGTGGTGATGACGGCGACGGCGCCGTCGGTCTCGAGGCAGAAGTCGTACAGGCACAACGGTTCCGCGATCATCCTCGCGTTGAAGTAGTCGTCGAGCGTGAGCGGTTCCTTCTTGAGCGCCTTCGGCCGGTTCGCCGCGTTCTCCCGCTGGGACAGGGCGATCTCGGCGAACGCCTCGCGCCGGGTGCCGTAGTCGTACATGTGGCGCCGGGTCAGCACCGACATCAGGTGCCCTGGCCCGGACAGCCCGGAGGGCTGGATGAAGGAGTTCATCGGCGACGCCGGCGCCGCGGCGAAGACCGAGCCGAGCCGCTGCCGGGCCTGCTGCAGGGCCATCACGGTCACGACCACGTTGGCGTCTCCGGCGACGATGGCCGCGCGGGCGAGCCCGATCGACCCGGCCGCGCCACCGCCACCGGAGGTGAGCGCGGCACTGAAGGTGACCTCGGGGATGCCGAGGGTCTCCATGAACTCCGCGGTGTCCATCGACTGTCCGTAGCCGGCGCCGGCTCCGGAGTAGTAGGCGAAGCCGTCGATGTCCTTCGCGGTGAGCCCGGCGTCATCGCAGGCCGCCAGTATGGCCGAGCCGGCGAGTTCGGTGATCGTTCGTGGCCAGGACTGACCACGCCGGTAGTACTCCGTCGCGCCCACTCCGACTACCGCGACATCGCTCGTGGCCCTCATCGGCCTCCTCCTCAATGAAAACGTCGTTCTCAGTAGAGTCCCGCATGGCGGGTGTTGTCAACCGGCGCACCCGACGCACTTGGCCGCGGCGAGGCTATTTCGGATACTCTTCTCTGGAAGCCGGCCGCTCACCCGGAAGGATGCCCGATATGGCACTGGCCATCACCGACGAACACGCCGAGCTGGCCGGGGTCGTCCGGTCTTTCGCGGCCGATCAGGAAGTACGGGCAGCGGCCCGGCGGGCGCTGGACTCGCGCCAGGGCGGCGATCCCGGTCCACTGTGGAAACGGCTCGGCGAGCTGGGCTGGGCCGGCCTGCACCTGCCCTCGGAGTGCGGCGGTTCGGGATACGGATTGGCGGAGCTGGCCGTCGTCGCCGAAGGGCTCGGCGCCGAGCTCACGCCCGGCCCGTTCCTGCCGACGACCGCGGCGTCGGCGCTGATCGCGGAAGTGGCCTCGCCCGCACAACGGGCGGCGCTGCTGCCGGGGCTCGCGGACGGCTCGGTGTGCGCGTCGCTGGCGCTGGACGGGGAAGCGGGACCCGCGCTCGGCGGAGTGTGGGCCGGGCTGCATCTGTTCCGCCGGGGCGAGGACATCGTCGTCGTGCGGGGTGGCCATGCCGAGCCGCTGGACGGTCTCGACCCGTCGCTCGGCGCCGTCAGGCTCGACCTGGCAGGCGCACTCGAAGAGGCCGTGCTGCCAGGGGCGGTACCCGCGGCGCGGCGTCTGCTGCGCACCCTCGCCGCGGCGGAGGCGGCGGGCGGTGCGCGGTCCACTTTGGACCAGGCACTTGCCTATGCCAAGGTGCGCGAGCAGTTCGGCCGGGCCATCGGCGGATTCCAGGCCGTCAAACACCATCTCGCGAACATGCTGGTCCGCGCCGAGCTCGCGGTCGCCGCCGCCTGGGACGCCGCCCGTGCGACACCAGGGCCGGAGGCGGACCTCGCCGCCGCGGCGGCCGCCACCGTCGCCATCGAGGGCTATCTGGCGAACTCGCGGATGAACATCCAGCTGCACGGCGGTATCGGGTTCACCTGGGAGCACGACGCGCACCTCTACCTGCGCCGGGCGTCCGCGCTCGCGGCGCTGGCTGGCTCCCCGGAGTCGGCGGCGGACGACGTGTTCACGCTGAGCGCGCGGGGTGTCCGGCGCCGTTTCGGCGTCGCGCTGCCGCCCGAGGCGGCGGGCTACCGGGAGGCGGCCCGTGAGTTCGCGCGGCGTTACGTCGCCGCGCCGGAGGAGCAGCGCCGGGCGCTGGCCGTCGACTCGGGGTATCTGATGCCGCACTGGCGCAAGCCGTTCGGCCGCGAAGCCGGGCCGGTCGAGCAACTGGTCATCGACGAGGAACTGGGCGGTCTCGGCCTGCCCGATCTCGGCATCGGCGGCTGGGTGCTGCTCACGCTGACGCAGACCGCGTCGGCCGAACAGATCGAGCGGTGGATCCGCCCCGGTCTGCTCGGCGAGCAGACCTGGTGCCAGCTGTTCAGCGAGCCCGGCGCGGGGTCGGACGCCGCCGCGGTGCGGACCCGCGGGGTCCGGGCCGAGGGCGGCTGGCGCGTCACCGGCCAGAAGGTCTGGACCTCGAACGCGCAGAACTGCCAGCGGGGGCTGGCCACCGTGCGCACCGACCCGGCCGCGAAGAAACACCTCGGCATCAACGCGATGGTGATCGATCTGACGGCGGCGGGCGTGACGGTGCGGCCACTGCGGGAGATCACCGGCGAGGCCCTGTTCAACGAAGTGTTCTTCGACGACGTGTTCGTCCCGGACGCCGATGTCGTCGGCGAACCCGGCACCGGGTGGACGGTCGCGCGGGCGACACTGGCCAACGAGCGGGTCAGCATCGGCGGGTCGCGGCGCGGCGGGCTCGCCGCGACCGATCTGCCCGCGCTGCACGAACGGCATGCGGCCGCGGACGCGGCGCTGTCTCGTGAGGCGGGCAGGGTGATCGCGGAGGAGCTGGCGATGGAGCTGATCAATCTGCGTGCCGTCGAGCGTGCCGTCGCGGGAGCCGAGCCGTCCGTGACCGGGAACGTCACGAAGCTGCTGTCGGCCGAGCACGCGCAGCGCGTGAGCGAGCTGGCGATGCGGATCGCGGGAACCACGGCGGTCACCGGCGGTGCGCCGGATCTGGCCTTCCAGTACCTGTTCCACCGCGCGCTCACGATCGCGGGCGGCACCTCCGAGGTGAGCCGCAACGTGATCGCCGAGCGGATCCTCGGCCTGCCGCGCGAGGTCATGCCGCGCTGAACACGCGGGTACCGGGGCCGACAAGAGGTGGCGACTAGAATGAGGCGTCCGAATTCAGCGAGTCGAGGAGTCGTCGTGCCGATGGTCCGAACAGGCGGCGACGCCACGCGTGCCGAGGCCATCGACGAGGACGACGCGCACGAGCCCGACGCGCCGCAGCGCAAGCTCGCCGCCCAGGTCGCCCGCCGCCTGGAGAGCGACATCATCCGCCGCGGCTGGCCGGTCGGCGAGGTCCTCGGCTCCGAGGGAGACCTGCGTGAACGCTATGGGGTGAGCCGCTCGGTGCTGCGCGAGGCCGTCCGGCTCGCCGAGCACCACCAGGTCGCCCGCATGCGCCGGGGCCCCGGCGGCGGGTTGTTCGTCTGCGCCCCCGACGCGGCGCCCGCCACCGGGGCACTGGTGATCTACCTGGAGTACGTGGGGACCAGCGTCGAAGACCTGATGCAGGCCCGTCAGCTGCTGGAACCGCTCGCGGTGGCGCTGGCGGCCGAGCGGATCACCGAGGAGGACATCGAGCGGCTCCGCACGGCGCTGGGCGAGGAGGCCGAACGCCACGACGAGGCCGGTATCTTCGCCCAGGACAGAATGCACGCGCTGCTGGGCGAGCTGTCCGGCAACCCGGCGTTGCAGCTGTTCGTCGACGTGCTGTCCCGGCTCACCACCCGCTACGCGCACACCACCCGGCGGATCCCGAAGGAGGAGATCGCCAGGGGCAAGGCCGAGGCGCGGGAGCGGCACCAGGTCATCGTCGACGCCGTGATCGCCGGAGCGGCGGGCCGCGCCGAGGCCGAGACCGTGACGCACCTGGCCAGCGTGAGTGAGTGGCTGCTGGCCCATCGCGCCCGCCGCGGCGCGAAGGCCGCGGGCCGGACCCTGGAGTCCTCGGGTGCCAAACTCGCCGAGGTGGTCGCCGCGCGCATCCACGACGAGATAGCCCGTCGCGGCTGGCCGATCGGCCAGGTGCTCGGGTCCGAAGCGGACCTGCTGGCCCGCAACGGTATCAGCCGCGCGGTGCTGCGGGAGGCCGTGCGGCTGCTGGAATATCACTCGGTCGCCCGGATGCGCCGCGGCCCCGGCGGCGGTCTGGTCGTGACCGAGCCCGACCCCGGGGCCAGCATCGAAACGATGGCGCTGTACCTGGACTATCGCGGTGTGACGGCGGAGGATCTGCGCGTCGTACGCGACGCGGTCGAGCTGGGCACGCTGCAGGAGACCATCCGGCGGCGTGCGGAGCCCGAGGTGGCGCGGCGGCTGAAGGCGGCCATCGCGCGGACCGGTGAACCCGGTCCCGACGGGCAGGCGGGCTCCGAGGCGTTCCACGCCGAACTGGCCGAGGTGTCGGGAAATCCCGTGCTCGCCCTGTTCCTGCGGATCCTGACCGAGCTGTGGACCCGGCACCGGGCGGGTACGGACGCCACGCCGCAGCCGGGACCAGGGGCGATCGCGGAGGTCGAGGCGGTACACGAGCGTATCCTGGACGCGGTGCTCGCCGGGGACGAAGGCATGGCGCGGCACCGGATGCGACGGCATCTCGAGGCGCTCACGGCCTGGTACCACTGACCTTCCCGAACATAGTGTCCTTATTTGAGGGCGGGTGGGAGCAACCATGGACGGCATCGATCTTTCCGGGCAGGTCGGTCTGGTCACCGGTGGCGGAGCGGGGATCGGGCAGGGCATCGCGCTCGGGCTGGCGAGACGAGGTGCCGCGGTGGTGGTCGCGGACATCGATCCGCAACGGGCCGAGCAGACGGCGCGGATGGTCGAGAACAACGGCGGTGACGCGATCGCGGTGACCACGGACGTCATGGACACCGCGCAGATCGAGGGCGCGGTGAAAACCGCCGAGGGCCGCCACGGCAGGCTCGACATCCTGGTCAACAACGCGGGCGGGGTGCGCGGGCGGCGCTTCCTCGAGCAGAGCGAGCGCAGCTGGCGCAGGCATATCGACATCAACATGGTGAGCATGCTCTCGGCCACCTGGCACGCCGCGCACGCGATGGTCCGCGGCGGCCGCGGCGGGTCGATCGTCAACGTGGCGAGTATCGAGGCCAGCCGTGCGGCGCCGATGTACTCCGTCTACGCCGCGTGCAAGGCCGGCATGGTCAACTTCACCCGTACGATGGCGGTGGAGCTCGGCGAGCACGGCATCCGGGTGAACTGCATCGCGCCGGACCAGACACGGACACCGGGTATCTCGGGGTTGCGGAGCGGCCCGGTGGCGGAAGACGGGGTGCCGGTACGGCCACCGGAGGAGCGGGCCGCGCTCGAGCGGTACATCCCGCTGGGCCGCGAAGGGCACGTGGACGAATGCGGTGACGTGGCGGCGTTCCTGTGTTCGGCGCTGGCCCGGTACGTGACCGGGGTGACCGTGCCGGTCGACGGTGGTACGTGGGCCTCCAGCGGCTGGGTCCGCGAGGGGGAGGGCTGGGGTCTGTACGGGAAGGCGGGCGGCTGACTACGCGGCTTCCTCGCGCAGCGCGGAGATCACGTCCCCGGTGGTGGTGACGGTGGCCAGCAACGGCAGCGTGTTGGCGACCTGGAAGTCGTGGATCTCCCTGCTGCTGCCCGCGATCGCGTCGGCGGGCACGATC
>Ga0164243_10002157_pt1 | contig 32844 bp, 31 predicted proteins | sample OricompcompostOP_FD_108781 | JGI IMG/M metagenome (GOLD analysis project Ga0164243, IMG submission 108781) | Organic Plus compost microbial communities from Emeryville, California, USA - Original compost - Organic plus compost (OP) | ecosystem: Engineered > Solid waste > Mixed feedstock >... | reverse complement strand
GACCTCGCGGATCACGTCGAGGTAGCCCAGCGCCGGCTTGACCATCACGATGTCGGCGCCCTCGGCCACGTCGAGCAGCGCCTCGCGGACGCCCTCACGGGCGTTGGCGGGGTCCTGCTGGTAGGTGCGGCGGTCGCCCTGCAGCGAGGAGTCGACGGCCTCGCGGAACGGACCGAAGAACGCCGAGGCGTACTTCGCCGAGTAGGCGAGGATCGCGACGTCGGTGTGCCCGGCCTCGTCGAGGGCCTCGCGGACCACCGCGACCTGGCCGTCCATCATCCCGCTCGGCCCGACCATGTGGACGCCGGCGTCCGCCTGGACCCGGGCCATCTCGGCGTACCGCTCCAGCGTGGCGTCGTTGTCGACCCGTCCCCGGTCGTCGAGCACCCCGCAGTGGCCGTGGTCGGTGAACTCGTCGAGGCACAGGTCGCTCATCACCGTGACCGCGTCGCCGACCTCGGCGCGCACGTCGGCGATGGCCACGTTGAGGATCCCGTCGGGGTCCACGGCCCCCGAGCCCGCGGCGTCCTTGGACTCGGGGACGCCGAAGAGCATCACCCCGCCGATCCCGGCCTCGGCCGCCTCCGCGGCCGCCTTGCGCAGCGTCTCGCGGGTGTGCTGGACGACGCCGGGCATCGAGGCGATCGGGCGCGGCTCGGTGGCCCCCTCGCGGACGAACATCGGCAGCACCAGCTGCCGCGGCGCGACCGCGCTCTCGGCGACCATCCGGCGGACCGCGGGCGTCGTGCGCAGCCGGCGCGGCCGGATCACGGGACCCACGACGTCCTCGGCCATCGGACTACTTGGCCCGCGCCTTGCGGCGGCTGGAGGACTTGCGGTCCGACGGCTTGGTGACCGGCTCGCCCGCCTCGAGCATCGCCATCCGACGCGTGGCGCCGAAGTCGGCGAGCGCGTCGGCGAGCAGCTCGACGTCGGGCTTGGGGGCCATCACGTCGACCCGCAGGCCGTGCTCCTCGGCGGTCTTCGCCGTCGCCGGGCCGATCACCGCGATCACCGTCGACGCGTGCGGCTTGCCGGCGATGCCGACCAGGTTGCGCACCGTCGAGGACGACGTGAAGACGACCGCGTCGAACCGGCCGGACTTGATCGCGTCCCGGGTCGGCGCCGGCGGCGGCGCGGCCCGGACGGTGCGGTACGCCGTCACGTCGTCGCACTCCCAGCCCAGGTCGACCAGGCCCGCGACGAGGTTCTCGGTCGCGATGTCGGCGCGCGGCAGGAACACCCGATTGATCGGGTCGAGGACCTCGTCGTACTCCGGCCAGTCGGCGAGCAGGCCGGCGGCGGACTGCTCACCGGAGGGCACCAGGTCGGCGCGCAGCCCCCAGTCGGCGATCGCGGCGGCGGTCTTGTCGCCGACGGCGGCGATCTTCAGGCCGGAGAAGGCGCGGGCGTCGAGGCCGTACTCCTCGAACTTCTCGCGGACCGCCTTGACCGCGTTGACCGAGGTGAACGCGATCCACTCGTAGCGGCCCTCGACCAGGCCGCGGACCGCCTTGTCCATCTGCAGCGGGTTCCGCGGCGGCTCCACCGAGATGGTCGGCACCTCCTCGGGCACCGCGCCGTACCCGCGCAGCCGGGTGGACAGGGAGGCGGACTGCTCCTTGGTGCGCGGCACCAGCACCCGCCAGCCGAACAGCGGCTTGGTCTCGAACCACGACAGCGTCTCGCGCAGGTCGACCACCTTGCCGACCACGGTGATCGCGGGCGGGGCCATCCGGGCCGCGCGCGCGTCGGCGGCGATGTCGGCCAGGGTCGAGGTGACCGTCGCCTGCTCGGTGGTGGTGCCCACCCGGGTCATCGCGACCGGGGTCTCCGGGTCGCGGCCGGCGGCCACCAGCGCGGACGAGATCTCGCCGATCTGACCCACCGCGGAGAGCAGCACCAGGGTGCGGTCGTCGGCGTACCGCGCCCAGTCGACGCGCTCGCCGCAGGTGACCACGGAGACCTCGCGGCTGTCCTTGGTGGTCAGCGGGATGCCCGCGTACGCCGGCACCGCGGCCACGGACGAGACGCCGGGCACGATCTCGAAGCCGATGCCGGCCTTGGCGACCGCCTGGGCCTCCTCGGGGCCGGAGGCGTAGAGGAACGGGTCGCCGGCGATCAGCCGGACCACCCGCAGGCCACGCTTGGCGTGCTTGACCACGACCTTCGCCCGGGCCGCGTGCGTGAGCGGCTGGCCGTCCTCGCCGAACCCGCCGTCGACGAGCTCGGGGCGCGGCGGCTCGGCCGGCTCCTCGCCCTCGGCCGCCTCGGCCGGCTCCGGCAGGCCGAGGAGGGTGCGGACGAGCGGCTCGTGCTCGGGGGCCTCGGTGATCACCACGTCGGCCTGCTTGAGCAGGTCGACGGCGCGCACCGTCAGCAGGTCGGGGTCACCCGGGCCGCTGCCCACGAACGACACCCAGGCCGCTGCGAGCCGCTCGGATGCCTTGCTGGTCTTGCCTCGCGTCATGCGTTGTGCACCTTTGCTGGTTGTGCGTTGTCTCCGCTGTCGACGAGCTCGGCAGCCCCGTCGGCGAGCATCTCGTCCGCCAGTCGGGTGCCGACGCCGACGGCGTCGGTCGGGTCGCCCGATGCGGACATCCGCACCGTGAGCGCCCCATCGGGTGAGAGCGCCACTGCCCGCACCCAGATCTCGTCTCCGTCGTCGCCCTCGGCGACCTCGGCCAGTGCGCCGACCGGCGCCGAGCAGCCGGCCTCGAGCCGGGCCAGCACCGCCCGCTCGGCCTCGACCGCGGCCCGCGACCGCGGGTCGTCGAGCCGGTCCAGCTCGTCGGTCAGCGGGTCACCGGCACGGCACTCCACGCCGAGCGCTCCCTGGCCGGGAGCCGGCAGCATCTGCAGGGGGTCGAGCACCTCGGTGACCTCGTCGAGTCGATCGATCCGGGCCAGTCCGGCACGGGCGAGCACCACGGCGTCGTACTCCCCGGAGCGGACCTTCCCGATCCTGGTGTCGACGTTCCCACGAACCGGCACCACGTCCAAACCGAGGCCGAGGGCGTGCAGCTGGGCGGCCCGCCGCGGCGACCCCGTGCCAACGCGGCTGCCGGGCGGGAGCTCGCCGAGGGTCAGCCCGTCGCGGGCCACCACCACGTCGCGCGGGTCCTCGCGCGGCGGGACCGCGACCAGCGTGATCCGCTCGGCGGGGTACGTCGGGAGGTCCTTGAGGGAGTGCACGGCCACGTCGATGCGGTCGTCGAGGAGCGCCTCGCGCAGCGCGTTGACGAACACACCGGTGGCGCTGGTCCCGACGAGGGAGGCGCCGGAGGCCTGGCTGCGGTCGCCCTCGGTGGTGATCTCGACGAGCTCGGTCTCGCGGCCCAGCCGCTCGCGGATCATCGCCGCCACCTGCTCGGCCTGGGTGGTGGCGAGCAGCGAGCGGCGGGTACCGATGCGGATCGCGGTGGTCACGTGACCTCCGGACGGGTGACCGCGTCGACGGCCTCGGGGTCCAGGGCGAACAGCTCGGCGAGGGCGGCGGCGTAGGAGACCGCGCCCTGCTCGTTGGCGAGCTCCTTGACCCGGACGGTCGGCTCGTGGAGCAGCTTGTCGGCGACCCGGCGTACGGCGTGCCGGATCTCGGCGAGCTCCTGCTCGCTCAGGTCCGGCAGCCGGCCCTCGAGCCGCGCCATCTCCGCGTCGACGACCGCGGTGGCCATCGAGCGCAGCGCAACCACGGTCGGGGTGACGCTCGCCTGCCGGCGGGCGGCGAGGAACGAGGTGACCTCCTCGCCGACGATCCGACGGACCTCGTCGACCTCCCGGCCGATCTCGCTGCCGTGCAGGGCGTCCGCGAGCTGGGCCAGCCCGATGAGGGTGACGCCGGGCAGCGACGCGACCGCGGGGTCGACGTCGTGGGGCAGCGCCACGTCGATGACCGACAGCGGCCGGTCGTCGGTGCGCGCCTCGGCGAGCAGGTCGCGGCTGACCAGCGTGCCGGTGGCGCCGGTGCAGGTGATCAGCACGTCGGCGGCACCGATCTCGGCGCGCAGGTCGTCGAAGGTGCGGACGACGGCCCCGTACTCGGTGGCGAGCCGCTCGGCGCGGGACGCGGTGCGGTTGATCACGCTGACGTGAGCCGCTCCGGCGCGGGTGACGGTGGCCGTGGCCAGGCCGGCCATCGCGCCGGCACCGACCACGACGACGTACTTGCCCTCGACCGGGCCGACCGCCTTCGCGGAGCGCTCGAGCGCGGCGCTGACCAGGGACGGCGCGACCTGGTCGATGCCGGTCTCGGCACGGGTGCGCTTGCCGACCCGCAGCGCCTGCTGGAAGAGCACGTTGAGCGCGGGGCCGACCGTGCCGAGCTCCTGGCCGAGCCGCAGCGCCTCGCGGGTCTGGCCGAGGATCTGCGCCTCGCCGACCGCCATCGAGTCCAGTCCCGCGGCGACCTGGAAGAGGTGGGAGACGGCGCCGTCGTCGTAGTGCACGTACAGGTGCGGCAGCATCGCCTCGGTGTCGGAGCCGGCCCGCTCGACGAGCAGCCTCGAGAGCGTCTCGACGCTGCCGTGGAACCGGTCGACCTCGGTGTAGATCTCCACCCGGTTGCAGGTGGCGATCACGGTCGCCTCGGTGACGTGCTCGCTCGCGGCGGCCGCGGCGGCCAGCTTGTGGACCCCGTCGTCGTCGAGCGCCACCCGCTCCAGCAGCGCGACCGGCGCGGAGTTGTGGGAGATGCCGACGACGAGCACGCTCATGCCTGCCCGTCCTTCGACTGCCTGCTTCGGGCCCGGGCGCCCACCGGCTCCCGGTCCAGGGCCGCGCCGTTGACCAGCTGCGCCTTGCGCTGCTCGTGGTAGGCCAGGATCTGGAGCTCGATCGAGAGGTCGACCTTGCGCACGTCGACGCCCTCGGGCACCGAGATCACGCTCGGCGCGAAGTTGAGGATGCTGGTGATGCCGCAGGCCACCATCCGGTCGGCGACGTCCTGCGCGGCCAGCGCCGGGGTCGCGATCACGCCGATCGCCACGTCGTGCTCGGCGACGATCTGCTCAAGGTCGTCGAACGGCCGCACCTGCACGCCGGCGACGGTCTCGCCCTGGCGCTGCGGGTCGGCGTCGAGGAGCGCGACCACGCGGAAGCCCCGGCTGCGGAAGCCCGAGTAGTTGGCGAGCGCGTGGCCCAGGTTGCCGATGCCGACGATGACGACCGGCCAGTCCTGGGTGACCCCGATCTCGCGGGCGATCTGGTAGCGGAGGTACTCGACGTCGTAGCCGACGCCCCGGGTGCCGTAGCTGCCCAGGTAGGAGAGGTCCTTGCGCAGCTTCGCGCTGTTGACGCCGGCCGCGGCGGCCAGGTCCTCGCTGGAGCAGGTGGCGGTGCCGGCCTCGGAGAGCGTGGTCAGGGCCCGCAGGTAGACGGGCAGACGGGCGACCGTGGCCTCGGGGATGTCCCGGGCGGTCTCGCTCGACGGGCGTGCGGTCACAGCTGCGTCACTTTCCAGCCGCACACGACTGAATCGGGGGGCACCGGCGTGCGGCGCGTCCACTGTAAGAGTTTGTGAACGCGAGAACAAACCGAGATGACCGGGCCCTTCCGGCGCCCTCCTCGCGGGCAGGCGCGGGCATGTAACACGCCGTTCGCTGCACTTCCACGCCGTTGCAGCAGCGTGGAAGCCCGGTGGACGGCGTGTTACATGCGCTTTCGCGCGCAAGCCGAGCCTCAGCGGGCCAGCGCCGCCCGCAGCCGCTGCTCGCTCACCCGCCAGAAGTCATGCTGCTTGCCGTCGACGAACGTGACCGGGATCTCCTCGCCGAACCGCCGGGTGAGCTCGGGGTCGTCGTCGATGGAGACCTCGTCGTACTCCTCGCCGAGGTCGGCGCAGACCCGCTCGATCACCGCCCGCGCCTCGTCGCACAGGTGGCAGCCGGGCCGGCTGTAGAGGGTGATCCGGGCGGCCACGGCTAGTCGATCAGTCCCAGGGCGCGGCGCCGCTCGGCGCTGCGCAGCCGGCCCTTCTGCACCTTGCCGGTCACGGTGAGCGGCAGCTCGTCGACGACCTCGACCCGGCTCGGCTGCTTGAACCGGGCCAGCCGCTCCGCGCACCGCTCCCGTACGGCGTCCGCCACCGCCGCCCGGTCGCCCCGCGACACCACGTACGCCACGACCGCCTCGCCGGTCTCGTCGTCCTCGACGCCGATCACCGCGGTCTCCTCGACACCGGGGACGTCGCGGATCACGTCCTCGACCTCGGTCGGGTACACGTTGAACCCGGAGACGATGATCAGCTCCCGGACCCGGTCGACGAGGAAGAGGTCGCCGGAGCGGTCGAGGAACCCGACGTCGCCGGTCGACCACCAGCCGTCGGCGTCCGGGCCGTCGGCGCCGTCGGGCCAGTAGCCGCTGAACAGGTTGGCGCCGCGGACCTGGATCTCCCCGGGGTCGTCCACGGCGTCGCCGGCCAGCGGCCGCCCCTGGTCGTCGACGAGCCGCAGCTCGACGCCCTCCAGCGCGGCGCCGACCGAGCCGTTCTGCAGCGTCTCGGAGCGCAGCGTGCTGGTCACGACGGGGGCCGCCTCGGTGAGGCCGTAGCCCTGGTGGACCGGGATGCCGGTGCGCCCGGTGAACTCCTCGATCACCTCGCTGGACAGCGGCGCCGAGCCCGACAGGATCAGCCGGACCGGGCCGAGCCGCTCCTCGAGCCCCTCGATCTCGCGCCAGTAGCCGAAGACCGGCGGCGCCACCGGGACCACGCTGCAGGCCTCGTCCTCGATCAGGTCGAGCGTGCCCTGGGGGTCGAACCGCTCGGCCAGCACCAGCTTGGCCCGGTGCCGGATCACCCCGCCGAGCACCGCGTTGAGCCCGTACACGTGGAAGAGCGGGAGCACGCAGAGCACCACGTCGTCGCCGTGCATCATCGGCGGCTCGACCGCGGCGACCTGCTCGATGTTGGCCAGCAGCGCCCGGTGGCTGAGCATCGCCGCGCGGGGCCGTCCGCTCGTGCCGCTGGTGTAGAGCAGGCACGCGAGCTTCTCCGGGTCCGGGAGCGGCGGGATCTCCTTCGGCTGCTCGGCGAGCAGCTCGTCGTGGGCGAGCTCGCCCTCGGCCGGCGGGACGCCCACCGTGACCACGCGCGCCTGCGCCGCCCGGGCGAGCACGTCGGGGTCCCAGCCCTCCTGGATGCCCTCGAGCGCCTGGTTGAGCAGGGCGAGCGCCTCGCGGACCCGGTCGGCGGACCCCTGGTCGACGACCACGAGCCGCGAGCCGGAGTCCGCGATCATCCGCGCCAGCTCGTAGGGGCTCGCGCCCGGGTTGACGGGTACGGCGACCGCCTGCGCGCGCAGCACACCGAGGTAGGTGGTGACGAACTCGATGCGGTTGCCCAGCACCAGCATCACCCGGTAGCCCGCGACGATGCCGACCCGGCCGATGCCGGTGGCCAGCCGACGTACGTCGTCCTCGAGCTGCGCCCAGGTCAGGCTGCGGCCCTCGGCCTCCACGACCGCCAGCTTGTCGGGCTGGTCGGCGGCCGCGTCGCGCACGAGTGCCGTGACGTCGCTCGGCGGAGGCATGGGGGGCATCCTACGCAGCGCGTGCGGCGCGGGTGGAGGCATCGGAGGCGCCGTACCCTGACCCCGTGAACGCCCCGTCCGAGCGCCCCCGCCGCCCGGTCGACCTGCGCCAGCGCTCGACGCTCGCGGGCGAGGCGGCGGCCGCGGCGGCCGAGGTGGAGCGCGCGCTGGACACCCCCGCCGACGACACCGCCGCGGCGTTCTTCGACGTCGACAACACCGTCATGCAGGGCGCGAGCATCTTCCACCTCGCGCGCGGGCTGCACCGGCGCAAGTTCTTCACGACCCGCGACATCGTCGGCGCGGTCTGGAAGCAGGCGTACTTCCGGGTGGTCGGGGTGGAGGACCCCGACCACATCGAGGAGACGCGGGCCTCGGCGCTCAGCTTCATCAAGGGGCACACCGTCGCCGAGCTCGAGGAGCTCGGCGAGGAGATCTTCGACGAGGCGATGGCGCACCGGATCTGGCCGGGCACCCGCGCGCTGGCCCAGATGCACCTCGACCAGGGCCAGCGGGTCTGGCTGGTCACCGCGGCGCCGATCGAGATCGCCTCGATCATCGCCCGCCGCCTCGGGCTGACCGGCGCCATGGGCACGGTGGCCGAGCACGTCGACGGGGTCTACACCGGGCGCCTGGTCGGCGACCTGCTGCACGGGCCGGCCAAGGCCGAGGCGATCCGGGCGCTCGCGGAGCGCGAGGGGCTCGACCTGGGCCGCTGCTCGGCGTACTCCGACTCCATCAACGACCTGCCGATGCTCGAGCTCGTCGGCGACCCGTGCGCGATCAACCCGGACGCGAGGCTCCGGGCGCACGCGCGCGCCCAGGGGTGGCGGATCAAGGACTACCGGACCGGTCGCAAGGCCGCTCGGGCGGGTCTCCTCGTGGGCGCCGCCGCCGGGGCGGTGACCGGGACGGTGGCCGCCGGAGTGGCGCTGCGCGGCCGTCGGAGCTAGCCCGACCCCTGCCGCACCGGTCTATACCGGTCCGGGTACCCGAACGGGTATCTCTTCCGAGAACCTGTTACTGAAGGTCCGGTTTCCCCTACGATGCAGATTGGCTCAGGGGGAGAGCCCCGTACGGGAGGGCACGGGTAATGGCGTGGGACCAGCGGGAGGTGGCGCGGGGCCTGGCGTCCCTGCGTGACGCCGTCGCGACCCTCCTCCTCAACGAGGCGCTCGCCCCGCAGCCCGCGCTCGCGATCGCGGCGAGCGCCGGGCTCGGGCCGGACACGCCCATCAAGTCCACCGTCGAGGGCGCCGCCAGCGGCACCGACGTGGGCGGCCCCGACGGGTACGACGACGCCGACCTGGCCGCCTCCTCGGAGGAGTCCGAGGCCGAGCGCACCCGGCTGATCGCCCTGGTGGAGCTGGCCCGCAAGGGCGACGCCGACGCGTTCGGGATGCTCTACGACCACTACCAGCCGTCGGTCTACCGCTTCCTCTTCTACCGCACCCGCTCCAGCACCCTCGCCGAGGACCTGACCTCGGAGACGTTCTTCCGGGCGCTGCGGAGCATGACCGGCTTCCGCTGGCAGGGCAAGGACTTCGGGGCCTGGCTGATGACCATCGCCCGCAACCTGGCGACCGACCACTTCAAGGCCGGCCGGACCCGGTTGGAGCTGACCACCGAGGACATGGGCCAGCACGACGACGCGACCGAGGGACCCGAGTCGCAGGTGCTCGCCAGCCTCACCAACGAGATCCTGCTCGACGCGCTGACCAAGCTCCCCGCCGAGCAGCGCGACTGCTTGGTGATGCGGTTCCTGCAGGGGATGAGCATCGCCGAGACCGCCAGCGTGCTCGACCGCAGCGACGGGGCGGTCAAGCAGCTCCAGCTGCGTGGGGTCCGCAACCTCGCGAAGCTGATGCCGGAAGGACTCCGAGGGTGACCGGCCACACGCCCGCGCGCGTCGCCGCCCGCGTAACCTCCGCCCCCGCCGTGTCGTTGGCCGGGGTGGAAGCAGTACCCCCCACAGGACGGAAGCGATGAGCCCCGTGTTCGCGGCGCGCCGGCGCGCCGAGGAGTTCCAGGCGATGCTCGAGGGCACCGCCTCGGTCGAGGGCTCCGACGACCGCCTGCGGGAGCTGTACGAGCTCGTCGGGCAGCTGCGCGAGACGCCGCAGGTCGTCGCCCGTCCGGAGTTCGTCGCCGAGCTGCGCGAGCAGCTGGTCGACGAGGCCCGCAGCGCCGCCCGCACGGGCAAGGGCGCCGACGTGGCCGCCCGGCTCACCCTGGCCCGCTCCACGCGGGAGCGCCGTCGCGAGCGCCGCCTGGCCGCGGCGGTCGGCGGGCTGGCCCTGGTCGGCGCCAGCACCGGCATGGCCGTCGCCTCCCAGAGCGCGCTCCCGGGCGACCCGCTGTACCCGCTCAAGCGCGCGATCGAGAACGCCCAGACCGGGGTGCAGACCGCCGACGACGCCAAGGGCAAGACGCTCCTCGACAACGCCGCCGGCCGGCTCGACGAGGTCGACGAGCTGACCCGCAAGTCCGACGACGCGGACGCGATCGCGGCCACCCTCGACACCTTCACCTCGCAGGCCAGCGAGGCCTCCGAGCTGCTGATCACGGACTACGAGCAGAACGGCGACAAGGAGTCCGTCGAGGAGCTGCGCAACTTCACCGCCGACAGCATGGACACGCTCACCGGTCTGCAGGAGGCGGTCCCGGCGGACGCCCGGTCGGCGCTGATCACGGCGGCGCGGACGCTCACCCAGATCGACCGGCGGGCGCTGCTGGCCTGCCCGTCCTGCGGCCCGGCCGTGGTCACCGAGATCCCGGCGCTGACCACCGTCGCCGTCGACGGTCTCGAGGACCTGCTCATCGCGGTGACCAAGCCGATCGACTCGACCGTCGAGGGCAAGCAGCCGGTCGACCGGAAGAAGCGGAACAACCAGCCGAAGGCTCCCGAGTCGACCCCGCCCGACCTGCCGGTCGTGCCCGACCTGCCGATCCTGAACGATCCCACGCCCAGCAAGGACGGCGACAAGAGCGGCGGCGGCCTCATCGACGACACCCTCAAGACGCTCACCGGCCAGGACAAGGACGGCAAGGGCGGCAAGAACAAGGGTGACAAGGACAAGGGCCTGATCGAGAAGACCACCGACGGCCTCAACGGCCTGCTCGGCGGACTGCTCGGCAACTGAGCAGCAGCCCGCGAGGAACGAGCGGACTGCGTGGCCGAAGGCGGATCGCGAGATTCCGTCAGCGGAAGACGGACCGGCGCTTCATCAGCAGCGAGTAGAGCGTCTGCTGGATCGTCTCGCGCACCTGGTCGGTGACGTCGAAGACCAGCATCGGGTCGTCGGCGGCGCCCTGCTCGTACTCGTCGGTGCGGATCGGCTCGCCGAACTCCAGCAGCCACTTCGACGGCAGCGGCACGAGTCCGAGCGGGCCGAGCCAGGGGAAGAACGGCGTGATCGGGATGTAGGGCACCCCCAGCAGCCGGGCCAGCGTGGGGATGTTGCCGACCAGCGGGTAGATCTCCTCGGCCCCGACCACCGACAGCGGGATGATCGGCACACCGGTCCGGAGCGCCGCCGAGACGAACCCGCCGCGGCCGAAGCGCTGCAGCTTGTAGCGGTCGGAGTACGGCTTGCCGATGCCCTTGAACCCCTCGGGCCAGACACCGACGAGCTCGCCGCCGTTGAGCATCCGCTCGGCGTCCTCGTTGCAGGCCAGGGTGGCGCCGCTCTTGCGGGCCAGGGCGCTGACCACCGGCATCCGGAAGACCAGGTCGGCCCCCAGCGGCCGCAGGTGGCGACCCGTGTGGTCGTGGATCGCGGCCAGCGTGACCAGGCCGTCGACCGGGATGGTGCCGGAGTGGTTCGAGACCACCAGCGCGCCACCCTCGGCGGGGATGTTCTCCGCGCCGATCACCTCGACCCGGAACCACTTCTCCGCGATCGGCCGCACCGCGGCGATCAGGAACCGCTCGGTGATCTCGGCGTCGAAGCCGTACTCGTCCACGACGTAGTCGCCGGTCACCCGGCGGCGCAGGAAGGCCAGGAACGCGGCGAGCTGCGGCTCCCAGTTCTCGCCGAACACCTCACGGGCGGCGTGCTGGAAGGCCGCCAGCCAGTCGGAGGTGGGGATGCCGCGGAGCGGGTGCCGCTCGCGAGTGGTCACCGGCCCGCGTTCCAGGTCGGCGACGGGCACCTCCGCCGGCGCGTCCGCCTCGGTGGGCTTCTGCTGCTCGGGGGCCGCGGGGGCCTCCGTGGCGGGAGCCGCCGGCTTGCGCTTCGGCCTGGCTCCGCCCGCGAGGTTGCGCGCCGCGGACGAGGGCTGGGTGCCGGTGCCCCGCCCCGGGCGGCCGCGCGTGCCGATCGGGATGATCTCGGCGTCACCCACGCTCGCCACCTCCCACCATCGCCGGTCCGACGAGCTGCTGCTCCAGCGCCGCGAGCATCCGGTCCGTGTAGCCACCCGTGGGCGGCAGCAGCGAGATGAAGTCCGCGAACGCCTGCTCGGTGGTGAACGCGGGCTCGAAGCCGAGCTCGGTGCGCATCCGGGTGGTGTCGACGCCGCGACCGTAGGTCAGGAACGCCAGCTGCTCGGGCGAGAAGTCCGCGACCCGCGCCGAGCGCAGCGCGGACCCGAGGCTGCCCACGGCGAACCCGGGCATCGGGACCGACGGCCGCTGCATCCGCCGGATCGCCTGGGAGAGCATCAGGATGCCGTCGCCGGCGACGTTGAAGGTGCCGGGGACGGGGTGGCGCACCGCGTGCTGGAGCACCGCGAACAGGTCGTTCTGGTGCAGGAACTGCAGCCGGGCGTCGAAGCCGAGCACCCGGGGGATCACCGGCAGCCGGAAGTACGACGTGATCGGGCTGGTGACGTGGGGGCCGATCACGTTGGCGCAGCGCAGCATCGTGACCCGGCAGTCGGGACGGCGCCGGGCGAACCCGCGCACGTACGACTCGACCTCCGCGACGTCCTTGGCGTAGCCCTCGCGCGGGGCGCGCCGGGGGCCCATGTCCTCGGTGAACATGGCCGGGTCGCGGCTGCTGGCGCCGTACACCGTGGTGCTGGACTTGACGATCAGGTGCTCGACGCGCGGCGACTTCTGGCACGCGGCGAGCAGCTGCATCGTCCCGATGACGTTGAGCTCCTTCATGGTGCTGCGGCCGCCGGCGCTGCCGGGGGTCGCGATCACGCTCATGTGGACGACGGTGTCGACGTCCTCCTTGGCGATGACCTTCGCGATGACCGGGGTGCGGATGTCGGCGCGGACGAACGACATGTCGCCGATGTCACCGCGCGGCGGCACCACGTCGACGCCGATGACGCGGCCGACCTCCGGGTCGGCGGCCAGGCTGCGCGCGAACCGACGGCCCAGGTCCCGGGAGACACCGGTGACCAGGACAACCCTGCCGCTGCGGTCGCTGACCATGGGGAGGGAGAGGGTCGACGGTTACTTGCCGAGCTTGCGACGCTGGACGCGCGTCTTCTTCAGCAGCTTGCGGTGCTTCTTCTTGGCCATGCGCTTGCGCCGCTTCTTGATGACAGAACCCACGGGATACCTCTCCGGACTACGGGACGACGCCCGGAGACGTCCGGACGACCCGGACAGCCTAACGGCGGCCCGGTTCCCGGAGGGAATCGTCCGGCGTGAAGTCGACCACCCGGGTCGACTTAGGGAGCGCCCCCGGAGCCGACCGAGCGGTCACCCCGCATTGTAGAAGCTGCGCCGGAGGTACTCGTCGACGTCTTCCTTCTTCACCCGGAAGGAGCGCCCCACGCGCACGGCCGCCAGCTCACCGCTGTGCACGAGGCGGTAGACGGTCATCTTGGAGACCCGCATCATCGCGGCCACCTCGGCAACGGTGAGGAACTTCGGGTCCGTGAGGTCACCAGAGTTCGCAGCCATCGCGCACCACACTTTCCTCGGCGCGCGGCGCCGGCTTCCCCACCGGCGACGGACGCGCGCGTCTCGGTGAGAATAGGGCCTGGAGTGACTCGTGGGGAAGAGGCAGGCAAAAGTTAACTGTTGAGGCCCGGCGTGTCGGCTTGAGCCGGTCAGGGCTGCGGGTCCAGCCCGTGGAGCGGGAACGCGGCCATCCGGGTGCTGTGGACCTGCCGGTCGAGCCAGGCGTGGGGGTCGTACCCCTCCTCCCAGGCACGGTACGCCGCGTCGTGCCCGTCGGACATGCCGCGGGGAGCAACCACCCCGAGCCGCTCCTGGACCAGCTCGCGCCAGCCCCCGGGCACCGGCGTCGCCGGGTCCAGCGGCCGGCCGGCGACCGCGGCCAGAAGGTGGCTCCAGGCCCGGGGCACCACCCGCACCACGGCGTACCCGCCGCCCCCGAGCGCCACCCACCGGCCCCCGGTGGTCTCGTGGGCCAGCTCGTGGAGCGCGAGGTACGCCGCCCGCTGGCCGTCGACGCTGAGGGTCAGGTCGGCGAGGGGGTCGTCGGCGTGCGAGTCGCAGCCGTGCTGGGTGACCAGGACCTGCGGGTCGAACTCCCGCACCAGCGGCGGCACCACCGCGTGGAACGCCCGCAGCCAGCCCGCGTCCCCGGTGCCCGGCGGGAGGGCGACGTTGACCGCCGTACCCTCCGCGTCGGGACCGCCGGTGTCCTCGGCGAACCCGGTGCCCGGGAACAGGAACTGCCCCGACTCGTGCAGCGAGATCGTCAGCACCCGGGGGTCGTCCCAGAAGATCGCCTGCACCCCGTCGCCGTGGTGGACGTCGACGTCGACGTACGCCACCCGCTCGGCGCCCTGGTCGAGCAGCCAGCGGATGCCGACCGCCACGTCGTTGTAGATGCAGAACCCGCTGGCCCGGTCGGGCATCGCGTGGTGGAGGCCGCCGGCGACGTTGGCGCTGTGCAGGCTCTCCCCCGTCCACACCTGCCGGAACGCCTCGACGCTGGCGCCGACGACGTGGGCCGCGGCGTCGTGCATGCCGGCGAACACCGGGTTGTCGTCGGTGCCGAGGCCGCGCAGCTCCTCGCCCGGGCCCGGGCTGCGGCTCATCCGCTGCACCGCCTCGATGAGGGCCGGCTCGTGGACCGTGGCGATCAGGTCGTCGTCGGCCACCGGCGCCGGCAGCACCCGGAGGCCGTCGAGCACGCCGAGCTCGTCGGCGAGCCGGATGGTGAGGTCGACCCGGATCGGGGACATCGGGTGCCGCGGACCGAAGTCGTACGCCGTCAGGCTCGGGTCGAAGACCACGCTGGCGGCGCCGAGGCACGAGGACGCCGCGGAACCCATGTGCGGCAACCTACTCGGCCGTGCCACACTGGTGAGCGTGCGTCAGTCCTCGAACTTGAGCTGGTGGACCGCCTGACCGGGCGGACCACCTGACGCAGCACGCACTCTTCCATCGGCCGCCCGCGGGGCGGCCGTTCTCGTCGTCGGGCCGGTACGTCGCCCCGTGGGCCTCACCCACAGGAGCACGACATGAACACCACCACCACCACCGACCGCCGGCTGTCCCTGCTGACCCCGAGCGGCCACCTGACCCTCGGCAACCTCCTCGGCGCGCTGCGCCCGATGGCCGCCGAGCAGGCGCACGCGGACTGCTTCTACGGCATCTCCGACCTGCACGCGCTGACCACGCCGCAGGACCCGGCGGCGCTGCGGGAGCGGGTCCGCGAGCAGGCCACGCTGCTGCTCGCCGCCGGGCTCGACGAGAGCACGCTCTTCGTGCAGAGCCGGGTGCCGACGCACACCCGGCTGAGCTACCTGCTCGAGTGCGTCGCCACCACCGGCGAGCTGAGCCGGATGATCCAGTTCAAGGAGAAGTCGCGGGCCGGGCAGTCGGTGCGCGCGTCGCTGTTCACCTACCCGGTGCTGATGGCCGCCGACATCCTGCTCTACAAGCCCGCCCGGGTGCCCGTCGGCGACGACCAGCGCCAGCACGTCGAGCTCGCCCGCGACCTCGCGATCCGGTTCAACACGACGTACGGCGACGTGTTCACGGTCCCCGAGATCACCACGCCGCGCGCCGGGGCGCGGGTCCGCGACCTCGCCGACCCGACCCGCAAGATGTCGAAGTCCGGGGAGGGTGCCGGCGCCATCCGGCTGCTGGACCCGCCGGACGTGGTGCGCCGCAAGATCGCGCGGGCGGTCACCGACAGCGACACCGGACCCGACGCGGTGCGGTCCGCCGAGCACAAGCCGGGCGTGAGCAACCTGCTCGACATCCTGGCCGCGTGCGGGGGCTCGGCCGACGGGATCACGACGTACGGCGCCCTCAAGCGCGCGGTCACCGACGCCGTGGTCGCCGAGCTCGAGCCGCTGCAGAAGCGGTACGCCGAGCTCGCCGCCGACCCGGCGTACGTCACCGAGGTCTACGAGGCCGGCGCCGCCCGCTGCCGCGAGGTCACCGAGCCGGTGCTCGCCGCCGCCACCGCCGCGATGGGGCTGTGAGGGTGGCGCTCAGGACCCCTCGGCGAGCTGGCGCGAGCGGTCGCGGGCGGCCTCCATGGCGGCGAGGAACGCGGCCCGCACCTTGTGGATCTCCAGCTCGCGCAGCGCGGACGCGGTGGTGCCGCCGGGCGAGGTGACCTGCTCGCGGAGCACCGCCGGGTGGGTGCCGGTCTCGCGGAGCATCTTCGCCGAGCCGACCACGGTCTGGATGACCAGGTCGCTGGCGGTGGCGCGGGGCAGCCCCAGGTGCACGCCGGCCTCGATCATCGACTCCACCACGAAGAAGATGTACGCCGGCCCGGAGCCGCTGATCGCGGTGACCGCGTCCTGCTGCCGCTCGGGGATGCGGACGACGCGCCCGACGGACCCCATCAGCTCCTCGGCCTCGGCGAGGTGCGCGTCGTCGCAGTGCGAGCCCGGGGAGATCGCCGCCATCCCCTCGTCGACGAGGGCGGGAGTGTTGGGCATGACCCGCACCACCGCCACCCCGTCGGGCACCCGCGACTCGATGAACCCGGTGGTGATGCCCGCGGCCAGCGAGACCAGCAGCTGGCCCGGTCGCAGCACGCCGGAGATCTCGTCGAGCAGGTCGCCCATGTCCTGCGGCTTCACGACCACCGCGACGGTGTCGGCCTTGGAGGCGGCCTCGACGTTGGAGACGACCGCCACGCCGTACCGCTCCTCGAGCTCGGCGGCGCGCTCGGCGCGCTTCTCGCCGACGAGCAGCTGGTCGACCCGGCGGCCGGCGCGGACGAGGCCGGAGAGCAGGGTCTCCCCCATCACCCCGGCGCCCAGGATCGCTGTCTGCTTCACCCGTCAAGGATGACAGGTCGGACGTGGCGGCGGTGCACTACTTCTTGGAGACCAGCGACTTCAGGAAGAAGGTCAGGTTGCGCGGCCGCTCGGCCAGCCGGCGCATCAGGTAGCCGTACCACTCCTCGCCGTACGGCACGTAGACCCGCACGGTCTCGCCGCTGGCGGCCAGCCGCTTCTGCTCCTCGGGCCGGATGCCGTAGAGCATCTGGAACTCGTAGGTGCCCTGCGCGCGGCCGTACCGGCTGGCCAGCGCCGAGGCGATCTCGATCATCCGCGGGTCGTGGGTGGCGATCATCGGGTAGCCCCGGCCGGCGAGCAGCACCTTGAGGCAGCGCACGTAGGACTTGTCGACCTCGACCCGCTCCTGGAAGGCGACCGACTCCGGCTCGTTGTACGCGCCCTTGCACAGCCGGACCCGGGAGCCCTCGTGGGCGAGCTCCCGGCAGTCGGCCTCGGTGCGGTGCAGGTAGGCCTGCAGCACCGCCCCGGTCTCGGGGAAGTCCTTGCGCAGCTCACGCAGGATCGACAGCGTCGAGTCGGTGGTGGTGTGGTCCTCCATGTCGAGGGTGACCGTGGTGCCGGCGTTGCGGGCCGCCCGGCAGATGGTGCGGGCGTTCTCGAGGGCGACCTTGTGGCCGGTCTCGGGCAGCGCCTGGCCGATCGCCGAGAGCTTGACCGACACCTCGGCGTGCCGCTGGAGCCCCGCGGCGGTGAGCCGCTTGAGCAGGGCGACGTACTCGGCCACCTTGGCGTCGGCCTGCTCGGCGTCGAGCGTGTCCTCGCCGAGGAAGTCGAGGGTCACGCTCAGCCCGTCACCGACGAGCTGCGCCGTCGCCTGGACCGCGGCCTCCGTGGACTCGCCCGGCACATAACTGCGGACGATCCCCGACGAGACCGGCATCGTGCTGACCAGCTTCTTGACCGTGGTACTGCGCGAGAGCAGCAGCAGCGGTTCCCGGAGCAGCGGCATGGCGCCACGGTACGCCGCAATCCGGGCCCACCGGCGGTCAGGGAGTACGTCGGCGCAGCGTCGCCGCCCCGACCGCGAGCCCGCCGACCACGAACGCCGCGACCACCGCCAGGTCGGCCCACACCTCGCCGGTGGACGAGCTGCGGGTGAGGTGCTCCATCGCGTCGACGGCGTACGACAGCGGCAGCACGTCGGAGATCGCGTGCAGGGTGTCGGGAAGGTCCTCGCGGGCGATCAGCAGGCCGCACAGCAGGATCTGCGGGATCACCACGACCGGCATGAACTGCACGGCCTGGAACTCGGTCTGCGCGAACGCGGAGACGAAGAGGCCGAGCGCCGTACCCAGGACGGCGTCCACGATCGCGACCACGCACAGCAGCCACACCGGGCCGACGACGTCCAGGTCCAGGAACCACACGCTCACCGCGACCGCGAGCGCCGACTGCAGCGCCGCGACCACGCCGAACGCCAGGGCGTAGCCGAGCAGGAAGTCGAGCTTGCCCATCGGCATCGCGAGCAGCCGCTCGAGGGTGCCGCTGCTGCGCTCACGGAGCGTGGTGACGCTGGTGACCAGGAACATGATGATGAACGGGAACAGCGCCATCAGCGCCGGGCCGATCCGGTCGAACACCGGGCCGGCGTCCTTGAACATCCACCACAGCAGCGCGACCAGGAGCGCGGGGACGACGAGCAGCATCGCCATGGTGCGGTGGTCGCGGCGCAGCTGGGTGAGGACGCGGACGGCGACCGCCATCGTGACCCGGGTGCTCATGCTGCCGCCTCGACGAGGTGGAGGAAGGCGCTCTCGACGTCGTCGGCGCCCGCGCTGCTCTTGATCGCGGCCGGGGTGTCGTCGGCGATGATCGCACCCTCGCGCATGAGCAGCAGCCGGTCGCACCGCTCGGCCTCGTCCATGACGTGGCTCGAGACCAGCACGACGGCACCCCGGTCGGCGAGCCGGTGGAAGAGCTGCCACAGGTCGCGCCGGAGCACGGGGTCGAGGCCGACGGTGGGCTCGTCGAGGACGAGCAGGTCGGGGTCGTTGAGCAGCGCCACCGCGAGGCTGGCCCGGGAGCGCTGGCCACCGCTGAGCCGACCGACGACCTGGTCCCGGTACCGGCCCAGGTCGACGGCCTCGATGGCGGCGTCGATCCGGTCGTCGGCCGCGCCGAGCACGCGGGCGAAGAACCGGAGGTTCTCGGCGACGGTGAGGTCGTCGTACACGCTCGCGGCCTGGGTGACGTAGCCGACCCGGTCGCGCAGCGGCCGGCTCCCGGCGGGCTCACCGAAGACCGTGATCGAGCCGCCCGCGACCTGCTGCACCCCGACGATCGCGCGCAGCAGCGTGCTCTTCCCGCAGCCGGACGGCCCGAGCAGGCCGGTCACCCCGTCCTGCAGGCGCAGGTCCAGGTCGGTCAGCACCGGGCGCCCGCCGCGCACGACGGTCAGCCCGGTCACCTCCACCGGTGATTTCATCATGTGTTGAATTGTTGCATCCGGAGGTGGCCGCGACAAGCGCCCGACGGGCGCGATTGCGCCCGTTGTGACGGGTGCAGCGGCGCGCGGCCGTGTCAACCGGCGCGATTGCGCCCGTTGTGACGGGCGCAGCGGCGCGCGGCCGTGTCAACCGGCGCGATCGCGCGGAAATGGTCAGGGCAGGTCGGCGGTGAGGTAGCGCTGCAGGGTCGGGGCGTAGATCGCGACCACGTCGTCGGGCGGCAGCGAGGCGAGCGGCTCCACGGCGACGACGTAGCGCAGCATGATCAGCCCGAGCATCTGGCTGGCGACCAGTGGCATCCGCAGCTCGGGGCGGTCGATGCCCAGCGCCTCCCCGACCGGGCCGAGCACGACCGGCAGGAAGCCCTCGCGCACCAGCCGCTCGCCGTCGGCGTCCAGCACCCCGCGGAACACCGCGACCAGGCGGACCCGGATCTCCGGCTCGTCCCACACCGACAGGAACGCCCGCACCAGCCGCTCCGCCGCCCCGTCGAGCCCGCCCTCCGCGATCGCCGGCAGCAGCACCCTGCGCGGGTCGACCGGCAGCTCGAGGGCCGCGACGAAGAGCTCGTCCTTGGTGCCGAAGTAGTGGTGCACGAGAGCCGGGTCGACGCCGGCCTCGGCAGCGATCGAGCGGATCGACGCCCGGGCGAAGCCCTGCTCGGCGAACCGGTGCCGGGCCGCGGCCAGGATCGCCGCCCGGGTGTCCGGGGCGCCGGGACGACGGCCCCGCGGCGCGGGCGTCCGGGTGCTGCTCATCGGGCGCTCACGGCGTCACCACGGCGTAGTGGTTGCGGGCGAACTCGAGCGACTCGCGCAGGTCGCGCTCCCGCTCCTCCTTCGACCCGCACCGCCGGGTGTTGATCTCCACCACGATGTCGCCCTCGAACCCGGAGCCGGCGAGGTGGCGGAGGAACGACGCCGCCCCGACGTCGCCGCGGCCCGGCACCAGGTGCTCGTCCTTGGCCGAGGCGGTGCCGTCGGTGAGGTGGATGTGCCGGAGCCGGGTCCCCATCCGGCGCGCCATCGCGATCGGGTCGTCGTGCGCGATCGCCGCGTGGGAGAGGTCGATCGCGGTGTTGGCGTACGGCTCGGCCGACGGGTCCCAACCGGGGACGTACATCTCCATGCCCCGGCGGCCGCGGCGCGAGGTGGCCCGCCACGGGTACATGTTCTCGACGGCGAAGCGGATGCCGGTGGAGTTCTCGAGCGCGGCGATGCCGTTGACGAAGTCGCGGGCGTACTCGCGCTGCCAGCGGAACGGCGGGTGTACGACGACCACCTCGGCGCCCACCGCCTCCGCCATCTCCGCGGAGCGCTGCAGCTTGCCCCACGGCTCGGTGCCCCAGACCCGCTGGGTGAAGAGCAGGCACGGCGCGTGGACCGCGCAGATCGGCATCGCGTGGTGCTCGGAGAGCTGCTTGACCGCGGACACCTGCTGGCTCAGCGCGTCGATGCCGACCATCACCTCGACGGCGTCGTACCCGATCGCCGCGGCGTAGGTGAAGGCGTGCGCCGTCGACTCGGGGTACACCGAGACGGTCGACAGACCCACCCGCATCGGGCTGCTCACCGGGCCACTCACCGGTCGGTGACCGAGAGCTTGTCGATGCGCTCGAGGATCACGCCCTCACGCAGTGCCCAGGGGCAGATCTCCAGCTCTGCCAGGTCGAAGATGTCCATGCAGGCCTCGGCGACCAGGGCGCCGGGCACGATCTGGTGGGTGCGGCTCGGCGACACCCCCGGCAGCTGCGCGAGCTCGTCGGCGGGCATCGCGACCAGCTTGGGGATCCACTCGCCGAGGTCGTCGAGGCGCAGCGTCCGCGGCACCAGCGGCCCCTCGGCCGAGGGCGCCGCACCGCAGATCCGGGCGAGGGAGCGGAACGTCTTGGACGTCGCGGCCGCGCGGTCCGGCGTACCACCGCGGAGCAGGTTGCCGGCGTCGCGGGCGATCTCGCGGCGGATCCGGCGGCGCAGCCCGGTCAGCTCCGCGTCGCCGGTCCCCCGGTCGAGCAGCTCGCGGGCGAGACGCGCCGCGCCGAGCGGCAGCGACCACGCGACGTCGGGGCGCTCGTCGACGCCGCCGGCGATCTCCAGGGAGCCGCCGCCGATGTCGAACACCGCGAGCCGGCCGCTGGACCAGCCGAACCACCGGCGTACGGCGAGGAAGGTCAGCCGGGCCTCGTCCTCCCCCGACAGCACCTCGATCTGCACGCCGGTGCGCTCGCGCACCGTGTCGAGGACCGCGTCGGAGTTGACCGCGTCGCGCACCGCGGAGGTCGCGAACGACAGCATCTCCTCGCAGCCCTTGTCGTCGGCGACGTCCAGCGCCTCGGCAGTGAAGCCGACCAGGGCCTCGATGCCCGACTCGCGCACCGCGCCCTGCTCGTCGAGGTGCTCGGCCAGCCGCAGCGGGCGCTTGTGCGAGAAGGCCGGGAGCGGCGCCGAGCCGCCGTGCGCGTCCACCACCAGCAGGTGGCCGGTGTTGGAGCCGATGTCGAGCACGCCGAGGCGCATGCCTCCAAAGTACCGCCGTAGGGTGGGCCCCATGCCCGAGGTTCCCCTGGACTTCCCACGTGCCTTCGTGGAGTTCGTGAACCCCGCCGACGACTCCGAGGTGCTGCGCTGCGACCTCACCTGGCTCACCTCGAGCTACATGTGCATCTTCGGCCAGGGCTGCCGCGGCATCTACGCCGACGCCCCGGACACCGGGTGCTGCACCCTCGGCGCGCACTTCGCCGACCGCGCCGACGAGAAGCGGGTGGCGCGGTACGTCGACCAGCTCGACGAGGACCTGTGGCAGTTCCACCCGGGCCGCCGGGTCCGCAAGAGCGACTGGATCGAGACCGACGACGACGGCGAGCGCAAGACCCGCGTGGTCGAGGTCGACGGCCAGTCCGCGTGCGTCTTCCACAACCGCAAGGACTTCCACTCCGGCGCCGGCTGCGCGCTCCACGGGCTGGCGCTCCAGCAGGGCCGCAACCCCCTGGAGACCAAGCCCGACGTGTGCTGGCAGCTGCCGATCCGCCGTACCTTCCGCGACGTCGAGCGCGCCGACGGCACGACGTACACCGAGGTGACGATCGGCGAGTACGACCGCCGCGGGTGGGGCGCCGGTGGGCACGACCTCGACTGGTACTGCTCGGGCAACACCGAGGCCCACGTGGCGGTCGAGCCGGTCTACCTGACCCACGAGGCCGAGCTGGTCGCGCTGATGGGCCGGCCGGCGTACGACGAGCTGGTGCGGCACTGCGAGGCGCACGTCCGGTCCCGCTCCGCGCTGGCCCTGCACCCGGCCGACCCGCACTGACCGCGAAACCCTCGACGTCAAGAGACCCCGACCCCACTGTCCCGTCGGCGAACGGCGTTGCCGAGAATGATCGACATGCGCCTCGACCATCTGTCCTACGCCGCCGGCCCTGACGGTCTCCTCGGGACGGCCGAGCGCATCGGCTCACTGCTCGGCCGCTCGTTCGTCGACGGCGGCGTGCACCCGCGCTTCGGGACCCGCAACATGATCATGCCGCTGGCCGACCGCACCTACCTCGAGGTCGTCGAGGTGCTCGACCACCCGGCGTCGGACAAGGCGCCGTTCGGCCAGGCGGTGCGGGCCCGCTCCGCGCTCGGCGGCGGCTGGCTCGGCTGGGTGGTCGCGGTCGACGACATCAGCGTGGTCGAGGAGCGGCTGGGCCGGGCCGCGGCGGCCGGCAACCGGCACCGCCCGGACGGCACCGAGCTGCTGTGGAAGCAGATCGGCGTCAACGGCCTGATCGCCGACCCGCAGCTGCCGTTCTTCGTGCAGTGGGAGGTGCCCGACGAGCTGCACCCGTCCGCGGGTGCCGACGGGTCGCTCTCGCTGGCCTGCCTCGAGATCGCCGGCGACCCGCAGCGGGTGAGCGAGTGGCTCGGCGAGCCGGTCGAGGCGCCGCTGGAGGACGTGAAGGTCGAGTGGGTCGCCCCGCACGGCACGCCGGGCATCATCGCCGTGCAGGTGCAGACCCCGCAGGGCCTCGTCCGTATTTGAGCCACCTCCCGGGCGCCATCGAGAGCGCCAACATCTGGCGGCACACCGCCACCTACGAGATCGAGAACCGCGCCGCCGACCCCGACGGCCGGATCGAGGCCGCGATGGCCGCGATCGCGTCGTGGGAGAGCCGCACCGTCCTCGACGTCGGCTGCGGCACCGGCTACCACCTGCCGATGTTCGCGCGCACCGCGGCGCGGGTCGTGGGCGTCGAGCCGCACACCGGGCTGGTCGCGCTGGCGCGCCGACGTACCCGGTCGCTGGCGAACGTGCGGGTGCTGGCCGGCACCGCCCAGTCGCTGCCGCTGCCGGACGCGTCGGTCGACGTCGCGCACGCCCGGTGGGCCTACTTCTTCGGCCCCGGCTGCGAGCCCGGCCTCGCCGAGCTGGACCGGGTGATGCGGCGCGGGGGTACGGCGTTCGTCATCGACAACGACGCCTCGCGCTCGACGTTCGGCGCCTGGTTCCGGCGCGGCTACCCGCACCTGGACCCGCCCGAGGTGATGGAGCGGTTCTGGTCCACGCGCGGCTGGACCCGGACGCCGATCGACATGGGCTGGCGGTTCGAGTCCCGCGCCGACCTCGAGGCCGTGGTGCGGATCGAGTTCCCGCCCGAGGCCGCGGAGACGATCCTCGCCCACCACGAGGGGCTGGAGGTCGACTACGCGGTCAACCTCTGGTCCAGGACCTACTGAGGCTGCCGAAACAGCGCGATTGCGCCGTTTGACACCGCCCGCGGCCCTCGCGCCGGTATGAACCGGCGCGATCGCGCCGAAATAGTCGGCGCGTCAGCTCGATCCCCGTACCGCCAGCGTCGGGGGAAGCAGCACGCCCGAGCCGAGGGACGGCGGGTGGGCGAGCAAACCTTCGAGGGCCTTGACGATCTCGACCGCGGCGAGCTCGAGCGGCTGGCGGACCGAGGTGAGGCCGGGGTAGACGACTTGGGCCACCTGGGAGTCGTCGAAGCCCACCACCGCGATGTCGCGGCCCGGGTGCAGGCCGCGCTCGGCCAGGGTGTGCAGCACGCCCATCGCGAGCGTGTCGGAGGCGCAGACGAACGCCGTGGGGTGCGCCTCGTCGAGCAGCACCGCGCTGGCCTCGCGACCGCTGTGCACCGTGTCCTCGACCCGCGAGGCCAGGCCGGTGGTGGGCAGGCCGCGGGACTTCAGGGCGCGGGACCACCCCGAGCGGCGGTCCTCACCGATCCGCGACTCCTTGCGCCAGCCGATCCACGCGATCCGCTCGTGGCCGCGGTCGAGCAGGTGCCGGGTGGCCAGCTCGGTGCCGGCGGCACCGTCGACGTCGACCCAGGGGTGGTGCGCGTCGGGGTCGTCCCAGGGTCGGCCGAACGCGACGAACGGCGCCCGGCGCTCGCGCAGCCAGGCCGCCTGCGGGTTGCCGAGGTAGGTGTCGGTCACCACGAACGCGTCGACGGCGGTCGAGCGGAGCAGGTCGTCGTACCCCACCATCGCGTTGCTGGGGTCGCCGGCGAAGAGCAGGACGTGGTAGCCGGCCTCGCGCGAGGTCTCCACGAGCGAGTGCACGAACCGGTCCATCGCGGCGTTCGCGGTGCCCTCCTGTGCCGGGGTCATCCGCAGCCCGATCAGGTTCGAGGAGCGGGTGCGCAGGTTGCGGGCCGCGCGGTTGGGCAGGTAGCCGAGCTCCTCGATCGCCTCCTGCACCCGGGCCAGGGTGTCGGCGCGGAGCAGCTCGGGGTTGTTGACGGCGTTCGAGACCGTCTGCCGGGAGACGCCGGCGAGCTCGGCGACGTCGGCCAGCGTGGGCGGAGCGGCGCGGCCGCGGCCCGGGTCCCTGCTCACGGTGGCCTCCACGCTGCCGCTTCCTGGAACGTTCCAAGCGGAGCATAACCGGGGCTCCGGGGTGGCGCAGGAGTCCTGTCGGTCCCGGCGCCTAGCCTGCGGACCATGGCGAAGACACCCCGGCCCGGCCACCGCTGCACCGAGTGCGGTTGGGAGACCGCGAAGTGGGTCGGCCGGTGCGGCGAGTGCCAGGCGTGGGGCTCGGTCGTCGAGGTCGCGGCCCCGGCCACGCGGACGACGGCGGCGCCGGTCACCAGCGCGGCGGTGCCGATCGGCCAGGTCTCGGTCGAGGCGTCCCGGTCCCGCACCAGCGGCGTGCCCGAGCTCGACCGGGTGCTGGGCGGCGGGCTGGTCCCGGGCGCCGCGGTGCTGCTCGCCGGCGAGCCCGGGGTCGGCAAGAGCACCCTGCTGCTCGAGGTGGCCGCCCAGACCGCGCGCACCGGCGGCCGCACCCTCTACGTCACCGGCGAGGAGTCGGCCAGCCAGGTGCGGCTGCGGGCCGACCGCACCGGTGGGGTGCAGGACGAGCTCTACCTCGCCGCCGAGACCGACCTGGGCGCCGTGCTCACCCACATCGAGCAGACCCGGCCCTCCCTGCTGGTGGTCGACTCGATCCAGACCATCGGTGCCTCCGGGGTCGAGGGCGTGCCGGGCGGGGTCACCCAGGTCAAGGAGGTGGCCGCGGCGCTGGTCCGGGTCGCCAAGACCCGCAACATCACCACGGTGATCGTCGGCCACGTCACCAAGGAGGGGTCGATCGCCGGGCCCCGGGTGCTCGAGCACCTCGTCGACGTGGTGCTCCACTTCGAGGGCGACCGCAGCAGCCGGTTCCGGATGGTCCGCGCGATCAAGAACCGCTTCGGCCCGGTCGACGAGGTGGGCTGCTTCGACCTCGGGCCGGAGGGCATCGCCGCGGTCGCCGATCCCACGGGCCTGTTCGTCGAGCACCACCACGGCCGGGTCCCGGGCACCTGCGTCGCGGTCACGATGGAGGGCCGGCGGCCGCTGCTGGCCGAGGTGCAGGCGCTGGTCACCCACACCGCCCAGGAACGGCCGCGGCGCACCACCTCCGGCCTCGACGGCTCCCGGCTGGCGATGGTGCTCGCGGTGCTGCAGCAGCACGCGGGGCTCCGGCTGAGCGGGTACGACGTCTTCGCCTCCACCGTCGGCGGGGCCCGGCTCACCGACCCGGCGAGCGACCTCGCGGTGGCGGTGGCGCTGTCCTCGGCGACGTTCGGCCGGCCGACGCCGGCTGGCGTGGTGGCGATGGGCGAGATCGGGCTGGCCGGCGAGCTGCGCCGGGTGCGCGACCTGCAGCAGCGGCTCGCCGAGGCCGCCCGGCTGGGGTTCGAGATGGCGGTCGTCCCGGCCGAGCGCACGGACGTCGACGACTGGGGTACCGCCAAGGAGCGCAAGGTCGACGGGATGCTGGTGGTCCCCGTGCCCGACGTGAGCCGGGCGCTGCGCGTGCTCGACCTCGGTCGACGGTCGAAGCCCGCGCTCGAGGCGGTGCACGACGGTTAGACTCCCCCGGCCGAACGAGATCGAGACGATGGGGTGAGCATGGCGGCCGACCGAAGCGACGAGCTGCGCCTGCGCGAGACGCTGGCGCTGATCGCTCCGGGCACCGCTCTGCGCGACGGCCTGGAGCGGATCCTCCGCGGCCGGACCGGCGCGCTGATCGTGCTCGGCAACGACCGGACCGTGGAGCAGATCTCGACCGGGGGCTTCGAGCTCGACGTCCCCTTCACCGCCACCGGCCTGCGCGAGTTGGCGAAGATGGACGGCGGCATCATCCTCGACAAGGACATCACCCGGATCATCCGGGCGGCGGTCCACCTGATGCCCGACCACACGATCCCGTCGGAGGAGACCGGCACCCGGCACCGCACCGCCGACCGGGTCGCGCGGCAGACCGGGTTCCCGGTGATCTCGGTGTCGCAGTCGATGCAGATCATCGCGGCGTACGTCGGCGAGACCCGGCACGTGCTCGAGGACTCCGGGCAGATCCTCTCCCGCGCCAACCAGGCGTTGGCGACCCTCGAGCGCTACAAGCTGCGCCTCGACGAGGTGTCCAGCACGCTCTCCGCCCTGGAGATCGAGGACCTGGTCACGGTGCGCGACGTCGCGGTCGTGGCCCAGCGGCTGGAGATGGTGACCCGGATCGCCCGCGAGATCGAGGACTACGTGCTCGAGCTCGGCACCGACGGCCGGTTGCTCGCGCTCCAGCTGGAGGAGCTGGTCACCGGCGTCGACCAGGAGCGGGAGCTGGTGATCCGCGACTACGTGCCGGCCGGGCGCCGTACCAAGCCCGACAAGCTGCTGGCCCGGCTCGAGGCGCTCTCCGCGACCGAGCTGGTCGACCCCGCCTCGGCGGCGCGGGTGCTCGGGCTCGGCACCGGCGAGCACCTCGACGGCGCGGTGGCCCCGCGCGGCTACCGGCTGCTCGCGAAGGTGCCACGGTTGCCACCGTCCGTGGTCGACCGGCTGGTCGAGCACTTCGGCACCCTGCAGAAGCTGCTGTCGGCGAGCGTCGACGACCTGCAGGCCGTCGAGGGCGTCGGCGAGCTGCGCGCCCGCAGCGTCCGCGAGGGCCTCTCCCGGCTCGCCGAGTCGACCATCCTGGAGCGGTACGTCTGAGCCGTCAGCCCGAGGTGCGTGGCTGGTCCTCGTGCTGGTTGGGGTTGCCCTGGCCCTGACCGGGCTTCTGGTTCGGCTTCTGCTTGGGCTGGGTCGGGTTGGCCGGCGGCGGGATCACCTTGGCGGTCGGCCGCTTCAGCTCGAAGCGCGCCTCGGACGGCTCCCCGCCCAGCGCCGCGGCGTGCACGTGGTAGGTGCCCGGAAGCGCCCACTGCGTCTGGACCGGGCAGCCGGCCGCCGAGCGCCGCGCCTTCCACACCACGTCGACGAACGTCGTCACGTCGCGGCGGACCACGACACCCTCGGTGGGGATCGCGTTGGGGCACTCGCCGCTGGTCCAGATCCGGTCGTCACCGGAGGTGATCTTGACCGCGACGTGCTGCGGCGACACCCGCCAGGTGCAGGCCGGCGAGCTGGCGGTGCGCAGCTCGAGGGTCACCGTCACCGGGCGGCCGGCGACCGCCTGCTCCACCGTCGGGGTGATCAGGATGTCGGAGTCCTCGCACGGCCCCTCGGGCTGCGCCAGCACCGGCTCCTGCGGCTCGGTGGAGCGCTTGGGCTTGCGCGGCTTCTTCTCCTGCGGCGTCGTCAGGTCGTCCGGCGGCGCCTCGCTGGTGTCACCGGACACCTGGGTGGCCGCCGCCGCGCCCTTCGGGTCCTCGTCCCCGCCGCCGAAGAGCCGGGTGACCACGAGGACCAGCGCCACGGCGAGACCCAGCACCAGCAGCCGGCGCCGCCAGTACACGCTCGCCGGCAACGGTCCCCGGGTCAGCGAGGTCATGGCTGGCACGCTAGTTGCGCGGCGACCGCCGGTGTCGGCGCCACACCGCAGCGGACCTAGGATCCACGCCGATGCACGACGAGATCCTGCACTGGTACGCCGGGCACGCGCGCGAGCTGCCGTGGCGTGACCCGGCGGCGAGCCCGTGGTCGGTGCTGGTCTCGGAGGTCATGCTGCAGCAGACGCCGGTGGTCCGGGTGCTGCCCGTGCACGAGGAGTGGCTGCGCCGGTGGCCGACGCCCGCTGCGCTGGCGGCGGAGGCGCCCGGGGAGGCGGTGCGAGCCTGGGGCCGGCTCGGCTACCCGCGCCGCGCGCTGCGCCTGCACGCGGCGGCGGAGGCGATCGTCGAGCGGCACGGCGGCGCGGTGCCCCCGTCGTACGACGACCTGCTCGCGCTGCCGGGGATCGGCGACTACACCGCGGCGGCGGTCGCGGCGTTCGCGTTCGGCCGCCGGCACGTCGTGCTCGACACCAACGTGCGCCGGGTGCTGGCCCGGGCGGTCGCGGGCGAGGAGTTCCCGGCCCGCAGCCCGACCCGCGCCGAGCGCGACCGGGCGGCGGCGCTGCTGCCCGACGACGGCCGGGTCGCGGCCCGGTGGTCGGTGGCGGTGATGGAGCTCGGCGCCCTGGTGTGCACCGCCGCCCGACCCGGCTGCGACGACTGCCCGGTCGCGTCGCTGTGCGCCTGGCGCGCCGCCGGCTACCCGGCGTACGACGGCCCGCCGCGGCCGGTCCAGCGCTGGGCCGGCACCGACCGTCAGTGTCGCGGCCGGCTGCTGGGCGTGGTCCGGGACGCGCCGGACGCCGTGCCCCGCGAGCGGCTGGACGCGGCCTGGCCGGACGCGGCGCAGCGGGAGCGCTGCCTCGCGGGGCTGCTGGAGGACCGGCTGCTGGTCAGGACCGGCGCAGGAGACTACGCACTGCCCTGATCCGGCCCTCGGGGGAGTCCTTCGGGGGGTGCGGGTGGAAGACGCGCTTGGGCAGCGGCCGCAGCTCGTCGAGGGCGGCCATCAGCTCGTCGTACCCGCCCGGCGGGAAGTCGGCCGGCCGGTGCGTGCCGTTGCGCGGGTCGACCTCGACCAGCAGCCCGAGGTCGCGGAGCGTGTCCAGGTCGTCCTCGGTGGTGCGCTCGAACAGCCGCATCAGGTACTCGCGCGCCGTCCCCTCGTCGAGGTCCTTGCGGATCAGCGCCCGCAGCGCGCTCGCGGTGTTGCCCCGGGCGGGGCGGAAGTTCGGCGCCGCCCCCGAGGCCACCAGCGCGGCCCACTTCCGGACGAACTCCTCCCCCGAGTACGACTCGTAGTGCAGCACCCGCAGCGCCGAGTGCCGGAACGCGTCCAGCTCCTCGCGCTCGGCGTCCACGGCCCGGTGCAGGGTCAGCCAGCCCTCGGCCCGCGGGCGCATCCCGGGCTTGCCCTCGACGTGGCCGTGGAAGTACACGCCGTTCGCCGGCCGCTCGATGACCCCGAGCGCGTGCAGCAACGCGAGGTCGTCGTCGTCGAGGAGGGTCTTGAACCAGGTCGGGTCGTCGTCCCAGCGCTTCCGGCTCACCGCCTCGAGCGGCGCCAGCCGCACCGCGACGACGTCCTCGGGGACGTGGTCGAGCACGCCCCGGTCGACCTGGACGATCTCGTCGCCGTCGACGTGGAACAGCCACTCGGCCCAGTCGAACTTCGCGAGCACGTGCTTGAGCAGGTTCACGTTGATCCGTTGCCGTACGTTGAGCTGGCCGGGCTTGTCGCCCGCCCACCACTCCTTGCCGGTGCGGATGACGGTGACGTGCGGCTGCTCCTCGAGCCACTCGCGCACCTCGCGCTGGCCGTCGGCCCCCGCGGCGTCGAGGAAGATCACCATGTGGTCGACCCCGCCCGCCAGGTTGCCCCTCACGAACCGCTGCACGTTGGGGAGAGAGTCCTTGACCGTGCTGGCGGTGAAGAGCATGGGGGCAGGGTAGTCGGGCGGGAAGATTCACCGGTTAACCGGTGATTTGAACCGTTCTCGGACGAAGCTTCATGACAGAAGGGGAAGATTCACCGGTTAACCGGTGAATCTTCCCCTTCGACGTCGTGCGGACCTAGCTGGTGGCGCCCGCCTGGCCCTCGCCCTCGCCGGTCGACTTCGGCACGTCGCGCGGGCCCTCGGCCTCCTCGGTGCCCTCGGACGCGCCGACCTCGGCGGTCTCGAACGGCGGCAGGTCGGGGAGCGCGCCGAGCTTCTGGCCCTTGAACGTGAACGTCGCGCTCGGGCCCTCGCCCTCGACGTCGACGAGCACGATCTGGCCGGGGCCGACCTCGCCGTAGAGCATCTTCTCGGCGAGCACGTCCTCGATCTCGCGCTGGACGGTACGACGCAGCGGCCGCGCGCCCAGGACCGGGTCGAAGCCCCGCTCGGCGAGCAGGTTCTTCGCGGCCTGGGTGAGCTCGATCCGCATGTCGCGGTCGCGCATCCGCATCTCGACCGAGGCGATCATGTTGTCGACCATCGCGACGATCTGCTCCTGCGTGAGCGGCGGGAACACGATGACCTCGTCGACACGGTTGAGGAACTCGGGGCGGAAGTGCTGCTTGAGCTCCTCCGACACCTTGTTCTTCATCCGCTCGTAGGAGCTGGCGGTGTCGCCCACCTGCGAGAAGCCGAGGTTGAGGCCCTTGGCGATGTCGCGGGTGCCGAGGTTGGTGGTCATGATGATGACGCAGTTCTTGAAGTCGACCACCCGGCCCTGCGAGTCGGTCAGGCGACCTTCCTCGAGGATCTGCAGCAGGCTGTTGAAGATGTCGGGGTGGGCCTTCTCGACCTCGTCGAAGAGGACCACGGAGAACGGCTTGCGGCGCACCTTCTCGGTGAGCTGGCCGCCCTCCTCGTAGCCGACGTAGCCCGGAGGCGAGCCGAACAGCCGCGAGACGGTGTGCTTCTCGCCGTACTCGCTCATGTCGAGCTGGATCAGCGCGTCCTCGTCGCCGAACAGGAACTCCGCCAGCGACTTCGACAGCCAGGTCTTACCGACACCGGACGGGCCGGCGAAGATGAACGAGCCGCCGGGCCGCTTCGGGTCCTTCAGGCCGGCACGGGTACGGCGGATCGCCCGCGCAAGCGCCTTGACGGCCTCCTCCTGGCCGATGACCCGCTTGTGCAGCTCCTCCTCCATCTTGAGCAGCCGCGTGGACTCCTCCTCGGAGAGCTTCACGATCGGGATGCCGGTGGCGACCGCGAGGACCTCGGCGATCAGCTCCTCGTCGACCTCGGCGACCTCGTCCATGTCGCCGGCGCGCCACTGCTTCTCGCGCTCGGCCTTCTTGAGGATCAGCTGCTTCTCCTCGTCGCGCAGCCGCGCGGCGGCCTCGAAGTCCTGGCCGTCGATCGCGGCCTCCTTGCGCTGCCGCACCTCGGCGATCTTGTCGTCGTACTCGCGCAGGTCGGCGGGCGCGGTCATCCGGCGGATCCGCAGCCGGGAGCCGGCCTCGTCGATCAGGTCGATCGCCTTGTCGGGCAGGAACCGGTCGGAGATGTAGCGGTCGGCCAGCGTCGCCGCCGAGACCAGCGCCTCGTCGGTGATCGTGACCCGGTGGTGCGCCTCGTACCGGTCGCGCAGGCCCTTGAGCATCTCGATCGTGTGCGCGATCGAGGGCTCGGCGACCTGGATCGGCTGGAACCGGCGCTCCAGCGCCGCGTCCTTCTCGAGGTACTTGCGGTACTCGTCGAGCGTGGTCGCGCCGATGGTCTGCAGCTCGCCGCGGGCCAGCATCGGCTTGAGGATGCTCGCCGCGTCGATGGCGCCCTCGGCCGCGCCGGCGCCGACGAGGGTGTGGATCTCGTCGATGAACAGCACGATGTCGCCGCGGGTGCGGATCTCCTTGAGCACCTTCTTGAGGCGCTCCTCGAAGTCACCGCGGTAGCGGCTGCCGGCGACCAGCGCGCCCAGGTCGAGGGTGTAGATCTGCTTGTCCTTGAGCGTCTCGGGGACGTTGCCCTTGACGATGTCCTGGGCCAGGCCCTCGACGATCGTCGTCTTGCCGACGCCGGGCTCGCCGATGAGGACCGGGTTGTTCTTGGTCCGGCGGGACAGGATCTGCATGACCCGCTCGATCTCCTGCTCGCGCCCGATGACCGGGTCGAGCTTGCCCTCACGGGCGTCCTGGGTGAGGTTGCGACCGAACTGGTCGAGCACCAGCGACGACGAGGGCGCGTCGCTGCTGCCCTGCGCCGCGGCGGTCTGGCTGGACTCCTTGCCCTGGAAGCCGGACAGCAGCTGGATGACCTGCTGGCGGACCCGGTTGAGGTCGGCGCCGAGCTTCTGCAGCACCTGGGCGGCGACGCCCTCGCCCTCGCGGATCAGGCCGAGCAGGATGTGCTCGGTGCCGATGTAGGAGTGGCCGAGCTGCAGCGCCTCGCGCAGG
>Ga0164243_10002156_pt1 | contig 32855 bp, 32 predicted proteins | sample OricompcompostOP_FD_108781 | JGI IMG/M metagenome (GOLD analysis project Ga0164243, IMG submission 108781) | Organic Plus compost microbial communities from Emeryville, California, USA - Original compost - Organic plus compost (OP) | ecosystem: Engineered > Solid waste > Mixed feedstock >... | reverse complement strand
CGGCAGGCTCCCGCTGCACGCCAGTGGTGTCGGGCAGGTGCTGCTGGCGTGGTCGCCGCCGGAGGAGCAGGAGGCCGTGCTGGCCGGCCCGCTCGAACGGTTCACCGACCGGACCCACGCCGACCCGTCCGGACTGCGGCGGGTCCTGGACGAGGTCCGCCGCTCCGGCGTGGCGGTCGCCAGCAATTCCATGCCCCTGCCCGCGCTGGCCATCGCGGCACCCGTGACGGACCGCGGTGGCGCCTGCGCCGCGGCGATGGCCGTGGTGGTGCCCAGTGAACTGACCTCGACGCCGTACGTGGCTGCGGTGATCGCGGCGGCGCGCGGCGCGTCCCGGGCGCTGGCGGCGTCCGGCGGATGACCTCAGCCCGGCAGGGCCATCGCCCGTAGCTCGGGTTTGCGGATCTTCCCGGTCGCGGTCTTGGGCAGCTCCGTGACGAACCGGATGTGCCGGGGCACCTTGAACGCGGCGAGCCGTTCCCGCAGCCTGCCGCGCAGCGCCTCGGCGTCCACATCGGTCTCGGTGATCACGAAGGCCAGCCCGGTTTCGCCCCAGCGTTCGTCCGGCACGCCGATCACCGCGGCCTCCACCACCTCCGGCAGGTCGAGCAACGCCGATTCCACCTCGGCGGGGTAGACGTTCTCCCCGCCGGAGATGTACATGTCCCGGTAGCGGTCGTGGATGTAGAGGTACCCCTCGTCGTCGAGCGATCCCGCGTCACCGGTGTGGTACCAGCCCTCGACGAGGACCTCGGCGGTGCGCTCGGGGTCGTTCCAGTACCCGGCCATCACGTTCGGCCCGCGCACGACGACCTCGCCGACCTCGCCGGGCCCGGCGTCGGTGCCGTCCGGGCGCACCACGCGCAGTCCGGTGAAGAACAGCGGCTTGCCCGCCGAGCCCACCTTCCGCTGCGCGTCCGCGGAATCCAGCACCGTGCAGCCCGGCGCGGCCTCGGTCATGCCGTAGGCCTGCTGCATGGTCACCCCGCGGGCGAGCCACGTCCGCAGCGTGGGCAGCGGCACCGCGGCTCCCGCGGCGCCGATGGTGCGCAGCGCCGACAGGTCGCGGGTGTGGAAGTCGGGGTCGCGGGCCATCGCGTCGAGCATCGTGGGCACGGCGAAGAACGACGTCACCCGTTGCTGTTCGATGATCCGCAGCGTCTCGGCCGGGTCGAACCGGCGGACGACGACGGCGCACCCGCCGCGCAGCAGCGTCGGGTTCACCGTGCCGTTGAGCCCGCCGATGTGGAAGAGCGGGGCCAGGGCCAGCGTCCGTTCCTGTGGCGTGAAGTCGAACCCGAGCATCTGGTTGACCGCGTTCCACGTCATGTTGCCGTGCGTGAGCACCGCGCCCTTGGGCTTGCCGGTGGTGCCCGACGTGTACATGATCAGGCACGGGTCGTCGAGCTCGACCGGCACGTCCCGCGGCTGCGGTGCGGCCGCGGCGACCAGCTCGTCCCACGGCACCGAGCCGTCCGGCACCGGCGGTTCCACCGCCACCCACCGGGTCCCGTCCATCCGCGGCAGCTGCGCGGCCGGGCCGTGCACCACCACCGTCGCCCCGGAATCCCGCAGCACGTACTGCACCTCGGGCGCGGTGAGCCGCACGTTGACCGGCACCCAGATCGCGCCGAGCTGCCCGCACGCGTACAGGGTCTCCAGCGCCGAGGGGTGGTTGCCGCTGATCCACGCCACCCGGTCGCCCGCGCCCACGCCGAGCGACGCCAGCGCTGAGGCGGCCCGCCGCACCCGCTCGGCGAACTGCCCGTGTGAGGTGGTGCCCCCCTCGAACCAGATCGCATCCCGGTCGGGCGCGATCGTGGCGCGGCGTTCCGGCCAGGAGCCGAGCCCGGCGTTACGCATCGCGCAGTCCGAGCGCCCGGATCGCGTTCTCCTTCATGATCAGCGGCCGCACCTCGTCACGGATCTCCAGCCGCTCGAAGTCGCGTAGCCACCGCTGCGGCGTGATGAGCGGGAAGTCCGAGCCGAACAGCACCTTGTGCCGCAGCAGGGTGTTCGCCGCTCGCACCAGCTGCGGCGGGAAGTACTTCGGCGACCAGCCGGACAGGTCCACGTACACGTTCGCCTTGTGCGTCGCGATCGAGATCGACGCGTCCGCCCACGGCACCGACGGGTGCGCCAGGATGATGGTCAGATCGGGGAAATCGGCCGCGACATCGTCCACCAGCATCGGGTCGGAGTAGCGCAGCTTGATGCCCCGCCCGCCGGGCAGCCCGGCGCCGATCCCGGTCTGTCCGGTGTGGAACAACGCGGGCACGCCAAGGCTCTGGATCTCCTCGTACAGCGGGTAGAACCGGCGATCGTTCGGTTCGAATCCCTGCAGCGACGGGTGGAACTTGAACCCGCGCACCCCGTGGGTCTCCACCAGCCGCCGCGCGGCCCGCACACCCGCGACCCCGCGGGCGGGGTCGATCGAGCCGAACGGGATCAGCGTGTCCGGGAACGCCGCCGCCGCTTCGGCGATCTCCTCATTGGACACCGGGCGGTGTCCGGTGGCCAGTTCGGCGTCGACGGTGAACACCACCGCGGCCATCTTCAGCGCCCGGTAGTGCTCGGCGATCGCGGCGACGGTGGGTTGCGGTGCGTCCTCCTTGAAGTACTTCGCCGCGGCGTCGAGCAGCTCGTCGTCCATCGTCAGGTGACCGTGGTCGTCGGCGTGCACGTGGGTGTGCACGTCGATGGCCACCAGGGTGTCGAGGTCGAGGTTCGTCACTGGCCCTCCTCGGTTCTGCCGGCCACGACCGTAGGCCTGTACAATTGAGATTGTCAACGATTGAGGGGATCCACGATGCCGGAGCTGATCGACGACCTCGGGTTTCTGCTGTCGCGGACCAGCGGGCTCGTCGTCCGCGCCACCAACGCCGCGCTCGCGGACGACGGCCTGCGCGTGCGGCAGTACTCGGTGCTCGTGCTGGCGTGCGACGCCGGCGACGGCATCTCGCAGCGCGACCTCGCCGGGACGCTCGGTCTGGACCCCAGCCAGGTCGTCCAGCTCGTCGACGAACTCGCCGCCGCCGGGCTGGTCGAACGGCGGCCCAGCCCCGCCGACCGCCGCGCCAAGCTGGTGGTGGCCACCGAGCGGGGCCACGCGGCACGGCGGGCGGCGTCCGGGCGCGCCTCGGCGGCGGTGCGCGACCGCCTGGACGCGTTGAGCGAGGACGAGCGGGAGACGTTACGGCTGCTGCTGCGCCGGGTCGTGCTCGCCTGACCCGGATGTACGCAGGCCCGCGCGCGGGCTGGACAATCTGCCCAGTCCCGATGGGTGTGAGCGCCTCAGTTCGTGCAGCCTGACCAGCCTCGCGGGCGACCGTTGCCCAGCCTCGTCGTCGCTGTGCAGGCTGGTGCCATGCACACAGCTGATCTCGCCGAACTCCACCGCCTGATGCTGGTGGCGCGCCGGCTCGACGAGGAGGCCATCGCGCTGCAGCGGCAAGGCGCGATCCCGGCGTACGCACCGTCGAAGGGGCAGGAGGCCGCCCAGGTGGGCAGCGCCGCGGCGCTGGACACCACCCGTGACTTCGGGTTCCCGAACTACCGCGACCTCGGCGCCGCGGTGGCGATGGGCGTCGACCTGGTCGCCTACCTGTCCACCCACCTCAACATCTGGCACGGTGGACTCTACGACGCGAACGCCGCGCGTCTGGCGCCGTTCAACGCCGTGGTCGGCGGCCCGGTCACCCACGCCGTCGGCTGGGCGATGGGCGCCAAGCTCGACGGCACCGGTGGCGTGGCGATCAGCTGGTTCGGTGACGGCGCCAGCTCACAGGGCGACGTGCACGAGGCGATGAACTTCGCCGGCGTGTACCGGTTGCCCGTGGTGTTCTTCTGCCAGAACAACGGCTGGGCGATCTCGCTGCCGACGGAGCGGCAGGTGGCGGGCGGGTCGGTCGCTGCGCGTGCGGCCGGATACGGCATGGCGGGCGAGCGGGTCGACGGCAACGACGTCGTCGCGGTGTTCGAGGCGACGCGGCGCGCGCTGGACCGGGCGCGTGCCGGCGAGGGGCCGACCGTGATCGAGGCGATGACCTACCGGCTGGGCCCGCATTCCACATCGGACGATCCCGGCCGGTACCGGTCGCTGGCCGACGAACGGGCGTGGCTGGACGACGATCCGATCCCGCGAGCCGCCGCCGGCCTCACCGGCGAGCAGGTCGCCGCGGCCGAGGAGCACGCGGCCGGGGTGGTCGCGCGCGTGCGGGAAGGTCTGCTGGCGCTGCGGCCGCGGCCCGGCGAGGAGTTGTTCACGCACGTCTACCGCGAGCCGACGGGCGCGCTGCTGGCGCAGCAACGGGCGTGGAAGGAGGCCGCCGATGCCTGAGCTGTCGCTGCAGCAGGCGCTCAACCTCGCGCTGTGCCACGCCTGCGAGGACGACGACCGGGTGCTGATCTTCGGCGAGGACGTCGGCACGCTCGGCGGTGTCTTCCGGGTGACCGACGGGTTGCAGGCCAAGTTCGGCGAGCAGCGCGTGTTCGACACACCGCTGGCCGAGTCCGGGATCGTCGGCATGGCCGTGGGGCTGGCGATGGCCGGGTGGCGGCCGGTGCCGGAGATCCAGTTCGACGGGTTCGCCTACCCGGCGATCGACCAGATCGTCAACCAGGTCGCGCGGATGCACTACCGCAGCCGTGGCGCGCTGCCGATGCCGATCACCCTGCGGGTGCCCAGTTTCGGCGGCATCAAGGCACCGGAGCACCACGGCGAGAGCCTGGAGGCGCTGTTCGCGCACGTGCCGGGGCTGAAGGTGGTGTCGCCGTCCGGCCCGGCCGAGGGTTACCACCTGCTGCGGCAGGCGATCGACGACCCGGACCCGGTGATCTTCCTGGAACCGAAGTCCCGGTACTGGCACCGCGAGTCGTTCGGCCCCACCGTGCCTGCGCCGCGGATGCCGGTGGGGAGCAGTCGCGTGGTGCGGGCGGGCACCCACGCGACGCTGATCGCGTGGGGCGCCATGGTGCCGCGTTGCCTGCAGGTGGCGGAGCTGGCCGCCGAGGACGGGGTGTCGCTGGAGGTGGTCGATCTGCGCTGGCTCAAGCCGATCGACGCCGACGGGCTCGCCGAGTCGGTGGCGCGCACCCGCCGCGCCGTCGTGGTGCACGAGGCGCCGCTCACCGCCGGGCTCGGCGCGGAGGTGTCGGCGCTGGTCACCGAACGCTGCTTCGCCGAGCTGCGCGCACCGGTGCAGCGCGTCACCGGCTACGACGTGCCCTACCCGGCCGGCGCGCTGGAGGACGAGTACCTCCCGGGCCTCGACCGAATCCTGACCGCCGTGCAGACCACCCTGGAGTACCGCCGTGGCTGAACTGACCTTTCCACTGCCCGACCTCGGTGAGGGCCTGATCGGTGCGAAGGTGCTGGAATGGCTGGTCGCCGAGGGCGACTGGGTCGAGCGCAACAGCCCACTGGTGGAGGTGGAGACCACCAAGGCGGCGGTGGAGATCCCGTCGCCGCAGTCCGGCCGAGTGAGACGGTTGCACGTCCCCGAGGAGGGGGAGCTGGCCGTCGGCGATCCGCTGGTGACGTTCACCGTGGACGACGACCAGGCCGGGATCGTCGGCACCGTGCCTGCCGAGCGGAAGCCGCAGCGGCGGGTCCGCCTGTCCCCGCCGGAGGACTGAGTCGTGTTCGCCACCGCCCCCGACGGCGTGAAACTGTTCTACGACACCGTGCCCGGGCCGCGCCCGGTGCTGCTGATCCACGGGTTCGCCGCCGATTCCGCCGCCACGTGGGTGGCCACCGGGTGGGTGCGTGCGCTCGCCGGGCGTGGGCACATGCGCGTGGACCTGCGCGGGCACGGGCACAGTGCGCCCGCCGCGTCCGGTTACGCCCCCGGGGAACAGGCGCGGGACGTGCTCGCGGTCCTCGACACCGCCGGTCTGTCCACTGTGGATGTCGTGACGTACTCGATGGGCGGCGTGATCGGCTGGGAGCTCGCGCGGCTGGCGCCCGGACGGATCGGGCGGATGGTGCTCGGCGGGATCGGTGGCGGGCCCGTCGCAGCGGAGGACCTGCGCCGGGTCCGCGACGCCCTCGGCGCGGCGGGTCTCGACCCCTGCATCGAGGCGATGACCGGGGCCCGGCTGGTGGGCCCGGCGGCGTGCCCGGTGCTGCTGGTGGCAGGCGAGGCGGACGAGATCGCCGCCGACGCGGCCGACTTCGCCGCGACGGTGGGGGCCGGGTTCGTACCGGTGCCCCGCCGCACCCACCTGACCGCGGTGTCGAGCCGGGTCTTCAAGGAGGCGGCGTCGGCGTTCCTGACGCCGTGAGCCCTCGTGCGGGGCCTGGGTGGTGCGGGCCGGGGTGGTGACGTGGCGTCGCGGTGTACCCGGCATGGCGGGCCTAACCGGCCGCGCCGCCGCGGTCGTGGTGGGGGAGGACGTCGTCGCCGTAGCGGGTGGCGCAGAAGGCTTCGATGCGCGCCGCGAGGGCGGCCAGCGCGGGCGCCGCGTGATGGGCCGGGTCCCAGGCGCCGTGCAGGTGGATCCGCGGGCCGCCACCGGCGGTGGTGATCCGCAGACCACGCAACCCGAACCGCGGGTCGTCGGACACCACCGCGATGCCGCGGCCCGCCGCGGCGAGTGCCTGTGCGACCTGGGGGTTACCGCATTCGACGTAGCCCGGCGGTGCGATCCCCTCACCGGCGAGGGCCTCCCGCAGCAGCTGGCGCGGCCGGAACGACGGGTCGAGCACCACGAGGGTCTGCGTGGCCAGCTCGTGCAGGTCCACCGCGGTGTGCTCGGCCCACGGGTGGTCCGCGCGCACGTAGGCGAACAGCGGCAGGACGGCGAGCGCCCGCGCGCTCCACACCGGCGGCGGCGCCTGCGTGATGACCGCGAGGTCCGCGCCCCGGTGCAGCAGCTCCAGCGCGGCGTCCGGACCGCTGACCTCGCGCACCGTCGGCAGCGGATCGTCCGGCCCGAAGGTCGCCAGGAACGGCGCGATCACATCGGTCAGCGTGGTGGTCGTCGCCGCGATCGTCAGGTGGACCAGCCTGCCCGCGGCGAACGCCTCGGCCGCCGCACGGGCCGCCTCGGCCCGGTGCACCAGGTCGCGGGCCACGGGCACGAACTGCCGCCCCGCCGCGGTCAGCTCCAGCCGCCCGCCGCGGCGGGCGAACAACGCGACCCGCAGCTCCCGCTCCAGCGCCCGCACCTGGCGGGACAGGGCAGGCTGCGTCACGTGCACCGCCTGCGCGGCCGCGCTCACCGACCCCGAATCGGCGACAGCGACGAAGTACCTGAGCGTGCGCAGCTCCATGAACAGCAAGTATGCCTCATTGTTCTGGACTACTTGCAGAACAAGCACTGGACGGCATGCCCCGGCGCTCCCACGATGACGGCATGACCGTCGCCGACGCCAGCGCCGTGCCGCAGCAGCGCACCCTCGTCACCGAGATCCCCGGCCCGCGTTCCCGCGAACTGGGCGCCCGCAAACACGCCGCCGTCGCGGGCGGCCTGGGCACGACGATGCCCGTGTTCGCCGTTCGTGCCTCCGGCGGCGTGGTCGAGGACGTGGACGGCAACGTCTTGATCGACCTCGGCTCCGGCATCGCCGTCACCACCATCGGATCGAGTGCGCCGCGCGTGGTCGCGGCCGTCCGCGACCAGGTGGCCGCGTTCACCCACACCTGCTTCATGGTGACCCCGTACGAGGGTTACGTCGCGGTAGCCGAGCAACTGAACCGGCTCACCCCGGGCACCCAGGAGAAGCGCTCGGCGCTGTTCAACAGCGGCGCGGAAGCCGTGGAGAACGCAGTCAAGATCGCCCGCGCGCACACCGGGCGGCAGGCCGTCGTGGTGTTCGACCACGCCTACCACGGCCGCACCAACCTGACGATGGCGATGACCGCGAAGGTGCAGCCGTACAAACAGGGGTTCGGACCGTTCGCGGGCGAGGTGTACCGCGCACCGCTGTCCTACCCGTTCCGCGACGGGGGCCTCGACGGCGAGGCCGCGGCCCGCCGCGCGCTGGAGGTGATCACCAAGCAGGTCGGCGCGGACAACGTGGCCGCGGTGGTGATCGAGCCGATCCAGGGTGAGGGCGGGTTCATCGTGCCCGCGCCCGGGTTTCTGCCCGCGCTGCAGGCCTTCTGCCGCGAGCATGGCATCGTCTTCGTCGCCGATGAGGTGCAGACCGGTTTCGCCCGCACCGGCGCGATGTTCGCCTGCGAGCACGAGGGCCTGGTGCCCGACGTGGTGGTCAGCGCGAAGGGCATCGCCGACGGGCTGCCGCTGGCCGCGGTCACCGGCCGGGCCGCGATCATGGACTCGGTGCACCCCGGCGGCCTCGGCGGTACCTACGGGGGGAACCCGATCGCGTGCGCCGCGGCGCTGGCCACGATCGAGACCATCGAGTCCGAGCGGCTCACCGACCGCGCCCGCTGCATCGAGGCGCTGATGACCGAGCGGCTGTCCCGGCTCCGGCAGGTGGACCCGCGCATCGGCGACGTGCGCGGCCGCGGCGCGATGATCGCCGTCGAACTGGTGCGGCCGGGCACCACCGAACCCGACGCCGCGCTGGCGGGCCGCGTCGCGGCGGCCGCGCACGCGCAGGGCGTGATCGTGCTGACCTGCGGCACCCACGGCAACGTCCTGCGGTTCCTCCCCCCGTTGCCGATCACCGACGCGCTGCTGCACGACGCGCTCGACGTCCTGACCGACGCGTTCGCCCGCTGCTGAGGAAGGCACCCGCATGTCCCTCGTGGAAGACCTGGACCCGGCCCGCGGTGTGTTCGTGCGCGGGCGCTGGACCACCGGTTCGTCCGGACGGTTCACCGTGGACAACCCGGCCGACGCGCGCGTGCTCGCCGAGGTCGCCGACGGTGGTCCCGCCGACGCCACCGCAGCGGTCGACGCGGCCTCCGCGGCGGCCGCGCGGTGGGCGCTGACCGCGCCGCGCGACCGAGCCGACGTCCTGCACCGCGCGGCCGCGCTGATGCTGCGCGACCGCGACGACCTGGCCAGCCTGATCGCGGCCGAAAACGGCAAATCCCGCACCGACGCACTGTCCGAAGTGTCCTACGCGGCCGAGTTCTTCCGTTGGTACGGCGAGGAAGCCGTTCGCCTCGAGGGGCGGTACGGGGCTGCGCCTGCCGGCGGCACCCGGACGGTCGTCACCTACCGCCCGGTGGGGATCGCCGCACTGGTGACCCCGTGGAACTTCCCCGCGGCGATGGCCACCCGCAAGATCGGCCCGGCGCTGGCGGCCGGATGTGCGGTGGTCTTCAAACCCGCCGCCGAAACCCCGCTCACCGCGCTCGCGATCACCCGCCTCCTCGTCGAGGCCGGCCTGCCCGCCGGGGTGGTCAACGTGGTGCCCACGACGGACGCCGCCGGCGTGGTGAGCACGTGGCTGGACGATCCGCGGGTCCGCAAGATCTCCTTCACCGGATCCACCCGGGTGGGCAGACTGCTGCTGCGCCAGGCCGCCGACCGGGTGGTCAACGCGTCGATGGAGCTGGGCGGCAACGCGCCGTTCGTGGTCGCCGCCGATGCCGACGTCGACGCCGCCGTCCGGGGCGCGATGGTCGCGAAGTTCCGCGGTGGCGGCCAGGCCTGTGTGGCGGCCAACCGGTTCTACGTGCACGCCGACGTCGCCGACGAGTTCGTCGCGAAGTTCGGCGCGCGGGTCGAGGCGCTGCGCGTCGGACCGTCCTCGGACCCGGGCACCGACATCGGCCCGCTGATCGGCCCCGGTGCGGTCGACAAGGTGACCGCGCTGGTCGACGACGCCCTCGCCCGCGGTGCGCGGGTCGCGGCGCGGGCGCCCGCCGCCGGCGGTCCCGGCTACTTCGTGGCCCCCACGGTGCTGTCCGGTGTGCCCGCCGATGCCGAGGTGGTGCGGGAGGAGATCTTCGGCCCCGTCGCGCCCGTGGTCACGTGGCGCGATCACGGCGAGATGCTCGCCGCGGTCAACGGCACCGAGGCCGGGCTCGCCGCCTACGTGTTCTCCCGCGACCTGCAGTACGCGATGCGGCTGGCCGAGTCGATCGAGGCGGGCATGGTCGGGGTCAACCGCGGGATGGTGTCCGATCCGTCCGCGCCCTTCGGCGGGGTCAAGCAGAGCGGCCTCGGCCGGGAGGGCGGTCACGAGGGCCTGCACGAATTCCTCGAACCGCAGACGCTCAGCGTCGACTGGCCCGCGACGCTCTGAATCGGACTACCCCCTGTACTACAGCATGCGCTCGAAAGAGTGAGGGGGGTGATCACGGACGGGTGATCACCCGCTATGCTCGCGACCCCACCGCCCACAACTCAACAGGGACGAGTACATGGAAACCGAGAGCGAGCAGCAGGGTGCTTCCACGGACGTCCTGAGCAGCGCGGCCCATGCCGCCCGCTTGGTGATGTTGAAGACCATGGACGAGAAGGTCCGGTACGCCTGTGAGGCGCTGGTCCAGCCGTCGACCTCCGACGTCCTGGCTTTCCTGATGACCTACGGGGTGGTGACCAATCCCAAGCGGGAGCGGTCCGCCGTCGCTGCTCACGTGGACAAGTGGCGCGAGGAGCGGGGGATGGGCGACACGGGGGACCTGCCCCGCATGTCGGCGGAGATGCTGTCCGAACTGGACGGCGAACGCGCGGCCGAGGCGGTGGTCGAGCGGGCGGCCGCCGAGCTGACCGAGGCCGAGCCGGAGACGGCGGAGATCCCGAAGCCGACGTCGGCCGAGCTCGTGCCCGCGACGTCCGCCGAGCTGACGGTCACCACACCGCAGACCGAGCCCGCGGCGCAGGCCGAGGACGGCGCGGCGAGCGCTTCGGCGGCTTCCGGAGAGGCTTCGGACCCGTCAGTGCCCGCCACACCGGCGACGCCCGCCGGGTCGCGCGGGTTCTACCTCGTGGCGTTCATGTCGCTGCTGGTGTCGGTGGACACCTCGTGGCGGTTCTTCGGCGACAAGCTGGGGATCACGAACATCTACGAGCGGGCCGCGATGTTCGCCGTGGTCGAGGTGGCCCTGATCGCCTGCGGCTTCGCGATGCGCGCCGAGATCCGCAGCCCGAAGGGCAAGCCCGGTCCCGCCCGGCTGATCCTGTGGGCGCTGTGCGCGGCGTCCGGCTACATGGCCTTCGACCTGGCCGGCCCGGTGTCCGGCCTGGCGCGGGTCACGCTCGGTCCGGTGCTCGGCGTGGTCATGCTGCACCTCGCGCTCGGCATCGAGCTGCGGCACTCACGGCCGCGGGTCACCACGTGGTCGCGGGTCAGCCGGGAACTCAAGGAACGGTTCCTGTCGCGCCTCGGCCTCGGCGACGACGAGCGCGACGCCCTGGCGCGCACCCGCGATCGCGCCGCGCGCCGTGCCGCGCACCTGGCGAGGGCGTCCTGGATGACCCCGTTCCGCAGGACCCGGCTCGACCGGGCGCTGCGGGCGGCCAACGCCGCGCACGACGACCGGATGCGGTCGCGTCTGATGGCGGAGCTGGCGGCGGTGCAGCACGCCGACGAGCTGCGACGGCTCGATCTGGCCTCGCCCTGGTCGGACTCGCTGACCACCACGCTGAAGTTCCTCAAGCGCTGACGACGATCGTCGGGCGACCCCCTCCCCGGCAGGCCGGGGAGGGGGTCGCGCTTCCGGTCAGGAATCGAGAAGCGTCGGTGCCCGGCCCGCTCGTAGCGTTGCCGCCATGACACACATCGACGCGATCGCCCTGGACGTTCCCGACACCGCGGCCGCCGAGCGCTTCTACGCCGACGCCTTCGGTACCGACCTGCCGCTGCGGTTCCGCGTGGCGCGCGAGCCCGCGGCCGGGTTCCGCGGCTACACCCTGTCGCTGCTGATGCCCCAGCCCGCCGACGCCGATGCGTTGATCGACAGCGCGGTGGCGGCGGGTGCGGGCGTGCTCAAGCCGGCCGGCACGTCGCTGTGGGGGTACGGCGGCGTGGTGCGCGCGCCGGACGGCGCCATCTGGCAGGTGGTGACCTCGACGAAGAAGAACCGCACCCCGGTGAGCCGCAGACCCGAGGGCGTCGTGCTCCTGCTGGGGGTCGCCGACGTGGCTGCGAGCAAGGCGTTCTACGTCGAGCACGGGCTGGTGGTGGGCACGCGTTTCGGCAGCAAGTACGTCGAGTTCGACACCGGTGACGGGCCGGTGAAGCTGAGCCTGTACAAGCGCCGCGCCCTGGCGAAGGCCGCTGGGGTGGCTCCCGAGGGCAGTGGCTCGCACCGGATCGCGATGGCCGGTGCTGCCGAGCCGTTCGCCGATCCGGACGGATTCGCGTGGGAACCCGCGCCGATGGCGGCGAAGTCCTGATGTGCGGGTACTTCGGCCGTCCCGTCGAGGCGGAGCCGGTGGAACTCGGAGAGTCCGCGGAGCGCGCGGAGGAGGCCGTGGAGCCGGCCGCGGCTGTGGCGGTGGCGGCGGGGTGGTCCCGGTGCGGGGCAGGAGGCGCTGCGGTGACGGCGAGCGGACCGGCGCCGGCGGTCGTGCGGTGCCGTTGAGCCACCACCGGTCCGGCGTGGCGGGGAGTCGGACCTCGCCGCGGTCAGGCGGAGGGCCGGCCGGGGGGCCCGCCGTCGGTACTGCGACCGCAGGGGATCACGCAGCGGGGCGCCGTGACCGGGGTTGCTGGTCGGCGGGGCGTGGGAGCTGGTTGCTTCGCGTTGGGGGTTCGTGCCACGTGGGTGGGTGGTGTAGCGGGGCGGCGTGGTCGGGGGGTGCGGCTCGGCGGGGCGTGGGAGCGTTCAGCGTTCGCGCACCCGCGTGAGCAGATCGCGGACCGCGGTCACCGCCGCCGGGACGTCCTCCCACAGCGGGGTGTGTCCGGTGTGGAGGGTGCGCAGTTCGCAGTCCGGCAGGGCGTCGGCGACGGTGCGGGCGTCGGCGGGGGAGCGGGCGCCGTCGAGCGTCCCGTGCAGCAACGTCACCGGGCAGGTGATGCGCGCGAGCTCCGGCGTCAGGTCGCGGTCGCGCTGATCACGCAACACCTCGGCCGCCGCGGCCTGCGGCACGGACGCCGCGTAGGCGAGCAGGGCGTCCCGTTCGGCGGGTGGCAGCGGCGTGGCGAACGACCGGTCCAGCACCGCGGCGTGCAGCCGCGGGCCCCACTCGCCGTCGATCGCGTCGACGATCCGGTCGACGTCGCCGTGCCCGCGCATGTGCGCACCGGTGTTGGCCAGCAGCAGCCCGCTCACCAGGTCCGGCCGCGCCGCCGCCAGCGCCATCGCGATCGCGCCGCCCGTCGAGTGTCCCGCGACCAGCACGCGGCGCCCGTACCGCCGCTCGACCCGACGCACCACCCGTGCCGCGACGTCGTCGATCCGCCACGGCCCCGGCGCGGTCATCCAGTCGACCGCGTCGACCGTCACGGCGCCGGCCAGGCCACGCGCGAGCGGGTCGAAGACACGGGGCGAACACAGGGTCCCGGGGATCGCGACGAGGATCGGCACGCCCGGATTCTGCCAGGTCAGCTGCGCTGCAGATTCTCCCACAGGCCCACGACGTTGCCCTCGGTGTCGGTGAAGTAGGCGTAGTACCCCATGTCCGGGACCTCGGTGCGGCCGATCAGCTTCGCCCCGCCGAGCTGCTCCACCTTCGCCAGCGCCGCGTCGATGCCGTCGACCTCGATCGTCACCACCGGGTGGCGCGGCCCGGCCTCGGATCGCTGGAACATGCCACCGTTGATGAACCCCGGCTCGTCCGGCATGCCCTGCTCCGATGTCGCCCCCGTGGCCACGGCCGTGTACTCCAGCTCGGGCATCTCGCTGACGTGCCAGCCGAACGCCTCGCGGTAGAACCCCCGAGCCCGCTCGCCGTCGTCGAACGGGATCTCGAAGTGCACGATCTTGCCGCTCATCGCCGCCTCCTGCGCTGGTCCGTGCGGAGCAACCGACGTTACTGGCGGGCGCCCCGGCGGACCAGAGCACTTGGTCCCGCGGCTGCGGCGTCACAGCCGCAGGAGCTGCTGCGCGTTCGTCCGGGCGATCTTGGCGAGGTCGCCGTCGTTGAGCTCGAGACGGTCGAACCACGTGGCCGCCTCCCGCATGTCCTCGAACGGGTAGTCCGCCGAGAACAGGATCCGGTCGGCACCCACTTCCACGATGGTGTTGACCAAGGCGGGCGTGCGGAAGTTCCCGCTGGTGGTGAGCCAGAAGTTGGTGCGCAGGTAATACCCGAAGCTGTGCTCGACATCGAGGCCCCGCGGGGCGACCGCGAGCCGGTGGTCGGTGCGCCAGATGTTGAAGGGCAACAGCTCGCCGAGGTGTCCCAGGATGACCTTCGCGCCCGGGTGCCGGTCGAAGAGTCCGCTGCCCATCAGCCGCAGGGCGTGGGTGGCCGTCTCGACGGAGAACGCCCACGCGGAGCCGTAGAGCCAGGGGTGACCGTCGTACTGGGGGCTGGTGGCCGCGAGGGGGTCCCGCGGGTGCAGGTAGACCGGCACGTCGAGGTCCTCGATGGCCGCCCAGAACTCGGCGTAGCGCGGGTCGTCGAGGTACACGATCGTGTGCTCGTCACCGATCTGGGAGAAGCCGTTGATCAGGGCGCCGACGAGGCCGAGTTCGGTCACCGCCCGACGCAACTCCGCCGTCGCGGCTTCGGGGTCCTGCATCGGCAGCGCGGCGAAGGAGGCGAAACGGTCCGGGCGCCGCCGGACCTGTTCGGCCGCGTAGTCGTTGAGCCGGGCCGCCCAGTCCACGGCTTGCTTGGGCTCGTACAGGGCTTGGATGCCGGGAGCGAGCAGCGACAGCACCACCTTGTCGATACCGCATTCGTCCATGAGGCGAAGGCGCGCGTCGTGGATGTCGAGCAGCATGTCGCGGTGCGCGGGCCACGCATCCGGGGAAAAGTGCGTGGCCGACTGCTCGACGACGTTCGGTTCGTTTGCCCCGAAATGCTCTTCCAGTGCGATCTTGTTCATGGTCATGCCTCCTTGTCGATGACTATGTCGCCGGGGAAAACGTGTGAATGCGCCATGTGCAGCATTTCGACGGCTTGTCCGAATTCGCGGATTTCGGCGATGAAATACCGCGGATGTCGAATGTTCACGTTTCCTCCGGGCCGCACTGCTTGGCGGTACTGCCAAATCTAGATCATCTCGACCAGGAAGAAGAAAGATCGACTTTCGCTCGATTGATATTTCGGGTGTCTCAATAAAACGGGGTCATTGTCCTGTCGGCGCAGTGTCCGCGCAGTCCGCGCAGTTCGTCCCGGGTGGTCAGGCCGTCACCTCGCGCCTCAGCAGCTTGCGCAGCGCGGTGAGCACCTCGCCGGGCGCCTCCTCCATCACGAAGTGGCCCGCGCCGTCGAGCAGGGTCAGCTCGGCATCGGGGATGCCCGAGGTGAGCTCGGCCGGCGTCGAGTCCGGGATGAACGGTTCGCGCGTGCCCCAGATGATCGCGGTCGGGCAGGTCATGCGGGACAGGCCGTCGGCGAGGTCGTGGCGTGCGGGCACCCGGTAGTGGCCGAAGAAGTGCAGCAGCCACGCGCCACCCTCGGGGGTGGACATCCAGTCGAGGTAGTCCGACATCGTGGCGGAGTCGATGGCCCCGGGGCGCAGCACGCGGCGCATCCCGCGCCGGTTCAGCCGGGTCAGTGGCAGGACCCTGGCGCCGAGGTCGGCCAGGCCCAGCCGTCCGGGCACGCCCGCGAGCGTGAACGCGGCGTACCAGGCGGGCACGAAGGTTCCGTGTGCCCGGCTGTTGAGGATCGCCAGCCTGCGCACCCGGTGCGGGTGGCGCTGGGCGAACCCGAGCGCGAGGAACCCGCCGTAGTCGTGGCCGACGAGATCGCACCGGTCGACCCCGAGTGCGTCCAGGACGCGGCCCAGGCGCGCGACCTCGGTGTCGTAGTCGAACCGCAGATCACGCCTGCGTTCCGACGCGCCCCAGCCGAGCAGGTCGGGCGCCAGGACGCGGCGGTCCTCGGCGAGCCCGGGGATCTGGTGGCGCCAGCAGCGGTGGTTGGCCGGATAGCCGTGCAGCAGCACGACCGGATCGGCGGACGGGTCGCCGTGGTCGGTGTAGGCGAGACGGGCGCCGTCGACCTGGACCGTGCGCATCGGGACCTCCCGTGACTTCTTGCAACCGTTTCAAGAAATCACCGTAGCGGGCGCCGGGAGTTCATGCAACGCATGCACGAAACCTCCGGAGGTCTCGTAGGATGAGCGGATGGTCACCGGCAAGGCGCGCGATCCCCGACGGCAACGCACGATCGACGCCCTGCTCGCCGCGGCGGAGGCGATCTTCGCCGAGCGCTCCGTCGCGGAGGTCACGGTCGAGGAGATCGCCGAGCGCGCGGGCGTCGCGGTCGGGTCGATCTACAACAGCTTCGGGTCGAAGGCGGGCCTGCACGCCGCGGTGGTGGACCGGGCGCTCGACGTCGACCGCGAGTACATGGACCGCGCCTACACCCCGGACCGGTCACCGGTGGAGCAGCTGACCGCGGCGGGGGAGCAGTACCTGCGGTTCGCGCTGGAACGGCCGGAGTTCTTCCGCATGCTCGCGTTCCCGGCGGCCCTCGGCAACTACCCCGCGGCCGCCGACACCGCGGCGCGGCTGGCCCGCCGTGTCGCGGAGCAGAACGCGCGGATGAGCGACGCGATCGCACGCGGCATCGCCGACGGCACCATCCGCCCGATCGACCCGCAACGCGCCGCGACCGTGCTCTGGGCGAGCTGGAACGGGTTGATCAGCCTGGCGTGGCGACCCGACGACCTGCGTGAGGACGAGCGCGGGTTGTCCGAACTGCTGGCGCTGGCCGCCGATCTGGTGGACCGGGGGCTGCGCGCCGCCTGACGTCCTTTCGGTGGCGGGTGTGCGCTCGCGGCGACCGCCGCCGTAGCGATCCGGGGGCCGCGTCTTCCCCCAACGGTTGATCTCGCGATACCGTCACCCGGCTGGGTGGACGGAGGGAGGGGACGGATGGCGCGGCGCACCCGGTTCCACACCCGCCGCCGGTTCCTGACCACCGGCGCCAACCTCGGGTTCTTGGTGCTCACCTGCACGTGCGTGCCGCTGGTGGTGGTGAGCCCGTGGCTCGCGCTGGGGGTGTTCGTCGGGGTGTTCGTCGTCTGGGGCGTCATCCTCGCGAAGGTGCCGCCGCGCGGCGGGCGGCGGTTCTACGAGATCACCGACGAGGCGCTGATCGTCGAGACGACCGATTCGCGAACGGTCGTCCCGTGGCAGGACATCGAGCACCTGCTCCACCGGCCGACGGCGATGACGCGGGAGGGTCTGGACGACGTCACCCACTGGGAGGTCCTGACGCTGTACCTCGCCGACGGCGACCGGATCGACATCCACGGCGTGCACGGGCAGTACCGGCTGAGCAAGCAGATCGTCGCGCGGTGCCGGGATCGCATCGTGCAGCGGTTGCGCACCGCGTTCGAGCGCGACGGTGAGGTCACCTACGGCGCGCTCCACCTCAGCCCCGCCGGGGTGCGCACCCCGGACGGCTTCCTGCCCTGGAGCGGCGACTGGCGCTTCATCCACGTCCTCACCCAGGACGGCAGCACGATGCGGATCGTCGGTCCGGCCAAGCAGGCCGTCAAAGCGTGGGTTCCGGAGTGGACGAGCGCCCGCGAACTCGTGACGACCTTGAAGGCGGCGCTGCGCTGACGACGGCGCGCGCGGAGCCGGTAGCGTGCGGGCCGTGTCCGTGTTCCTGACCGCGGCCGTCGCGGCGCTGGCCGACGGCGGCGACGACGTGCTGTTCGCCCAGGACGGCCCGATGACCTACCACGAGGCCCACGACCTGCTGCGGCGCCTGCACGGCGGGCTCGGCGACGTGGACGTGGTCGCCGTCGACCTGCCCAACCGGCCGGCCACGCTGCTCGTGCAGCTCGCCGCGATGTTGCGCGGTGCGCGCGTGCTGCTCGTGCCCGCCTCCGCGCCGCGGGCCCACCAGCTCGCGGCGGCCGAGGCGGCCGGGGTGACCACGGTGATCACCGACCGGCCCGGCGCGTGGACCGGCGACGTGCGCACCGTGGCCGACCTCGACGGCGCGCCCGTCCCGTTCCACCCACCGCAGGCGGTGGACGTGCTGTTCCCGACCGGTGGTACCACCGGCACGCCGAAACTGGTGCGGCACAGCGGGATCTACGACGGCATGGCCCACATCTTCCGGCGGTCACCGGGCGAACGCACCCTCGTGGTCGCGCCGCTGACGCACCTGACCGGTCACGCGAGCGTCGTCGGGACGCTGCTGACCGGGGGCACCGCGGTGCTGCACGACGGGTTCGACGCGGCCGCCGTGCTCGCCGCGATCGAACGGCACCGGATCACCTCGCTGTCGCTCACCCCACCGCGGCTCGCCGCGGTGCTCGACCACCCGGCGCGCCCGGGCACCCGGCTTTCCAGCGTCCGCTCGCTGTCGCTGGGTGCGGCGCCGCTGCCGCCGCACCGCCTGGCCCAGGCGCTGGAGGTGTTCGGCCCGGTGGTCGGGCAGGGGTACGGCCTCACCGAGGCGCCGATGATCGCGAGCATCTCCGCCGCCGAGCTGACCGGACGGCCGGAACGGCTCGGCTCGGTGGGGCGGATCGTCCCGGGCATGGCGGCGCGCGTCGCCGACGGCGAGGTCGAGGTGCGCGGACTGTCCCTCATGGACGGTTACCTCGGCGAAGCGCCGATCGGCGACGGCTGGCTGCGCACCGGCGACCTCGGCACCTTCGACGACGAGGGCTACCTGTACCTGACCGACCGCGCCGACGACATCGTGGTGGTCGGTGAGCACGGCACCAAGGTCGCGCCGTCCACCGTGGAGAACGCGCTGATCGCCCACCCCGCGGTGCGCGCCGCCGCCGTGTTCGGCGTGCCCGGTGCCGAGGGCACCGACCTGCACGCGGTGGTGGTCGCCGACGGCGAGGTCACCGCTGACGACGTCCGCGCCCACGCCCGCGAGGCGTTCGGCCGCGAGCACTACGTGCCCTCCGGTGTGGACTTCGTGGACGCGTTGCCGCTCACCGGGGTCGGGAAGGTCGACAAGCGGGCCCTGCGCGCCGCGATCACCGGCTGAGTGCGCACCGGACGGTGCTCATCCGAGCTCGCCGTGCGCGGCGACCACCGCCTCGGCCACCCGGTCCACGTGCTCGCCGGTCATCGCCGTGGACAGGGCCAGCAACCCGTTCGTCCCGGCGAGCACCCCGCGCCGGTACAGCGCCCACCACAGCCGCGCCGGATCCGGGGCCACCAGCCGCAGCAGCGAGCCCGATCCGTGCACCGGCACACCCGCCTCGCGCAGCCGGAACCGCAGCGCGTCGCCGCGCCGGTTCAGCTCCGCGATCTCGGCGGGACCGTACAGCCGCAGCGCGGTGCGCCCCGCCGCCATCGTCACCGGGTTGGCGCTGAACGTGCCGCCCCACGCCACGGCCCCGGGACCGGGTACGAACGGCGCCAGCACCTCTGCGCGGCCACCGATCGCGCCGACGGGGAACCCGCCGCCGATCACCTTGCCGACCGACACCAGGTCGGGCTGCACGCCGTACTCGCGGTGCAGTCCGCCGTACCCGAGCCGGAACGTGATGACCTCGTCCACCGCCAATAGTGCGCCGTACCGCCGCGTCAGGTCGCGCAGCGCGGTGACGTAGGCCGGGTCGGCGGGCACCAGGCCCGCCCGGTTGGGCATCAGGTCGATCAGCACCGCGGCCACGCGCTCGCCGTGCTCGCGCATCGCGTCGGTGAGCGCCCCGAGGTCGCGTTGCGGCAGCACCAGCACCGACCCCGGCACCACGCCGGGCGCGTCCGGCGCGACGAGCGCGTCCCCGGCGCCGTGGTAGCTGCCCTCGAACCGCACGACCAGGTCACGCCCGGTGTGTGCACGGGCGGCGCGCAGCAGCATGAGCACCGCCTCGGTGCCGGAGTTGCAGAACCGCCACTGCTCGATCCCGGTGCGCTCGCGCAGGTCCTCGGCGAGCGCCACCTCCGAGGCCGTGGGCAGCCCGAACGCGGTGCCGCGGCGGGCGGCCGCGATCGCCTCGTCGAGCACCTCGGGATGCGCGTGCCCGTGGATCAGCGAGGTGTAGTTGTTGTTGCAGTCGACCACCTCGTGGCCGGTGTCGTCGGTGACGATCGCGCCCTCACCGCGCACCGCGTACGGCGGGTGCGGCGGGACGAACACCGTGGTGCGGGTGTTGCCGCCCGGCAGCACCCGCCGGGCCCGGTCGGCGACGGTCACGACGCGCTCCTCTCCTTCGTGGTGGCACCGAGGTCGGCCAGTTCGCCGCCCCGCGTCTCGCGGGTCAGCAGCGCGGTCACCAGCACCAGCGCGAGCGCGGCGCACACGTACACCACGACGAGCGTGGTCGAGTCCGACGCACGCAGCAGCGCGACCGCGATCGTCGGCGCGAGACTGCCGCCGACGATGCCGGACAGCTGGTAGCCCAGTGACGCGCCGCTGTAGCGGTGCCGGGTGTCGAACAGCTCGCAGATCCACGACGCCTGCACCCCGTACATCGCCGCGTGGAAGAACAGCCCGCCGACCACGGCGAGCACGATCAGCGCGGTGCTCTTCGTGTCCACCAGCGGGAAGAACACGAACATCCAGGCGATCGCGCCGACCGCGCCGAACACCGTCACCCTCCGCCGGCCGTACCGGTCGCTGAGCGCGGCGAAGGCGGGGTAGAGGAACAGCTGCATGCCCGCGCCGACGAGCGTGGCGAGCAGCCCGACCCCGCGCGGCAGGCCGAGCGTCGTCGTGACGTAGGTGAGCAGGAACGTGACCAGCAGGTAGTAGACGATGTCGGCGCCGGCGCGGAGGCCGATCACCCGCAGCACGTCCACCGGCTGCGTCCTGAGCAGTGTCAGGATCGGCGCGCGTTCGGTGGCGCCGCGTTCGAACACGGGCGACTCGCCGACCTGGCGCCGGATGTAGACACCGATCGCGACGACGACGATCGACAGCAGGAACGGCACGCGCCAGCCCCACTGCACGAACGCCTCGCGGGAGAGCACACCGGACATCAGGTACAGCACTGCGGTGCTGACCAGGGTGCCGATCGGCACGCCCACCTGGACGAAGCTGGTGAGGAAACCGCGGCGCGCCGACGGCGCCCGTTCGGCGATCATCAGGGCGCCGCCCGCCCACTCGCCGCCGAGCGCGAAGCCCTGCGCGAGCCGGACGGCGATCAGCAGGATCGGCGCGGCCGCCCCGATCGCGGCGTAGCTCGGAATGACTCCGATGAGGACGGTCGAGGCGCCCATGAGCGACACCGTGAACAGCAGGACCTTTTTGCGGCCGAACTTGTCGCCGTAGTGCCCGGCGAGGATCCCGCCGATGGGCCGGGCGATGAAGCCGATCGCGAAGGTCAGAAAGGACAGCAGCGTGCCGGTCAGCGGATCGAAGGTGGGGAAGAAAACCTCGTTGAACACGAGTGCCGCGGCGGATCCGTAGAGGAAGAAGTCGTACCACTCCAGCGAGGTCCCGACGAGGCTGCCGAGGATCGCCTTGCGGATGGGGGTGTCCGCGGATGTTGCCGACATGGTTGCTCCAGCGGGCTAGGCGGTGGGGGAGTAGAACCTGCGGGCGGTCTCCTCGTCGAGGTAGCCCCGTTCGACGTCGGCGGCCACGGCCGCGGGGTCGCGTTCGGTGGCGGGCCCGTATCCGCCGCCGCCGGGGGTGCGCAGGCACACGACGTCGCCGGCGCGCAGTGAGACGTTTTCGCCCTTGCTGATCATCGGCAGGGTGACCCGTTCACCGTCGATTTCGAACCACGGCGACGACGTCCGTCCCGGGGTGCCGCCCGCGCGGCCCACCGGGGCGGTCTTGGCCTGGTCGCCGAGCAGGCTGGCTTGGCCCTGCGCCGCGGTGAACTCGAATTCGAAGTGCACGCCGAACCCGCCGCGGTGCGTGCCGTGCCCGGCGGAGTCCTCGCGCAGGCCGTACCGGCGGAAGCGCAGCGGGTAGCGCTGTTCCAGCGTCTCGATCGACTGCACCCGGCCGATGCTCATCAGCGAGCACCCGTTGGACAGTCCGTCCCCGGCCGGGTGGCCGCCGTACCCGCCGCCGAGGAACACGTACAGCACGAACGGGGTCCCGTCCTCGTGCACCCCGCCGATCGAGAGGTTGTTGACCGTGGCCGACGACCCGGCGGGCACCCGGTCCGGCGCGGCCTCGGCGAGCGCGCCCATGACGGCGGTGATGATGCGCTGGCTGGTTTCGGCCGCGCACCCGGCCACCGGGCGCGGCGCTCTGGCGTTGAGGAACACCGTCTCCGGGATGACGAACGTGATCGGCTCGAAGATGCCGGAGTTGATCGGGATGTCCGGGAACAGGTGCTTGATCGCGACGATGCTGCTGGACACCGTCGCCGCGTACACCGAGTTCATCGGGCCCTGGCACGGCGCCGACGAGTGGCTGAAGTCGATCGTCAGCTCCTCGCCCGTGACGGTGAGCCGGGCGTCGATGCGCAGCACCTCGTCGGTGATGCCGTCGTTGTCCATCTCCTCGACGAAGCGGTAGGTGCCGTCGGGGATCTCGGCGATGTGCGAGCGCATCTGCCGCGCCGACCGCTCGCGCAGCGCGTCGATCACCGCGCGGACCAGCTCGGGCCCGTACTCGTCGAGCAGCTCGGTCAGCCGCGCCTCACCGGCGCGCAGCGCCGTGGCCTGGGCGTCGATGTCGCCGAGCACGTCCTCCGGCAGTCGCGAGTTGGTCTGCAGGATCGCGACGATGTCGCCGTTGAGCTCGTCGCCGCGGAACAGCTTCACCGGCGGCAGCCGCAGCCCCTCCTGGTAGCAGTCGGTGGCCGCGGCGCCGAACCCGCCGGGCACCCGTCCGCCGAGGTCGGGCCAGTGCCCGGTGTTGGCGAGGTAGGCGAACAGCTCGCCGCGGTAGAAGAACGGGCGCACCATCTTCGTGTCCATGATGTGGGTGCCGCCCGCGAACGGGTCGTTGACGATGTAGGTGTCACCGGGGGCCGGGTCGCTCGTCCCCTCGATCACGTGCGCCACCGTGTACTGCATGGTACCGACGAAGATCGGCAGGCCGCGGGTGCCCTGGACGATCATGCTGCCGTCCTCGGCCGAGTAGATGCCGTCGGCGCGGTCCCACGCGTCGGAGATCACCGGGGAGAACGCCATGCGTTCGAAGACGGTGTCCATCTCGTCGGCGATCTGTTCGAGCCTGCCGCGGATGACGGCGATGGACAACGGGTCGAGGTCGGTCATGATGCCACCTTCACGATGAGGCTGCCGTTGCTGTGCACGGTGGTGGTCGTGCCCGGGGGGAGCACGATCGTGGTGTCGCTCTGCTCGACGATCGCCGGGCCCGCCAGGGACTGGCCCGCGCACAGCGTTTCGCGCCGCAACACCGGCACCACGTGCGTGCCGTCGGCGAAGACGACCTCCCGCTCGCCCGGTTCGGTGTGCGCGGCCGCCGGGTTCCGGTCGGCGCTGCGCTGCCCGACCGGGTCGCGGCGACCGGTCACCTCGGTGCGCAGGCTGATCAGCCGGAGGGTGCCGGAGGGGTTGCGGCCGTGGTAGATCGCCTGGTAAGCGCGGTGGAACTCCTCGGTGAGCCGGTCCGGGGTCCAGCCGCCGCGCTCGCCGCCGAGGGGCACCCGGATCGAGTACAGCTGCTTGGCGAAGCTCATCTCCGCGATGTGCTCGACGGAGACGGCCTCGTCACCGAACCCGTCGGCCCGGAGCGTCGTGCGTCCCCTCGCCGCCTGGTCGGCGAGGATCCGTTCCACTCCGCAGGCCGTACCGGCGTCCACATCGGACCCGACGGCCGTGACGTAGTCGTACTTGACGTCGGCGATGAGGCAGCCGTAGGCCGACAGCGCCCCGGGGTGCGGCGGCACCAGGACGGTGGTGGCGCCGACCGCGGCGGCCAGCTCGGCGGCGTGCATCGGGCCCGCGCCGCCGAAGCCGACCAGCGCGAAGGACCGCGGGTCGTGTCCTTTGTCGACACTGACGGTGCGGATCGCGTTGGCCATCTTCTCGTTGGCGAACCGGATGATCGCCATTGCCGCGGTCGTCACGTCCAGGCCGAGGGGGTCGGCGACGTGCGCGCGGATCGCCTCGACGGCGGCGTCGCGGTCGAGCGCGAAACCGTCCTGGGTGCCCAGGCGCTGCTCGGCGGCGATGCGGCCGAGGACGATGTTGGCGTCGGTGACGGTCGGGCGGGTGCCACCGCGGCCGTAGCAGGCCGGCCCGGGCTCCGAGCCCGCGCTCTCCGGGCCCACCTGCAGGATCCCGGCGCGGTCGACCGAGGCGATCGACCCGCCGCCCGCGCCGATCGTGGTGATGTCGATCATCGGCACCTTGATCGGCACGCCGTAGTCGATCGCGCTCTCCGCGGTCACCGCCGGGCGGCCGCCCGGGATGAGTGCCACGTCGAAACTCGTGCCGCCCATGTCGCAGGAGATCACATTCGGCAGCCCGGCCTCGGCGCCGAACGAGGCCGCGGCGACGGTGCCCGCCGCGGGCCCGGACAGCAGGGTGCGGACGGCCAGCTCACCACCGCGGCGGGCCGGGATCAGGCCACCGTTGGACTGCATGACCTGCACGTCCCGCGCGAAGCCGTCGTCCTCGAGGCGTTGCTGGACCGCGCCCAGGTAGCGCGACATCGGCGCGCGGACGAACGCGTTGACCACGGTCGTGGTGGCCCGCTCGAACTCACCGGGCTCCGGGCACACCTCGTAGGACGCGGTCACCTCGACCCCGGGCAGCAGGCGGCGCAACTCGGCGGCCAGCGCTCGCTCGTGGTCGGCGTTGACGTAGCTGTTGAGCAGGCACACTGCGACGCTGTCCGCGCCGGACCCGCGCAGATCACCGGCGAGCCGCGCCACCGATTCCGGGGAAAGCGGCTCGACGACGGTTCCTCGCGCGTCGATGCGTTCGTCCACTTCGAACGACAGGCTGCGCGGTACCAGCGGGCGGTAGGTGCCGGTGAGGCCGTAGGTGGTGGGGCGGTCGCGGCGGCGCAGTTCCAGCACGTCGCGGAACCCGCGCGTGGTGACCAGCGCGGTGCGCGATCCCTTGCGCTCCAGCACGGCGTTGGTGGCCACGGTCGTGCCGTGCACCACGGCGTCGAGGTCGCGCAGCGGCACGTCGAACTGCCGCAGTCCGGTGAGCAGGCCGTCGGCCTGCCGCCCCGGGGTGGAGAACACCTTCGCCAGGCGCAACCGCCCGGTTCCGGCGTCGTAGAGCAGGACGTCGGTGAACGTGCCACCGACATCGATTCCGGCAACGATCTCCATCGTGGGTGTCACCCTCGGTCTTCCTCAGCCGGCCGACGCCGGCTGGACAGCAGTTCGGTCATCGTGTGCGCCGCCTCCGACAGGGGCTCGATCCACTGCTCGGCGCGGAAACGGCTGCTCGGCCCGGCGACGCTGAGCGCCGCGACGTAGCGCGCCCTGCCATCGGCGACTCCGGTGGCGATGCCGGAGATGCCCTCGGCGTACTCCTCGTCGTTGAGGGCGTAGCCCAGGCGGCGGATCTCCGGGAAGGTGGTTTTGAGCTGGGTTTTGGTGCGGATGCTGTGCACCGTGACGTGCGGCAGCACCTCGTCCGGGTAGAGGCTGTCCACCTGGTCCTCGGGCAGGTGGGCGAGCAGGAACTTCCCGGACGCGCAACTGATCAGCGGCATGCGCGTGCCGACACCGATCTCGGCGCGCAGCACGTGCTTGGTCTCGAAGCGCTGGATCATGATCGCGTCGCGGTTGCGTGGGACCGCGAGCGACACGGCCTCGCCGCACAGGTCGGCGAGGGTGCGCATCGGGGCGATCAGGTCGCCGCCGAACCGCGCCGCGTCCGGCACGGCCGACCCCACCTCGAACGCCGTGAGGCCCAAGCGGTAGCGGCTGTCGGCGGTGCGTTCCGCGAAGTCCTGCTCGAGCAGGGTCGCCAGCATCAGGTGGCCCTTGCTCTTGGACATGTCCAGTGCCCGCGCGACCTCGGTGATGCCCATGCCGTCGGGGTGCTCGGCGAGCAGGCGCAGCACGCGCAGGGCGGTGGCCACGGTGCTGGAGGTCCGCGAGGTGTTTGACATATACGAACGCCTTTCGTAAGATGCGAACACAAGCTAAGCGCCGCGCGAAGCCGGGTCAAGGCTTCGCGTGTTTCTTTCGTGTCACCAGTTCTTTTCGCATGCCGCTGTCGTGCACTGTGGACGGTCTTCGGCGGGGTCGGAAGTCCCTGCGTGCGGTGACCATCGGCTGCTGCGCCGGGCTCGCGCGGCCCATACCGTCGGAAGGCATGGCGGACACGGGACAGGACGCGATCGTCGTCGGCAGTGACGGTTCCGCGGAGTCCGCACGGGCGGTGCGGTGGGCCGCGCGCAGTGCGGCGATGCGGCATGCGAGGGTGCACGTCGTGCACGCGTTCGCGCCGCTCGCGGGCACCAGGGAGGCCGGGTTGGCGGTACTGCGGCGCGCCTACGAGGAGTTGCGCGCCGCGAGCCGGGAGCAGCTCGGCGCCGCGATCGGACTGGCGCGGGACACCGCGGGCGAGGGTGTCGCGGTCACCGGCGAGATGCCGGAGGACCCGGCGGCGGCGGTGCTGGTCGAGCGGTCCCGCCAGGCGCGGATGATCGTCCTGGGCTCGTCCGGGACGGGCGGGTTCACCGGCATGCTCACCGGATCGACCGCGGTGACCGTGTCGGCGCACGCCGCGTGCCCGGTGGTGGTCGTACGCGGGCGGGAGGACGACAGCGGGCCGGTGGTGACCGGGGTGGATGGCAGCGCGGGCGGGGAACGGGCGCTCGCGACGGCGTTCGACGAGGCGTCCCGGCGCGGGGCCGCGCTGATCGCGGTGCACGCCTGGAGCGACGACGAGTTCACCGGCCTCTACGGCATCGTGCCGCTCGCCGTGGACTGGGCGGAGATCGAACGGGATGCGCAGCGGCTGCTCGCCGAACGGGTGGCGGGCTGGTGCGAGAAGTACCCGGACGTACACCTCGAGCAGGTGGTGGTACGCGACCGCCCCCGCCGCACCCTGCTCGACTGGAGTGCTCGGGCCCAGCTGGTCGTGGTGGGCAGCCGCGGCCGCGGCGGGTTCCGCGGCCTGCTGCTCGGATCGACCAGCCAGGCGCTGGTCCACCACGCGGGTTGCCCCGTGATGATCGTCCGATCGCGATGATCACCGGGTTCGCCGCGGTCGTCGAGCGGGCCCTTGAGGCCGCGGTGCGGGCGCCCTCGCCCCACAACACGCAACCGTGGCGGTTCGCGGTCGACGGTGCTCGGGTGGACGTGCTGCTCGACCGGTCGCGCGTGCTCCCGGTCGCCGACCCCGACGGCAGGCAGGCGCGGATGGCGTGCGGGGCGGCCGCGCTGAACCTGACGGTCAGCCTGCGCGCCGCGGGACTCGCGGTGGCCGTCCGGGCACCGGGACTGCACGGTGCACTGGCGAGTGTGCGGATCACCGGGCGGAGCGAGCCGGACGAGCGTGACCTCGCCCGCTGCATTGCGCGACGTCACACCAACCGTCGCCCGTTTCTCGACCGCGAGGTTCCCCGGCCCGTGCGGACACGACTGGCGGACGCGGCCGCCGACGAGGGGGCGGTGTTGCACCTGGTGGCCGACTGGGGGCGCTACGACCGGATCGCCGCGCTCGTGCGCGAAGCCGACCACGTTCAGGCCACCGACGAGCGGTTCCGCGCCGAAACCCGGCGGTGGACCGGCCGCCCGCCCGGCGCTGCCGACGGCGTGCCGGCGACCGCGGCCGGACCGCCACCGAGCCTGCAACCGGCGCTCGCGCTGCGCGCCTACGCGGGCCAGGACCGTCTCCCGGCGCGCGACTTCGAGCAGCAGCCGCTGCTCGGTGTTCTGCTGACCCGCACCGACGGCCCGGTGCAGCAGGTCCGCGCGGGATTCGCCCTGCAGCGCGTCCTGCTCACCGCCACCCTCCTCGGCCTGGGCGTGTCGTTCCTGTCCCAGCCGTTGGAGGTGCCCGCCACGCACACCAGGCTGCGCGGCCTGTTCGACGACGGTGAACCGCAGACGGTGCTGCGCATCGGCTACGGGTTCCCGGTGCCGCACGCGGGCCGCCGCCCACCGGACGAGGTGCTGTCGCACGAGTAGCTCACGACGCGTCGCGGACCACTCGCGCGACCGCCCCCAGGGGGCGGCACCACACCCGGACCCGGTCCGGCCCGGCTGCTCGCTCACTCGCGGAGCGCACCCGGTCAGCGGGCCGCGAGGGTGATGCCCGGCCAGCGCTGCTGCGCGGCGAGCCGTTGGGTCACCTCGACGATCCCGGCCCGCACCGCGAGCACCGCGTCACGGGGTTCGTACACCTCGGTGCCGGTGCGCACCGCGATGTGCCGCCGTAGCACGGGATCGACGATGCGCCGCACACCCAGGGCCCGCGGATCGCCGGACTCGGCCACCACCGACAGCGGCAGGATGGTGCACGCCTCACCGGAGGCCGCGATCCGCAGCAGGGTGCCGAGCGATTCGACGTCCCCGACGACCGACGGCGTCAACCTCCGCGCGGCGAACGCCCGGTCGACGAGGATGCGCAGGTTGCTGCGGCTGCCCGGGGTGACCAGCGGCACCGCGGCCAGATCGGCCAGCGCGACCTCGTCGTCGGCGCGCGGGCGCGGGCCCGGGTCGCCGATGAGGTACAGCTCCTCGGAGTACAGCGGCAGCTCGGCCGTGCGCGGCGCGTCGTCCTCGCGGAACACCGCGGCGAGGTCGAGCCTGCCCGCGAGCAGCAGTTCGTGGATGTAACCGCTCATCGATTCGAACAGTTGCAGGTGGATGCCGGGGTGGTGGGCCTTGACCCAGGAGAACAACGCGGGCGCGAGCGGCGCGGCGACGGTAGTCGGCAACCCGACGGCGACCGGGCCGTGCAGGCGGTCGCGGCCATCTGCGATGTCCCGGGAGAGCCGGTCGAACTGCCGCAGGAGCTGCTGCGCGTCGCGGTAAAGGGTGGTGCCCGCGGACGTCGGCTGCACCCCGCGCGGGCCCCGGACGAGCAGCCGTACCCCGAGCTGGGTTTCGAGCTGGGCCATGCGCTGGCTCAACGCCGGCTGCGACACGTGCAACCGCCCCGCCGCGCGGGAGAGACTGCCCGCCTCGACGACGGCGATGAAGTCGCGCAGGTGGGCGATGTCCACTGCGGACGCCTCCTGGGTTGTCGGCGTGTTCGGGACCGTCGATCCTCTCACCCGCCGCCCCGAACCGGCGGCAGCGCCCGCCGTAGGGGGCGTGCGCGGTGACCACTCGCCCCCGTCCCGCTGCTTGCGCTGCCTGCGCAGCCTGCGCTGATGCGCGACCGTGCCGCGGTGCGGCCGCACCACCGCGACACGCGTCAGCGGGATCGCTCCACCGCGGCGACGATGCGGCGTGCGCGCTCGAGTACCGGGCGGTCCACCATCTCGCCGTCCACGGCAGCCGCGCCCGCCCCGTCCGCCGCCAGGATCCGCCGCGCCCACGCCACCTCCTCCGCGCCGGGTGCGAACGCCGCGTGCACCAGCGGCACCTGCGCCGGGTGGATGCACAGCTTCCCGCCGAAACCCCACGCTCTGGCCCGGCGCGCGGCCCCCGTGACCGCGTCCGCGTCACGGATCGCGGTGCTCACCCCGTCCACCGGTCGCGGCAGACCGCGGGCCGCCGACCAGCGCACGAGGTCCGCCCGCGCCGGGTCGAGCGCCGCATCCTCGGTGACACCGAGGTCGAGCGCCAGGTCGACGCTGCCGAACAACAACCGCTCCGCCCCGGCGGCCGTGATGGACTCCAGACCGACCAGGCCGCGAGCCGACTCGATCAGCGGTAATACCGCAACCCCCGCCGTGGCCGCCGTCCGCACCGCCGCCGCGTCCTCGGTCTTCGGCAGCACCACCGCGGCGGGCCGCAGCTCGCGGCAGGCGGCGAGGTCGTCCGCGCCGTGCGGGGTGCCGATGCCGTTGACCCGCACCGCGACCGCGCCCCCGGCCTCGGCCGGCCAGTGCGCCACGAGGTTCTCCCGCGCCCGGTCCTTGTCGTCCTCGGCCACCGCGTCCTCGAGGTCGATCACGACCACGTCGGCGCCGCTGCCCGCCGCCCTGGCGAACCGCTCGGGCCGGGTCGCGGGGACGAACAGCCAGCTCACCGCGGACGCGAGCGTCATGCCACACCGTCCGCGACCAGTGCGTCCACCTCGGGCTCGCTCATCCCCAGCTGCGCGAGGATCGCGCGGGTGTGCTCGCCGAGCGCGGGGACCGGGTCCATCCGAGGCCGCCCCGTCGACCCGGGCAGGGCAGGCGAGGAGACCGGGCCGGCGGGCGTGCCCACCTCGTGCCAGCGCCCGCGCGCCGCCAGCTGCGGGTGCTCCCACACGTCGGCCACCGTGTTGACCCGCGCGTTGGCCACCGGCACCGCCGTCAGCAGCTGGATCGCCTCGTCACCGGTCAGCTCCGCGAACCGCTGCGCGATGATCGCCCTCAACGCCTCGCGGTGGGCGTTGCGATCGGCGTTGGTCGCGTAGTCGGGGTGGCCGGCGATCTCGGGCTGCCCGAGGAACCGCTCGCAGAACAGCGCCCACTCGCGCTCGTTCTGGATCGCCATCATCACGACCTTGCCGTCGCCCGCGGTGAACGGGCCGTACGGGTAGATCGTGGCGTGCGCGGCGCCCGCACGCGGCGGGGGAGTGCCGCCGTCGTAGGCGTAGTACATCGGAAAGCCCATCCACTCCACAGTGGATTCCAGCATGGACACGTCGATGTGCTCACCGGTGCCGGTGTTCGCGCGCTGCAGCAGCGCGGCGAGGATCGAGCTGTAGGCGTACATCCCCGCCGCGATGTCGGACACCGAGATCCCGACCTTGCTCATCTCCTCGGCCGTGCCGGTCACCGACAGCAGCCCCGCCTCGCTCTGCACCATGAGGTCGTAGGCCTTGCGCGACTCGTACGGACCCGGTGAGCCGTACCCGGAGATGTCGCACACGATCAGCCGCGGGTGGTCCGCTCGCAGCCGCTGCGCCCCGAGCCCGGCTCGCTCGGCCGCGCCGGGCGCCAGGTTCTGGATGAACACGTCCGCGCCGGCGATCAGCTTCCGCAGCACGGCCATACCGCGCGGGTCCTTGATGTCGAGGGTGAGCGACTCCTTGTTGCGGTTGACCCAGACGAAGTGCGAGGACAGGCCGCGCACGCGGGAGTCGTAGGCGCGGGCGAAATCCCCCACGCCGGGACGCTCCACTTTGATCACCCGGGCGCCCAGGTCGGCGAGGTGCCTGCTGGCGTAGGGAGCGGCGATGGCCTGCTCCAGGGAAACGACGGTCACTCCACGCAGCGGTTGCATGTCCCACTTTCTCCTGCTGGTCTCACGCCACGGTACTCAAGCCCATGACCAGCACCAGCGACACCAGCGACGCCAGCGAGGTCACGAACGTGAGTGCTTTCAGCGCTCCCCGGGTGCTCACCCCGAGCAGCGTCTGGAACATCCAGAAGAAGTTGCTGTTGAGCTGCAGCGCGAACAGCGCGCCGGACCCGATCGCCAGCGCGAGCACCTCGGCCGGGACGCCCAGCCCGCCCATGATGGGTGCGATGATGCCCGCCGCCGCGATCCCGGCGACCGCGATCGACCCGATCGCGAAGTGCAGCAGCGCCGCGACCAGCCACACGAGCAGCACGGTCAGCACCGCGGGCACACCCGCCTCGGCGCTGAACATCCCGGACAGCACGTCGTCGAGGTCCGTCTCGGCGATCACCGCGCCCAGCGAACCGCCGACGCCGGTGACGAGCAGGATCTGGCCGGTGGAGGCGAACCCCTTCGACAGGGTGCTCGCCACCCGTTCCCGCCCGAGCGTCCTGCTCGCCAGCACGTAGGCGCCGACGAGCCCGGCGAACAGCGCGAACACCGGGTCGCCGAGGAAGGCGAGCACATCGGACCGGACCCCCGCGGCCTCGGTGATCGCGCCGGTCGCGATCAGCACCAGCGGCACCACGATCGGCAGCAGCGACACCGCCAGCGGCGGCATCCGCCGGTCGGATCGCACGTCGGCGGTGTGCTCGGTGCCGTCGGCGGGCGTGTCGTCGTCGGCGACCCCGATCGGGGCGCTCGTCTCGTCCTTGGCCGGATTCCAGAACCCGCGCCGCAGGATGCGGCTGTACAGCACCATCGTGAGCAGCGCGGTCACCGGGCCGAGCACGAAACCGTACAGCAGGATCGTGCCCAGCGGCACGTGCAGCAGGCCCGCGATCGCGACCGTGCCCAGCCCCGGTACGACGAACACGTACCCCACCAGGATGCCGGTGGTCAGCGCTCCGCCCATCATCGCGATCCCGCCGCGGCCGAGGTGCGGCGCCGCCGAGCGGGCCAGCGGCGCGGCGAGCACCAGCTGCACGTCCACGTAGATCGACGGGAAGATCGCGGTGAGCACCACCGCGAGGGCGTAGGGCAGCTTGCCCGGGCCCAGTGCGCGCAACAGTCCCTCGACCACCCGCCCGAGCGCGCCGACCGCGTGCAACAGCGACCCCAGCAGCACACCGAAGCCGATGAGCAGGCCCACTTCGGCCATGATGTCGCCGAAACCGTCGGCGATGGTGGTGATGGTCTTCTCGAAACCGAGCCCGCTCGACAGGCCCAGGTACAGCGAACCGACCACCAGCGCGATCACCGGGTCGACCCGCAGGGCGAGGATCAGCACGATCACCGCGGCGATGGCTATCGCCGCATGCAACACCACCATGTGTTCGCTCGTTCCTTCCGCACCACGCCGATCACGTGCGGCGATCCAAACACAGCGCGCGCGGTCCCGGTAGGAGTCGATCACCAAGATCGATATAAGCCCGGCTTATACCGCGTGGCGCGCCGGATCACGGGAGGGGGCACGCGGTCAACCCCTGGCGCGCGGGTCAAATAGACGAGTAATGCGTATCTCGGTTAGTGGTCGTAGGCGGTCAGTGATCGGGTGATGGGTTGGCCGGTGGCGCGGTTGTGCCAGATGGCGGCGGTGAGGGCCAGGAGGCGTTGGGCGACGCGG
>Ga0164243_10002154_pt1 | contig 32891 bp, 32 predicted proteins | sample OricompcompostOP_FD_108781 | JGI IMG/M metagenome (GOLD analysis project Ga0164243, IMG submission 108781) | Organic Plus compost microbial communities from Emeryville, California, USA - Original compost - Organic plus compost (OP) | ecosystem: Engineered > Solid waste > Mixed feedstock >... | reverse complement strand
CATCCAGTTCGCTGGCAAATTCCATGATAGCGAAACGTTCTTCAACCTCACATAAGAGGCATCCGAAAAACTCTTATCACTTGCAGCTGCATAGTAATTTTGCAGCGCCAAACTATAATTAGAGCTATATTTCTGAATTTCAACCCTGTCACCAACAAATCTCCATCTATCCCAAACGGATAGAGGCTGGTTACCCAACGTACCGGGATTATTTCCAAAAAGATTATTAGGTGCGACCTGCTTAACAAACTGGATCAATAGCTCCAGTGAAAATCCTTTATAACTGAGGCTATTTTGTAATCCTCCGAAAAGTGTTTGAGAAGTATTTATTATTTTAGTTGCGTCCGTCAAAAAACTAGGGATTGATGTAGGATTTCCATGGCTATCCTGAAACTCATAGACACCCGTCTCCGGGTTTACACCTAAAAGCACATAGGCTTTCGAAATCGTTATTGGCTGCCCAACTACTAGCTGAGAGTTGTAGGAAGATGTAGCCAAATCCGGAAAATCAATAAGTTTGTTTCTGGGAATTGTCATATTGAAATTAGTCGTCCAACTAAAAAATCGCCCTTTAAGGTTTGTTGATTGCAAAGACAATTCCCAACCGGTATTTCTAACCGTAGCAGGAAAATTTTTTGTGATACTGTTAAATCCTGTCAAAAAAGGCAGATCGTAAGGCAATAATTGATTTGAAGATCTATTGTTAAAGTATGAAGAGGTTAATAAAATTCTATCATTCAAAAAGCCCAAATCCAATCCGATCTGGAATTTTCTCGTTTCCTCCCAAGCCAGATAGGGATTTGTGTGCCTGTTGGGTAATAGTCCGGATTCTCCTTGATAAGGGACTCCTGCATTAACGGGCATATAAAGGCTTAAAAACTGGTAGTCCCCAATCTGGTCATTTCCTGAAGTACCGTAGCTACCGCGAACTTTACCAAAACTAATGAAGGACAATTTGTCCTGGATTAATTTCTCATTTGAAAAAATCCATCCAACTCCAATGGCACCGAAATTATGAAACCTGCTTTGGGCACCAAATCTGCTACTTCCATCCCTCCTGCCCGTTACATCTACAATGTATTTGTCCTGCCAATTGTAATTTAACCTCCCAAACAAAGCGTTATATTTATAAATAGACGCAATAGTAGATTGAACCGTAACAACACTGGCTGAATGCAAGTCTTCCATTACCGCATCGCTATTAAATCCCTCTCCGGTAAGTCCCAGACCATTATTATTATTTTGCTGTATTGTTGTTCCTATTAAAGCCTCAAACTTGCCTTTCCCAAGCCGGCGCCCGTAGGTTATTTGTGGCTCCACGATCCACGAGTTTGCATTATTGTTTTGAAAATTAGCAATTCTATTATTATATGGCCTCAACTCCGGCACCCAGATCGTCAGTGGGCTAATCATGACCTCATTCTGTTGTTGATTAGCATATCCCAGATTAGCTTTTATATCGAATCCTGGTAAAATACTGTAGCTTATTACTGCGTTACTAATGAGATTATTAGTTCTATTCTTGTATTTTGATAGAAGAGCTGCAATTGGATGCATTCCACCGGGCCAGGTGGTATTACCATTTGCGTCTTTCGCCCAATTTAATGTCCCATCCTGATTAAATAACGCCGGCATATTGGGAATTTGGATCATTGACAGAGGAGTCAGATCACTAATGGGTAATTGGTTGTTATCAATAAGGTAGCTTCCTGACAACTGTATCTTAAACTTTTGATTAGAAGACGCAGAATTCAAACTAAAATGTACAGATCCTCTTTGATCTGCATAATCAGTTGGGAATACGGTTGTTTCTTTGTGATATCCTGCACCCAAGAAATATTGCACAAATTGAGTACCACCAGAAACATTTGCCTGAATATCTGTGTAGTGAGCAGTACCACCAATCAGTTCATCCTGCCAATCAGTATAACGCGTAGTATCCCACGTGCCATTGATATCATAATCTGTTGGCGAGGGTACTATTCCATCGTTTTTAAGTGCTTCTCTGCGCATCTGGAGATATTGGGCGGTATTCAATAGGTCTACTTTATTTGCAACCTTGCTGACCCCATTCTGAAAATTAACATCCACCTTAGTTTGCCCGACCTTCCCCTTCTTGGTAGTAATCAATATAGCTCCATTTGCTGCGCGTGATCCATATATCGCAGTTGCATCTGCATCTTTAAGAATATCAATACTTTCAATATCAGCGGCATTGATGTAGGCAAGCGGATTTCCGTACGAAGCTGCCCCCTCCGGAGACGAGGACCCTGTGCCCAAAACGGAACCTATACCCGGCATCTGTTGGGACATATAGGGTACACCGTCAATTACATATAGCGGATCATTTCCTCTTGATATACTGTTCTGCCCCTGTATACGAACTTTCAAAGCACCGCCAGGCACGCCACTGGATTGGGTTACAAACAAACCAGCAACCCGACCTTGTAAAGCTAAGAGAGGATTATTAACAGGTTGGGAGGCAATTTCTTTAGCCTTCACGGTGCCGACATTACCCACATTTAATCTCTTGGTTGTGGTCCCATAGGCTATCACAACTGTTTCGTCTAATTTACTTACTGCAACATTCAGTCTTACATTAATGGTTTTTCCTTTTACTGGTATTTCCATGGTTTCATATCCTATTGAACTAATGATCAATATCGTATTCAAATTAACACCAGATAAAATGAAATTGCCAGATACATTAGTTTTTGTTCCTTTTTCCGTGTTCTTGACAAGAATAGTAGCGCCGGGGATAGGTGTTCCATCCGCAGCAGTTACTTTTCCGGTTACAGTAATACTGGTGATGCTAGAATCCACTTTAGTGGTATCCTTGGCGAAAGGAGAGGTTACCACCGGTTCAAACGCGGCGGTTGGGTTTTCAATCCGGATGAATTTTCCCCGGATGCTCCATTGCATGGATAGATCTTTCAACAGCAGGTCCATCACTTCCGCTACTGGCCTCTCGGAAACGGAGATACTTACTTTTTTCTCCTTGATCGCCGCGGTCTTTTCATACATAATAATGACATCGGCTTTCTTTTCAATGGCGCTAAATACTTTTTCAATGGGCGCATCGGTATAGCGCAGAGAAATCAACTTTTTTTCCCTACCCTGGCCATATCCCGGTGCGGCCGATAATATTTGTATGGCGCAGATCATCGCAATCAATAGGAAAGAACTCGTTCGTGCCATAAATACCAGTGTTTTACTGGTGAAAATTTTTCGCAATAAATCCCCCGTACAAAATGTACCATTTTTTTGCATAATTTTGGTTGTTTGAAATGTTTAAATTGCGTTTCGACAAAACCCCTCAAGGCTTCCTACGGCGGAGGGGTTTTATTTGTTAATGTCCTCGAACTATTCACACATGTCTTTAAAGTTTTGGTCGAAAAATTGGCCTTATGCTCTATAGAGACAGCATTTTACTGTTTTCTCACCGGTCGTTTTTGAAGTTTTTTTATATTTTTCCTGGTCATCCGTACAATCATCCATTTATACCAGCCTGCCTCGCAAGATACAAGGATGGTGTTAGCCTGCGGATGACTAAATCAGACCAACGTGGCCGAAGAGGAAGTATGTGATTATCAGTAACTTTATTTCAACTTTAATAGATCACCGTCTTTATGCAGGAGGACTTTACAGATATCGATGCATTACTTTCCAGGTTGAAAATGCACGACCTGGAAGCGTTTAACCGTCTGTATAAACAGGCGAGGGAACGGTTGTACATCCTTGCCTGTGCTATTATACAGGATTCAGCGGCTGCCCAGGACCTGGTACAGGAATTATTCATGGAATTCTGGGAACGCCGGGTTTACCTTGATGTTCAATCCTCGCTGAAGGCTTACCTGATCCGTTCGGTCCGTAACAAGGCCTACAATTATCTGGACAAACAAGGTACCCAGCAGCGTTTAAGCCGCGAATACGGACGTATCCAGCGATACGAGGCCTCCCCGCTGGAAAAACTGGAACTGGCAGCATTGGGACAAGACATAGAACGGGCTATTTCAAAGCTCCCGCCGATGGCGGCAAAGGTATTTCGTCTGCATTATATCGAAAAATTAAGCCATGCTGCTATTGCGGAACAATTGCGCATCAGCAAGTTCACGGTCAGCGGCCATATTGACCGTGCACTGAAACAGTTACGGGAAGATTTAAAAGCAGCAAAAAAAAATTAATAACCGAACGGTGAGGGTCATCAAAAAAACTGTCTATTAAGTATTATGGCACATTTAACAGAAGAACAAGAGTATCTTTTATTAGGTAAGATCGGCGGGTTGTTAAATGAAACGGAGGAGAAAGCCTGGGAAACCTTATTAAGGGAAAATCCTGCTGCGCGACAGGCATATGATGACATGATCCAGGCACTGCCCCCCGGTGAGGTGGCCAATTCTTTTCAGCGGATCAAACAGGATGCTACCTGGAAAGACCTTGCCGCCCACTATAAAGTAGAGAAGCCAGTTCCAAAAACGCGCCGGCTTGTATATAGATCACTGGCGGCTGCCTGCATTATCTTGCTCCTGTCTGCCGGCGGATGGTTGTTTTATTACCATCATGCTGGTCAACCTGCGGCGTCCACCCATACAAAGCAGCCCGCCATCCAGTTAACGCTGGCAAACGGGCAGCACATCAATCTTTCCAACGAAGAAGGCGCCATTCAAACCGCTGACGTTCAGCTTACCAATAATAATAAGACCCTTACATATGTTTTGGCGGGTGAAACGGCCGGCCGGGCAGGGATGAACCGGTTAACCGTTCCGGTAGGTATGGACTATAAGATCGCCTTGAGTGACGGCACAGAGGTATGGCTGAACGCAGCTACCCGGTTGGAGTTCCCCTTTGCGTTCGCTGGCAATACCCGGGAAATTACCATCAATGGCGAGGCATACCTTAAAGTTGCAAAGAATGCCGCCAAACCTTTTTTGGTACACTTGCCACACAGTACCGTGCAGGTGTTGGGGACGGAGTTTAACGTTAATACCTATGATTCGGGGGTGGTGAGGGTCGCGCTGGTGGAGGGATCGGTTAACATGCAAGCTCCTACCGGGGAAAGCATGCTTTCCCCCGGCAAAGAAGCGGTCTACCACGCTGGAAATCCCATACAGCAGCAATCCTTTGATCCCAAGCTGGTGTTAAGTTGGCGGGAAGGACTGTTTTACTTTAGTGGCGCTACGCTTACTGAGATCAATAAAGTAGTACCGCGCTGGTACGGTATCACCACTGTTATTGATAATCCAAATATCCGCGGCCGGGAGTTCGTAGGCGCGTTGGATAGAAATCAGCCCATCCAGGTCTTTTTAAATGACCTGAAAGCCATTTCCGGCATCGATTCTTATATAGATACAGAGGGAGTGCTGCATTTTAAGTAACTACCAGTCATCTGTAATCCGTGATTTGCATGAGAATGTCTCCAATTCGTTGCCGCTACGGCCAGGTAGGGAAGATTTTCTATTCCGATACAGTTCTTTGACATATGAGCCCCAAAAACGCAGAAAAGATGGTATGTCTGAAGTAGCAGTAAAATAATGACTTTTTTCGGTACTGATGAATGTTTTTGTCAATACAGAAACACCAAATATTAGAAAGTCATGATCAGACTACTATTTGCTTTGTTATGCTTACTGGGCAGAGAAGGCGTCTACCGGCAGGGCCGCAATCCCGTGGACTGGCAGTTTAGCGCCAGGAAGATCGATGGCATGGCCTACGAGGTAAGCCTGAGAGCGAGGATTCAGCCACCCTGGCATATTTATGCCCAGGATTGCCCGGAAGATCTGACCTTGCCAACTTCCATACAATTTACCAACATTCCCTTGATTGCAGGATAAGCCAAAGGAAGTGGGTAAACTGGTACAGAAAAAAGACGCCATTACAGGTCTGTTGCTAAAGTATTATTCAGGGGAGGTTGAATTTGTCCAGGTCGTAAAACTGAAAGCAGCCGTTAAAACAAGGCTCGAAGGTAAAATTGACTACATGGCCTGTACGGATGCACAGTGCTTGCCGCTCATGCAACGCAGGTTTACCGTTAGCCTTCAATATCGAGCAAAAGCATACCACATAGATATTTGCTATGAAAAACCAATCATAATGTTTCATTTTGCCCGAGAAGAATCATCCAGTTGACCCCAAATCCGGCTCCGAGAGCCGGAATCTTATTTCCACATAGGTTGATATGTTGGATTGATTGATGTCCTTCTTTCCTCATATGACGGTTTAGATTTTCGCCAATGAAGGCTGTATCTACAGCTTTCCAGCATTCAATATTCTTTAACGTTGCGCTGTATCTCCAAACACTAGCCTGCTTCAGCTTCCCGTCAGAAAGGCTGTACGACAACTGAAGGCTCAAAGCGCTGAAACGGCCGCCCCCTTTCTATCTTAAAATGTTCCCGTCCTAAGACGGTGTTCAGGATCATCGCATTACTGTACGGCCCCATCCCCAGGTCTGCGCTGTTAAAGCCGTGGGTGTGCAGCTCCGCGTTCTGTACAAAGATGCGCTGGCGGTGGTCAATGGTAAAATTTCTATTTACTTGGTAACCGCCATCCCGGGCCCAGCGAATATGCGACGCAATTGGCCAAAGAAACGCCGGCGCCGGATACTGGTAGCCGGTTGCAAGGATCAGCGTTTCGGTATGGTGCGTGAAGCGTTTTCCAGCAGGCAGGTGCCGCAGTGCCAGCGTTATTTGCTTGTCACCTGTCAACTGCACGCTACTCAGCTCACAGCCACTCATCAAAGTGGTGTTCACCTGGCCGTACTCGATCTCTTGCTCGTACAACTGTGTATAGATCGCGCTGATCAATTCCTTATTAATCCCCTTATAGAGCAAGTCTTGCCGGTGTAGTAAGATGCGTTTTGTTTCAGGCGGCAGGTGATAGAAATAGTCGATGTACTCCGGGCAGGCCATCTCCAGGGCAAACTTGGAGTAATCCATCGGCCAGAAACCTGAACGGGTAAACCAGCTTAACTGCTGCATCCGGGGGGCATAGGGCAACAGGTCGTAAAAGATCTCCGCGGCACTCTGCCCCGATCCAATAATGGTGATGGAAGCCGCCTGTAACAGGGCTTCCTTTTTGTGCAGGTAGTCTGCACTGTGCACCAACAACCGATGCTGCACGTTGCTGGCGCAAGCCGGTATATACGGTGCCGTACCAATGCCTATTGCCAAATGTTTCGCGTGAAACGTGTGCAACGTTTGCTCATCGCTGTTATAGGCACTAGCAACATAGCACTGCTGTGTTTCATCATAATCTAGACGCTGACACTGCCATCCGAATTTCAGGGAAGGCAATTGCCGGGCTACCCACTGGCAGTACTGGTTGTACTCTCTACGCAACGGGAATAGCTGCTCTCCAACGCCCAACCGGTAAGTACGTTCGGTGGCTTTAAGAAAGCAGGGATAGCTGAAGAGACTCTGCGGGTCAGCCAGTGTTACCAGGTCGGCATAATAAGGTACTTGCATGCGCGTACCGGGGATCATCAGACCGGGATGCCAATCAAAGGATGGCTTTTGGTCGATAAAGAGGCAGTTCAATTCAGGTAGCCCGGTAGCCAAGGCGGCTAGTCCCAGGTTAAAAGGACCAATGCCGATACCGATCACATCGTAGATTTTATTTGCTTTCATATCGTTGTTTGATTAACTGAAGGCAGTAGGTTAGCAAGTAGGTATTAACCGTCATGACTACCATGACAAAAGCAGATAGTGTTACATCCATCTTTCGGAAGCCCATTACTGGCAGCATCCAGCAGATCATGATCCATTGGATCATATAGATCAGCGTAATGTTCCTGCTGGAGTATGTGAGCAAGTGAAAGAAATGGTTGTCTTTAATATGTGCGGCCACTAAATACCAGCCGCAAAATACCTGTAATACAATCCCCAGGTGCCAGATCGTATCCGGTACCCGTGTCCGGTAGAAACCGGCCGGGTTTTCCGCCGGGAAATAATACGTCCCCAAAAGCCCACTAATGACCAGGAGCGTGCCGATCATGCCACACAGCAAAGCGGTATCTCGCTGGTTTTGCCGAAAGTAATACCCTACACCTAACCCTACCAGCGGGTACACCAGCCAGGGAAAGAGCGGAAAGAACACACTAGGCGGCCCGCCACCGGCAAGCCCTAGCATATAATTTAATGCCGGTACATCACTGTGGAGGTCCCATACGAACGGACTGAATACCATAACCCCCAAAGCCCCAGCCAGTGCTCCCCATTGGAACCGCTTGCACCAGTATAACCCATGCAGTACGAGTAACGTCAGACCCGCGAAATGCAGGATGTCTCCCATGCCTGTAAGCTGCTTTACCATCGCTTCTTCTCCTATTACCTCTAATTCTCCCAGCACTTCATCAGGCAAAAGACCTATACTGTAAGGCACTACAAACTTTAAGATATTGAGCCCGTAGCCTGCCGCCAGCAGCCCCACGGACTTTATTAATACCGAACGGGTGGAATGATGTGGCTTCAGGGTGAAAGACACGCCCATCAGCAGCATGAGCAGTTGCCCGCCGGGGCCTTCGGCAATGGCGATCAGCAGTTGTCCGAGCGCGGTGTGATGCACTGACAACCGGCTGTATAGCATCCCCGTGTGGATGGCCGGAATAAACAGCACGGTGAAGCCCCGCGCCAGATCCAGCGAAAGAATACGATTCATATAGCAAGATTTTTTTCGTGAAATGGTTACACCGGGCGAAAATCTTCCCGGTGCAGGCAATACAGGTTGGCCGTCTTGTAGGACAGCTCAATGGTTTTCAGGAACCGGAAGCCGGTACTGATAGCCAGCTGGTTAGCCGGGTGGTTGTCCTGGTCAGGTTCGGCGAACAATCGCTGTGCCTGATCAAAGGAAAAGTAGAACTCCTGAAATACCCGCAGGGCGTAGGTGCTCCAGCCCTTTTGCATCTGGCGGGGTGGGCACATCAGCAGGTGTAGGCCGCAATCACCCGGTAGCGCCGGCACATGTGCGGCCAGTTCATCGGCAACCACCGCGTACAGATCTACCTGGCACATAGGCATGTCGCCCACCAGGCCGATAAAGGAATGTGCCTGCGGGCCCGCCAGGACACCGCGGTAAATAGTTTCGATTCCCGAACGGGAGCCGGCCAGCTGCCAGAATTTCTGCGCATATGCCTTGTTCACCCATTCGTGTATCCTGTCCAGGTCAAGGGCGAGGTCCAGGGAGCGGAACGACAAGGGAGCCTCCAGCTCCGGTACCGGCCGGGAGAACAGCAGCGTGCCGGGTAACTGGTCCGCCGAGGGCTTGCACCAAAGGCGGGGCAGGGTTTGTAAAGCGCGGTTATGGTCCATGTGCAACAATTTTTAATGGTTGCAAGCTACCCGCGCGGCCGGCCAAACAGCGGACCAAAAATTAGAGAAAACACACATAAACACAGCTTATATGGAAAGTCTAACGATTGTACAGGAAGGGGTAGGTACACTGGAACTGCTCTTGGAAGTCCCGGAAGAATTGACCCGGTATGTACTGCAGACCGCTACACCCGTGGGTTTGATCGGCGAAGGGTTCAAAGCCCTTTTTCAGCAGTTGACCGGCAACGGGTTTGCCGTATGGATCAGCCGGTACTGGCCGAACGCAGTTACCGTGTTACGCGCAACCGGTCATCATCCCGCATTGGAACTACGGATTGCGTTACGCAACAAGATCAAAGGCACATGGGATAAGATCTTGCAGCCGGAGCTGCCGCCACTGTATTACCAGTTCAGTTTTGTGCCACATATCGCTACCCGTGCCCGCTTTGAGGCCGGCACTGAATACGAAACCTTTGATATTCATTTTGACCGGACCTTCCTGGAAGAACTCGGTATGGATTACAAAATCTTCCAGCGTTTTTTGGAACAGGTGTTCAAGGACCAGCCGACAGAGCTTAGCCCAGCGCCACGCCGTTGCCCGCCGCTGATGCTGGAAGCAGTGCAGGCCATCCTGCGTAATAATTACAGTGTGAAAGGTAAAGCGTGGTTATTGCAAAACAACGTAGAAAATATCCTGCTGGCAGCGCTGGAAGATGTGGACCGCGTGGAGACGATGCTGCCGGAGCTGACCGAAGCGCACGTAACTGCCTTGCATGAGGTAAAGCGACTGATCGATGAAAGCATTCCCTATTATCCGGGCAATAAGCAGCTTTGCCAGAAGACCTTTCTTAATTTATTCGTGCTCAACTTCGGTTTCAAGCGGCTCTTCGGGATCACCCCGTACAAATATTACAACCGCCTGCGGATGGAAAGAGGTAAGGAACTGCTACGCCGGCATGAGAGCATCTACTCCGTGGCCGCAGAACTAGACTTTCTCACGCCACGCGCCTTCGGCAGGGCATTTAAAGAAATGTTCGGGATGACGCCGCGGGAGTATCGGGGGAGGTATGGGAAATAGGCATTTATTTGGCCAAATCAATTTTGTTCGATATTTTAGCCTGTTCGTTTTTTACGAACAAATAAAAAAACCGAACATGAAAAGCGATATCATACTGGATGCGTTAGCTGCCATCGCGGCGGGTACCGATATCCAGGCAAAGTGGAAACAGCCACCCGCAGCGATCCGCGGCGAAGTGGACGGAATAACCCGCCTGTTCCTTGGCGTCACCCCCATCGTGGAAATTCCCACTGTGATCCGGACCAGCGTTCAGCCAGCTTATTTACCAGGCCTGCAGCAGTTGCGGAATAAGCATGGCAGTTTACTACTATTGGCCGACCGCATTCCGAGCACGGTACAAGGGCAGCTAAAAAAGCTGGGAATTGGCTTTATCGATACGGCCGGCAATGCTTTTATCCAGGAAAAAAGCATCTATATACAGATAGAAGGGAAAAAAAACACTGCCAAAATGGTGACGGATGCCCGGGCCTTTTCCAAAGGCGGCCTCAAGGTGATTTTCCAATTGCTGCTAGATGAGCCGCTTCTCAATATGCCGCTGAGACAGATTGCCACGGCCGCCGAAGTGAGCCTGGATACGGTCCATAAGACCATCCATGCCTTAAAACGGATGCAATTCCTACTGGACCTGGATAAGGATACCCTGATATGGAACAATAAAAGGGAATTACTCAACCGTTGGATCACCGAGTATCATCTCCGGTTAAAACCAGGGCTATTCGTGCACCGGTTTGATTTTCTACGGGACCAGGACACCGACCGCTGGAAACAGCTTCCCTTCAAAGATGCGCGCACCTGCTGGGGAGGCGAGCCGGCCGCCGATCTGCTGACCAACCAGCTCAAGCCGCGTGAGCTGACGCTGTACACTTATGAAACAGACATGCAGCTCACCCAGCATTACCGCATCGTCCCCAAAAAGGCGGGTATGATCCTTGTCTATAAGCGGTTCTGGCCGGCGCTGGACCATGAAAAAAAATATGCCCCTCCGCTTTTGGTATATGCTGATCTGGTCAGCAGCGGCGAGGACCGCAGTATTGCAATCGCACAACAGATTTTTGATGAGCATTTACAAAATCAGTTTCTCCCAGCTTAGGCAGGACAACCTGCGGGCCACATTTGCGGCTTTCGAGCGCGCGTTCCAAAAAATGCGGATCGAGGTATACCTGATTGGCGCGCTTGCCCGCGACACCTGGTTTGCCGGCACGGGCATCCGCACGCTTGGAACCAAGGATATCGACTTTGCGGTACTCATCCCGGACCCAGCTACATTTCAGCAATTAAAAGACTACCTGACGAGCGAGGAACATTTCACCGCCACAAAAAATGAATACACCCTGGTGGATGAAAAAGGATACCACGTGGATTTACTGCCTTTTGGCAGCGTAGAGATCGAAGGCAAGCAGATACTGGATCACCAGGGGCATATCTATACCAATATATCGGGTTTCCAGGAGGTATATGACCAAGCCACCACGCTGGTGGAATTCGACGGCCAGTTCCAATTCAGGGTTTCCTCGCTGGCGGGCATCATCGTGTTAAAGCTCATCGCATGGGATGACCGGCCAGAAATGCGCGGTAAGGATATCCAGGACATCAGCCTGATCATTCACCATTATTTTGCACTGGAAGAAGCCCTTATTTATAGCCGGCACGCTGATCTGTTTACCATTGAAAACATTGATCTGCCCAGGCTATCGGCGCGTGCGCTCGGCCGAGAAATGGCCCTTGTGCTGAACCGCAATGCGCTGCTCCGTGACAGAATCCGCAAAATTCTCTCTGAGAACCAGGCGGTCTTAGCAAAAAGCATGATGACCACGCTGCCCACCTTGTCAACCCCTGAAAGTGCACAAACCCTTACCCATCAGTATGCAGTACTACGGGAAATCCTCCTGGGTATTATGGAACAGCGTTGAAATGGGCTAAGATTCCCCCTTGTGATAAAAAGCGGCGACGGAGATGGATTTCCTCGTGCCCAGGTCATTTGCGCGGGCATATAAGTCGGAGATGAACCAGATCGCATAAAAACCGGATCAAATCGTATTACATCGTAATATCTCGACATGACGAGCGAAAAGCAGGGCAGTTCCGTAAATACGGATAAAATCATTTATTACAAATTACCCATACAACGTTACAAAATTACCCATTAAAAAGGCGTTTGATAGCATCATGCATTGACGTGCCATTTCATACCAGCGAACAATTATAATATTCAACCACAAATGTTTGCATTTGTAGTGCGAAACTACAAATCATGCAAGCGCTTGAAAAGCTATTTAAAATGAATAAAGGGTATCTAAGCACTAATGGTCTTAGCCCTGCATCCAGGTATCAGTTAAACAGGCTTGCAGGCGGCCTTCTAATAGCTGTACATACTGTCAGGGCGATCCATCGTTAACTTCCGGTTTGCCGAAGTATTGCCAGAGCTTATAGATGCCCATCGCCTGGCGGGTCCGGATGGTGGTCATGTTGCGCTGCAGGAGCACAGTGATCTGCTGCAAGGGGATGTTTTGTTCGTAATGCAGGCGAAGCACCTGCTGCATACCGGGCGGCAGGGTGGCAATGGCCGCTTCGATCTCTGGTTGGGCATACCGCCGGTGCATGGCCTCCCACCAGGCCCGCCTTTCTTTGTTATTGTTCAGTCCCATGCGGTGGTTTTACCGCCGCAACCTACCGCCCGGCGTGGTTTTGTGCAACAATACCGCCGTCTAAAACAGGCACATTCCCGTCTAAAAAAGACCTTTCCTCATTTACTATTTTTTGGTCTGATCATACTGCTTTTATGTCTGCTTTTCAGCCCCCGGGCCGCGCATCTTTGTAGCGTCAAAAACATAATGGCTATGCAAAGTGTGATTTCGTGGGAGCAGTTGCTCATCTATGTGCTGGTCTTTCTCTGTTGCTATTACGCGGTCATCCTCTTTTTCTATTACCGGCGTGACCTTTCGCTTTTGTTTACTTCCACCCGGTCCGGGCATTCTCTCGCCCCGCATGCCGCACCGGCGGTGGGTGATCCCGCTGCGGCAGCGGCGGATACGGCGCTGTATAACAGTGTGCATGAGCTCATGCAGGACTGCAAGCCGGTCTTCCAGGCAGCCGACAGCCAGCAGCTGGACAAAGACCAGGTACTGGATGCCCTGCGCGTCCGCGTGCAACAATACCCGCAAATAAAAGGCACGTCTTTTCAGATCGCCGTCACCAATCATATCGCCCAGGAAATGGAGCACCGGTTAGCCATGCAGCTGACCGACCCCGAGGCGGATACGCTCTGGATAAAGTCGTGAAAGATACGGCCTTCTTCTCCCTATCGTGAATGGAAGTAGCAGTGCGGAGTGGAGCAGGGAGAGAAGGCCACCAAATCCTGCCAGTCAGCCCGTCCCGTTTCGTACGCCGATTAGTCTCAGCCAGGGGCGGGCGGTGGCAGGTCTATCTGGCTGCTGTTGATGGTCCGTAAGACAGTGTGCGCGTGAAGTAGTGTAGTAGGAGTTCTTATTGTTCATAAAAAGCAGATGTGAAAATGAAAATGTGGAGAGTGGCTGCTTTCAGAAGCAGGAAGGCGAAGCTGTGTGCGGTAGCCGGTATCGTTCTTTTATTCAGCGGTTTGCAGGCACTGGCGCAAGATGGCGCGGCCGGCATCGAGGATGCCAACCAGATGGTGCGGGAATACTTCGATGTGGGCATTGACCTGATGTACGCCATCGGCGCCGTGCTGGGCCTCATTGGCGGGGTACGGGTGTACCAGCGTTGGAGCGCAGGCGACCCGCATACCGGGCAGGTGGCGGCTTCGTGGTTCGGATCGTGCATATTTTTAGTGATCGTAGCCACCGTGCTGCGGAGTTTCTTTGGACTGTAAAAGGGATCAGGCGATGGCAAGCGTATATCAGATCAACAAGGGCGTGAACGCCCCCATAGTGTTCAAGGGCCTGAAGGCGCAGTACATCTGGTACCTGGGCGGCGGACTGGTCGCCATCCTCATGAGTTTTGCGATCCTCTATATCTGTGGCGTCAATATGTACGTATGCCTGGCGATCCTGCTGGCAGCAGGCGGCGTGCTGTTTAATAAGGTGTACAGCATGAGCCGCAGGTACGGCGAGCATGGGCTCATGAAAAAGCTCGGCAAACGCAGCCTGCCGGACCTGATCCGCAATAACAGCCGGAAAATATTTATGAAGTGAGCGCCGGAAGAGCGCCACCATTTTGAAGAGCAAGAAAAAAGTGTGGTATGGAAAAATGGTTGAGTGAGATCACGCCCATCATGGACGTGGAGCATGATTGTATTTTGAGTAAGCAGGGCGATATCTCCATTGTATTCAAGGCAGCGCTGCCGGAGATATTTACCCAATCCGATGATAATTACGAAGCCCTGCACCAGTCGCTGATTAAGGCGATCAAGGTGCTGCCGAAAGATTCCATCTTTCACAAGCAGGATTTTTTTGTGCAGTCGAAATTTAAGGCAGACGCCGGTCAGGCCGGTGGGAGCTTTCTATCCCAGAGCAGCGACCGTTTCTTTGACGGCCGGCCTTTCCTGCAGCATGACTGTTATATTATCCTGACCCAAAAGCCTTCGGGCCGCAAGCCCTCCAGCTCCGTGTTTTCCAGCCTGGTACGGCCGACGATCGTGCCGGAGCAAACCATCAGCAAGGTGGCCTTGCAGGAGTTCGAGGACAGCGCCGGGCAGTTCGCGCGGATACTGGCCGACAGCGGCATCCGGCTGGAAAGATTGAAAACGGGAGATATTGTTAGTCATCCTAACCAAGTAGGTCTGATCGAGCGCTATTGTACACTTTCCGAAAATCCCGGCCACCGGTTGGTGAAAGATATGCAGCTCAAAGATCGGTTCATGATCGGAAACAACCACTGCCAGCTCTATACGCTGGCAGACGTGACCGATCTACCCTCCCTCTGCGGTTCCCGCATCAATTACGATAAGTACTCGACCGACCGGACGAAGTTCAGCATCGGCTTTGCCTCCACACTCGGCCTGCTGCTGCCCTGTAATCATGTATTCAACCAATACATTTTTATCGGTGATGTCAGCCAGACGATGAAAAAGCTGGAGAGCAAACGCCTGCGCCTGCAGTCGCTGGCCGCTTACTCGCGGGAAAACGCCATCGCGCGGGATGCGGTGGGGGATTTCCTGAACGAATGCGTGCGGGAGCAGCGCCTGCCGGTAAAGGCGCATTTCAACGTGCTCGTGTGGACGGATGATCCCGCCGAGCTGAAGGACCTGAAAAACATGGTCACTTCCGGCCTGGCGCAGATGGAGGCCACCGCCAAGCAGGAAACGGCCGGCGCCGCGCAGATATATTGGGCGGGGATTCCCGGCAACGCAGCGGATTTCCCGATGAACGACACCTTCGACACGTTCGCCGAGCAGGCGTGCTGTTTTCTCAACCTGGAAACCGGTTACCGGGACAGCAACAGCCCGGTAGGCATCCGCATGGGCGACCGGTTGACCGGCAAGCCCGTGCATACAGACATCAGTGATGAGCCGGTCAGGAAAGGCATCTGCACGAACAGGAACAAATTTGTGTTGGGGCCTTCTTCGTGCCGGGCCATTCAACACTAGAGTGGCCCGGCATTTCTGGATCAGGAAAGAGCTTCTTTACCAACCACATGGTCAGAAGCTACTATGAGCAGGGCACGCATATCGTGCTGGTAGATGTGGGGCATAGCTACAAAGGGTTGTGCGATATGGTGAACGGGTACTATTTCACCTATTCAGAAACCAACCCGATCAAATTTAATCCTTTTTATATCGGTGCAGGTGATAACCTGGACATAGAAAAGAAAGAGAGCATTAAAACGCTCTTGTTAGCGCTGTGGAAAAAGGATGATGAAACGTTCATGCGTAGCGAATATGTGGCATTATCCAATGCGCTGCAAGGGTACTTCGACAAGCTGGAAAATGACAAAAGCATTTTCCCTTGCTTCAACACTTTTTATGAATACCTCCAAACGGATTTTTTGGAAGTGTTGAAAACGGATAAGGTCAAGGAACGGCATTTTGATGTCGATAATTTTTTGTTCGTCCTTCGACCTTTTTATAAGGGTGGAGAATTTGATTTTCTGCTGAACGCCACGGAAAACCTGGACCTCTTGCAACAGCGGTTCATTGTCTTTGAGCTGGATAACATTAAGGATTCCATATTGTTCCCGGTCGTAACGCTGATCATCATGGAAGTGTTCATTTCCAAGATGCGAAAACTGAAAGGCATTCGCAAGATGATCCTCATAGAAGAGGCCTGGAAAGCCTTGATGCGAGAAGGTTTTGCAGAGTACATAAAATATTTGTGTGCGCCCGTCAAGGCGGCTTAGTAAATATCTCTGTGGCAAGAGATTAGGTTAGTGTTCTTTGAAAACCTATCATCAACCGACTTATCTGAAAAGGAAACCGGACAGGGAGTGAAGCATGTCGGTAAAGTCATAAGTCAGTCAGCTATCAGACTGCTACTGAATGGCGAGATGAAAAGATGGATATGAGGATAAAATCCGAATTGATTAAACGATAGTCCGAGCGATTCCACTTGAAGTTATGACGTAAGATAGCTATCAATCGTCATACTGTAATACTCCACCAGTGAATTGGTATGGCTGGAGCTTGAACTTATTACAGCGCAGTCGCAGTAAGTGTACAAAGGACGGAAGTCGTATCCGACAATCCATCATGCCAATAGTTATTAAGTCGCAAACGGGGATTACCTAAATCGGAATGCCGAAAGGCTATGAAAGTTAAGCTTTCTGAATATCCGACATGGTAACGGAGCTTCCGTAGTAGTCCGAGCAAGGGAAAGCCTTGTACATGGCGAAGGGAAGCAGCTAATTTTTATTAATACAATTAAAGGAAAATGTGAGAGACATTATGAGAAATCCAGAAAGAGTATTAAACAGTCTGATGGAACACAGTAAAACTTCAAGCTACAGGTTTGAAAGACTTTACAGAATTCTGTTCAATGACGAGATGTTCTATGTTGCCTATCAGCGCATTTATGCAAAAGAGGGCAATATGACAGAGGGTTCAGATGGTCAAAGTATAGACAATATGAGCCTAACACGTATTGAGAAACTGATAGCTTCATTGAAAGATGAGAGCTATCAGCCCCAGCCATCGAGGAGAATTTACATACCGAAAAAGAACGGTAAGGTACGACCTCTTGGCATACCTGCTTTCCATGACAAGTTAGTACAGGAAGTGATAAGAATGATTTTGGAAGCTATTTACGAGGGACACTTTGAGTATACCTCGCACGGTTTTCGTCCAAATCGTAGCTGTCACACTGCACTGGCTCAGATTCAGAAGTCATTCAGTGGAGCCAAATGGTTCATTGAAGGAGACATAAAAGGATTCTTTGATAATATCAGTCATGATATACTGATAGGCATCCTTAAAGAGCGTATCTCCGACGATAGATTTATAAGGCTCATCAGAAAATTTCTGAATGCAGGTTACATTGAAGATTGGAACTTTCATAAAACGTACAGCGGAACGCCGCAGGGAGGTATTGTCAGTCCTTTATTGGCAAATATTTACCTCGACAGATTGGACAAATACATGAAAGAGTACATCACAAAATTCGATAAAGGGGAAAAACGCAGACCAAGTAGAGTCCGCATGGATTTTGAAAATGCTAGAAGAAGAACTGTGAGAAAACTAAAGTCCGTGGAAGAGGAAAGTGAAAGAGCGGTTCTGATCCAAAAGATCAAAGCAGAAGACAAGGAACGTGCAATGTTTCCTAGCTGTGACGAAATGGACACAGATTATAAAAGATTAAAATATGTCAGATATGCAGATGATTTCCTAATTGGGATAATAGGCAGTAAACAGGATGCTAAAGAAGTTAAGGAAGATATTAAAAATTTCCTTTATGAAAAGCTTAAACTGGAATTGTCAGATGAGAAAACACTCATTACCCATACAGAAGATTCAGCACGTTTTCTAGGCTATGAAATCTTTGTGAGAAAGTCCAACGCACAGAGAAGGGATATTGCAGGTCGTTTGAGAAGAACCTATGGTAAAAGGGTCTATCTCAAATTGAGTACAGAAACAATGAGGAACAAATTACTTGACTATGGTGTATTGGAATTCCGATACCAAAACGGAAAGGAAATTTGGAAACCAAAATGTAGGTCTGGACTTATATTCAATGACGACCTTGAAATTCTTGACCGATACAATCGGGAAATACGAGGGTTTTACAATTACTTTTCTATTGCTAATAACTGTTCTGAATTGCACAACTTCAGGTTTATCATGGAGTACAGTATGTACAAAACCTTTGCTGGGAAATATAAAAGTTCAACGAGAAAGATAAATGCCAAGTATCGTAGAAATGGAAAATTCACAGTAAGGTTTACCACTAAATCTGGAGCAGTTAAAGAAAGATACTTCTACGACTTGGGGTTCAAGAGAAAGAACCCGATGACAGATGCTGGCTTTGACGTTATGCCTTACTCCATCTTTGATGCAAGTAGGACAAGCCTTATAGACAGGCTCAAAGCTGAAAAGTGTGAAATGTGCGGAGCTACGGAAAAGCTTGTCATGCACCATGTGCGAAAACTCAAAAACCTAGAAGGTAAACAAAGTTGGGAAAGACACATGATTGCAAGAAGAAGAAAAACCGTCGCTGTATGCCATAGCTGTCATCAGAAAATCCATAATGGAACATTAGACTGACAAGATTAGTGGAGAGCCGGATACGCAGAAATGTGTAAGTCCGGTTCGGGGGCGAGCATTTGGAAACCTATCGTAGAAATACGATAAGGCGCTGGGTGCTTAGCCTACTCAAGACCGTTCGCAAGTTCTTCGGAGAAGCGATTGTCGTCACGCAGGAGGTCGAGGATATTATTTCATCTCCGGTTGTCAAGCAGGCGATCATTAATAATAGCGATTGCAAAATCCTGCTGGACCAATCGAAGTACCAGAACAAGTTTGACCAAATACAGGAGCTGCTGGGGTTGACGGAAAAAGAAAAGGCGCTGGTGCTATCGGTGAATAAAGCCAACGACCCTACGAAAAAGTATAAAGAGGTCTTTATATCACTCGGTGGTGTATCGTCCAAAGTGTACCGGACGGAAGTTTCGCTCGAAGAATATTTGGCTTATACGACCGAAGAAACGGAGAAAGTAAAGGTGCAGGAATATGCGGCGTGGCTGGGCAGCATTGAAAAAGGTATTGAAGCGCTGGCCGCCGACATGCGCGGCAGCAGTCGGTAACAGGATGATAACAACGGAGCGTCATAAAAATTATATACGATGAAACATTCCATGCTTTATACAGCGGTGATCCTGCTCGCGGCCGCCTGCCGGTGGGTGCAAAAAGACGACACCCGCGCCTTTATGCCGGGCATGTATGTCCGGACAATTGACCATGAATTTGCCAGGGGCAGCGATACGCTGATCATCCGGCAGTTGAAAGATAATACGTATGAGATCATCAAACGTTCCGGCATGGCGCCGGTCCGTAACGGAAAAGTATTGCCTTTCCAACACCGTCATGAAACCTGGACGGGCATTTATAGCGAGCAAGACCAGGTGATCCATGAGCAAAAGAAAGGTAAGGTACTCTCGTTCGTGCCGGGAGAAAACAAGTTGCTGGTGGGCGCCTCCGCCTACCGGAAGGTGAAGCAGTAGCGGCATTGAGCGGCACGCCGGCCAGGCCGGAGAAGCCGCTCACCAGTCCTATAAGATCAAAAAAATGTGCAGATGAAAAAGGTGATGGTGGTATTGATGTTATGTACAGGCCTGGTGATCCTGCCTACGCAGCGAAGCCATGCCATTGTTTGGGTGGTGGTCAAGGCCGCGCTGGTAAAAGTGATCAAGGCGATGGACCTGGCGGTACAGCGCCTGCAGAACGAAACGATTTGGCTGCAGAATGCGCAAAAAACATTGGAGAATACGCTCTCCAAACTGAAGCTGGACGAGATTTCCGATTGGGTGGACAAGCACCGGGAGCAATACGCGAAATATTTCGACGAACTCGGTAAGGTAAAAGCGGCCATCAGCGGGTATAAGAAGGTGAAAGAGGTGATGGAAAAGCAGGTGCGGGTGGTGGAAGAATACAAGCAGGCTTTCCGGCTCTTCCAGCAGGACCCGCATTTTTCCCCCGATGAAATTGCTTACATGGCGCGGGTGTATGGGGGCATCGTGGACGAAAGCCTGAAAAACCTGGACCAGCTCTTTTTAGTGGTGAATACGCTCGGCACCAAAATGACGGACGGCAAGCGGTTGGAGATCATCACCCGCGCGGCGGATGGCATTGATGCAACGCTCGGTGATCTGCGAATGTTCAATTCACAGAACATCCGGCTCAGCCTTCAACGCTCCAAAGATGCACGGGAAGTGCAGGTCGTCAAATCATTTTACGGGATTGAATAATAGTGTGCAGTATGAAACAGATATGTGTGATGATGTGGATGGTGTTGTGTTTTCATAAGGCACCCGCCCAGGGGATCAAGGAATGGTTTAACCAGAAGCAGACCCAGACCGAATACCTGGTCCAGCAGATCGCGGCCTTGCAGGTGTATATCGGGTACTTGGAAAAAGGCTACAAGATCGTGCAGGGCGGTCTACATACCATCGGCGATATTAAGAGCACGCATCTTTCTTTAGACCAAGCCTTCTTTGATGGGTTAAAGGCCATCCATCCCAACATCAAAAACTACGGCCGCGTAGCCGATATTATTTCCCTGAACATACAGGTAATAAAACGTTCCGCCGCCGCGCTCAAAGCGGCGCGGACAAGCAACCGTTTCAGCGATGGAGAGTTGGGCTATGTAGATAAGGTTTTTGCCAGTGTTACGGACGGTTGTGGGGAATTGATCGACGAGCTCACCCAGCTACTAACGCCGGGGGAGCTGCAACTAAGCGATGATGAACGCATCGGCCGGATTGACCGCGTGTATGCGGAGATGAAAGACCGCGATGGTTTTGTAAACAGTTTTTGTGCTGATCTCAGCCGGATGCGCGTGCAGCGCAGCCAGGAACTCAAGGATGCCAGTACCGTACAAAAAATATATGGACAATGAAAAAGTGGTGGATGATCGTGTGTCTGTCTGTATGCGCCGTCATGGCTTCACAGCGGGCCTCGGCGCAGGCGACGGAACTGGCGCAGCTGGCGCTCAATATTGAGAAGCTGGCGCAGTTCAAGCAGATATTGTCTGATCTGAAAAAAGGATATGAGATTTTGACGGGCGGGTACAATATCGTCAAGAATATTTCGGAGGGCAATTTCAATTTGCATAAAGTCTTCCTCGATGGCCTGATGGAAGTAAGCCCCACGGTGAAGCAATACCAGCGGGTGGCGGACATCGTAGACTACCAGCTGCAGCTCGTGAAGGAATACAAGGCGGCCTTAGCCCGCTTTAAGCAGGGCGGGTTCTTCCTGGATGGTGAGCTGGATTATTTCAGCAGGGTTTACGGCCAGCTGGTGAACGAAAGCCTGGACAACCTTGATGATCTGCTGGTCGTCATGACGGCCGGCAAGCTGCGCATGTCCGATGAGGAACGGCTCGCCGCCATCGATGCGATCTATACGGACATGGCAGATAAGCTGCATTTCCTGCGGGCCTTCAACAACCAGGCGCGAGTACTGTCCCTGCAACGGGAAAAGGAAAGTAACGATGTAAAAGTGATGCAGGGGTTGTACGGTAACCCCTAAGCTATTCAGGATTTAATGCCGGGTAGTCGAGCGGAAAGAAATGAAGTGCGTGATTAAATCTTGAATCAAATGAGAAGTGTATGGAAAGCTGCGCTGGCCGCAGCCGTGGGCATGGTATTGCCAATTACTTCGCAGGCGCAGACGATCAGCGGCTGGGCCGATGACATACAAAGCCTGCACAGCGTGCTGGACCAGCTGCATACGGAAATGCTCCCCCTGTGCAGCGAGCTGATCGGCGTCGGCCGCGGGATCGCCGGCTTCGCCGCACTCTGGTATATTGCTGCCCGTGTATGGGGGCATATCGCGCGGGCGGAAAGCATTGATTTCTACCCCTTGTTCAAACCGTTCATCGTCGGCTGGTGTATCGCTTTTTTTCCATCGGTTATTGCACTGATAGGCGGTATCATGACGCCGGTGGTGAATGGCACCAAAAACATGGTGGAAAAATCCGATGCCGCCATCGCTGTGCTGCTCGCACAAAAAGAAGAAGCGGTCAAAAATTCGGATGTCTATCAGATGTATGTCGGGCCTAACGGGGAAGGCGACCGCGATAAATGGTATAAATACGCGCACCCGGACGAAGACCCGGGCGATGAAGGCTGGATGGAGAGTGTAGGCAACGATATCCGCTTTACCGCCGCCAAATTCGGATACAACTTCCGCAACGGTATCAAAGAAGTGTTGGCCGAAGTGCTGCAGCTCTTGTTCGCCGCGGCATCTCTGGCCGTCAATACCATGCGGACGTTCAATCTCATCATTCTCGCCATTTTGGGTCCGCTGGCCTTTGGCCTCTCCGTCTTTGACGGCTTCGGCCATACGCTCAAACACTGGCTGGCCCGCTATATCAATGTGTTTTTGTGGTTGCCGATTGCGAACATTTTCGGCGCCCTGATCGGCAAGATACAGGAGAACATGCTCAAGATCGATATCGGGCAGGTCGTGGACACCGGCGATACATTTTTCAGCCGAACAGACCTGGGCTATATGATCTTCCTGATCATCGGCATCCTGGGTTACTTCTCTGTACCGGGTATCGCCAATCAGATCCTGTGGGTCGGCGGTGGCGATTCGCTCACCGGCAGGGCAACCGGAGCGGCGATGGCGGCCGGCGGTCTCGCCGGTGCGGTCGCGGGCGGCGTGGCCGGGCGTGCCGCGTCCGGTGCCGGCAATATTCTACAAGCGCCGTATAATATGCACGAGGGCTATTCCGGTAAAAATGAAGGCAAAGGGATGGCCGCCGATATGGGCAGCGCGATGGGCAAAGCAGGTGGCTACCTGCATGATAAACTAAGTGGAAAATAAAACGGAGCAGTGATGTTTAGGAAAATGAAAAATATTGATACGGCCTTCCGGTACACGCGGTTATTCAATTTGATATTCCTGGTGGGTTGCATGGTGATCTGTTGCTTCATGGTGTATAGTACCAATAAGACACTTTCGGAGAACCGCGGGAAAGTATATGTGATGGTGAACGGGAAGCTAGTGGAGGCCCTGGCGATGAACCGGAATGTGCCCGTGGAAATAAAAGACCATATCCAGGATTTTCACCGGTACTTTTTTACGCTCTCCCCGGATGATAAAGCCATACAAGCGCAAATCAACAAGGCGCTGTACCTGGCCGACGGATCGGCCCGGCGCGTGTACCAGAATATGAAAGAGGCGGGGTATTACAGCAACCTTATTTCCGGCAATATTTCTCAATCCATCGAGATCGACAGCATTGAGCTGGACATGACTGCTGCGCCGTACCGGTTCCGCTGCCTGGCCACGCAAAAGATCACGCGGCCCACCTCGGAACTGCTGCGCAGCCTGGTCACGCAGGGGTACGTGCGCACCGGCCTCGTGCAAAGCGACAACAACAACCACGGTTTTTTGATCGAGCACTGGGAGATTGTTGCCAACCAGGATATTAAAACGAATCCCCGTTAAAACCAGCCGCTATGTTCAAGTTATTTAGGAGAAGAAGGGAAAGGGTTTCCGTAATGCAGGGTGTCTTTGAAAAGCTGGGGCATGCCGTGGAACGCTGGCAGCGCCGGGCGGCGGATTTTCTGAACCGGAAAGCGGCAACGCTCAGCCGCCGGCAGCTGGCCTGGGGCCTGGTGGTATTCTGCGGGGTCTTTGGCGGCAGCTCCGCTTATACGATCTGGCATTCGGTGCATGCATCCACTGATGCCGTGCGCATTCAACCCTTGACCATACCAGGTCATACCATCCTGCCGGAGGATGCCTTGCCAACAGATGGTATCGGTCCCGAGCTGGCCCGCATCCGCCAGTTTCGCCGTTTCCTGGACAGCTTACGACTGAGTGAAAGCGGCCGGACGCTGTATGACAGCCTCGCCCGACAGCGGCCTGGGCTGCTGGACAGCCTGGCCTTTATAGAAAATGCCTATCAATTACAATTAAAAACAAGTGAAGATGGAAAGAAGTGACCAAAAGCCGCAGCATGCAGCAAAGTTCCTGCGGCAGCGAAAGTTTTTAATGATCGCGCCCTTGTTCGTACTACCGTTTGTCGTTCTGCTCGCATGGACGCTCGGAATAGTTGGTGACGCAAAAAGCGAAACCACCCAGCCATCAGCCTTCCAGGGCTTGAACCTCAACCTGCCGGCTGCGGCGCCGGCCAGGGATAGCAACTGGAACAAGCTCAAATATTACGAGCAGGCCGATAAAGATTCCGCCAAGCTGAAATCGCAGCTCAAAAACGATCATTTTTTCCAGCGCCGCGCAGGTGAGCAGGAAGATACGGACACCGGTTTGGACGAAACATACGGCGCGGGGCATTTTACCTACGATCCTTATCCGGAAAATGGCAAGCACCGGCAGGACCGCAATGAGCAAAAGGTCTATGAAAAGCTTGCCCGCCTGCAGCGGGAGCTGGACAAAGCACCGGAGCCAGTTTCCACGGAGGCGGTGCGACCGGCAGCGGCCAGCAACCCGGATGTAGACCGCCTGGAAAACATGATGCAGCAGATGACACGGGACAAAGGCCCCGATACGGAGCTGACGCAGTTAAATGACATGCTGACGAAGATCCTCGATATTCAAAACCCGGAGCGGGTGCAGGAAAAGCTGCGGGAACAATCCGAAAAGCACAAGCAGCAGGCGTTTGCCCTGCAAGCGCCACCGGAAGAGCTGATCTCCGTGCTCGAAGCCGGGCCTGATTACGCGGCCATGCTGGCGCGTTACCATACCGATACGCTGCCGGAAACCCTCAAAGCCTATATGGCGGCCAACCGGTTCTACTCCCTGGAAGATGCCACCACGGAAACCACCGTCCGGCGCGCAATTGCGGCCGTCATACCGGAAGACCAAACGCTGGTGAGCGGCGCTACGTTGGGGTTGCGGCTATCGGAAGATATCTATGTCGCCGGCGTGAAAATACCTAAAGGCCATGCTGTGCATGGACAGGCCACGCTGAATGGGGAGCGGCTGCAGGTGAGCATTTCCGCTATCGAATATGAGAACTACGTGCTGCCGGTAGCCCTCACCGTGTACGATAAAAAGGACGGGCTTCCCGGTATCCACATTCCCGGCGCGATCACCCGCGATGTGGCCAAGAAATCCGCCGCCCAGTCAGTGCAGGGCCTCGGGCAGCTCACTACGCTCGACCCTTCCTTCGGTGCGCAGATGGCGACCGCCGGCCTACAGATGGCCCAAAACCTGGTCGGCAAAAGCGCCAAGCTGATATGGGTGACGGTGGAAGCCGGGTATCCGGTGCTGCTGAAGGACGACAATCAAAAGGATAAATAATTTGCTAACTATTAAAAATTTCCATTGTGATGAACAGATTACGTGCAGTAGGATTAATGGGATTACTTTTTCTTTTCAACGCTGTGAGCAGCTTTGCGCAAAGCAGTGATGCATCGGTCGCCAGCATCCAACCTTATGAAATCGCGATCAGCTACCACCAGACGACCAACCTCATCTTCCCCTTTGCGATCAGAAGCGTGGACAGGGGCAGTAACGCCGTGCTGGCGCAGAAAGCGAAAGGCGTAGAAAATATCCTGCAGCTCAAAGCCGGTAAAGGGGAATTTCCACCGACCAATGTTTCAGTAGTGACCGCGGACGGCAAGTTCTACTCCTTTGTGCTGCATTATGCAGACCAGCCCTCGCACCTGAACATCAATTTTGCCGGTAGCAAGCCAGCGCAGCTGGTAGGCGAACCGGCTAATGCCTGGCAACTGGAGCGTGTTGCCTGCCAGGTGCTCAGCCAGCCGCGTTTTATGCACCTGCAGAAAAGCGACCAGGCACTACGTCTGCGGCTGAACGGGATATTTCATTCTGACAACAACCTGTGGCTAAAGCTCTCGCTGGGCAATGATTCGCAGGTGGATTTCCAGCCGGCGTACATGCGTTTTTTCCTACGGGATGTAAAACGCACCAAGCGGACCGCCCTGCATGAAACGGAGCTTTCACCCGTCTACCTGCCACCGGCCAAAGCCACAAAAGGGTTGGCTTCATCCGTCTGGACGGTTGGCTTTAAGCCCTTCACCGTTCCGAAGCACCAACGCCTGGTCATACAGGTGGGCGATGAAAGCGGCGGGCGGGTGCTAGTGCTACGCATAAAGAGCCGGTTATTTCTACAGGCACGCAAGCTGCCTTCGTTATAGTGTTATCCAGTCGTTTAACCAGGAAAACAGGGGTTGAAAATGAGTGACGAAGTACTGAAAGGAAAACTATCAGAAAAGGATGCGCTGGAAATAAGGGACGTATTACGGGCCGAAAAGGAAAACGGGAACCGTTTTGCTGCTATTCCACTCACCAAGGACCAGTTGACCAAAGCAGATCTTGCCTTCTTTCCGTCAGCGATGGAAGCCTGGAAAACGCTGGATCAGCATACCGGGCGGACCAACGAATTTCTTTACCGCTCCATTGCACTTTTGCAGGATGAAGTAGAGCAGCAGCTGGCCGGCAAAAAGGAAAATGAGCAAGCGCTGCGCAGCGCCTTTGCCCAGGCGCTTTCCGACAGGATGGAGAAAGCGGACTGGCATTGGGGAAATTCCGACGACTTCCGCACCTGGAACAAGGGCTTGCAGGAAACCCTGGGCATCCAGGAGGACCTGAAGCTGCTGGCCCGGCTGGATGGCGGACTGGATGAGGCCAAGAAACTCTGGGAGCAGCATGTTCCTGCTCATTCGGTCGCGGCCCCGGAATTTTTTTCAAAGCCGGAGCAATTACACCGCATCATGGACGGCATGATCATGAAACATGACGCTGCGACCGTCCTGAGTGTCCTGGAAGATCATGAGCGGAAGGGGAATCGTTTTGTCGCATTTGACAACGATCCCCTTATGCTGCCGGATATCCGGTTCGCAGGCTTCCATCAGCTTGCCGAAGCGAGCAGTTTTGCTCATGAAAGCAGTACACTGGATGTCACTTATTCTGCACGCTCCATTGCCGACATAAAAAACGAGATACAGCAGGCATTGGACCCGACAAGAGAACATGCCCTGAAAAATGTTGCTGAGCGGCTGCAGCAACTTCAACCGGACGACAAACGTTCCCGCGGGCAAGAAATGTCCCGGTGAGCCATTATTCACCAACAAAAAGTAGTGCAGTATGTATTTGAGGCAGTTGATCGGCTTTTTTATCCGGGCCGCCGGTGATCACCGGGTTGGGCCGCATCATGTGGCGTTATATATGGCGTTATTCCAGCAGTGGTGCATTCATGGCGGAAAAAGCCCGGTGCCTGTCACGCAGGCGCATCTACGGCAGATCGCCAAGATTGGGCGTACCACCTATCATAAATGTATGAATGAGCTGGAAGCATTTGGTTATATCAAGTATGTGCGGTCATACAGCCCTGTCCTGGGCAGCCTGGTGTACCTCCTGGAGCTGGACCGGTGACCATTGCTGTAAGCGTTGAACAAGTAAGACAGAGTCCCATGAGGGCTTTGTCTTTTTTAGCTATATGGAGAATTCTCAATGAAAGAATTACTTACATTTGCGTTGATAAAGAAACTGAAAAAAAGCGTGAAATACTGCGAAGAAAGCACGATAACCAGCACGCTTTCAATCACTTATCACATATTTTGACACGCGAACGACACAAAGCGCTTGCAACTAATTGATAGTCAAGAACTGTATAATCCAGTTCTGGGCACGTAAAAAAAGGTCGGAGATTTCTCTGACCTTTTCCATTTTTAGAAACTCCGCCCTGCTAATGCTCACCAATTGCCAGGGCGATAATTCTTTCATGTGGCGATTGCTTAAACGAAAATTCTCTCCATCAGGTACCCCGATAAAATCGGCAAATTACCTTTGATACAGCCTCTTATTTCCCTGAACAATATTTTCACAATAGTCTTCTCTTATCCTTCTATTAATACACTGCCCTTTCCAATTATTCCTGGTATCCCTGTTTTTTGTACTCTCCCTCCACATATCCTCCATTCACATAGCGGGATACATCGTTGGTATGCCAGGCGTACACGCCGGCCAGCATCACGCCAAGGTCGTGCACATATTCATATACCGTATCCTGCATCTTCCCAAATGGTGGCAAATGCCTGTGCAGCAACTGGAATTCGTCCAGGAAACTGTCGTGCAGCTTCAGCGCTTCCATATAAGCTTCTGCCAGCGGGATCTTTCGCTCATGTTGCAATACCTTTACCAGGTTCATGGTATCCCCTTCCCGGTGCAGTTCCTTAGGGAGAGAAATGATATCGTTATGTATGCCTATCATCCAGGCGCAAAGATTGTGCAGGCGCAGGATATAGGGATGCTCCAGGATCTCATCCGGCAAATCCCGGTAATTCTTCTGCATGGCCACGTATTTGCAGAAAGGCAATCCGCCGCTTGTTTCCAGCCGGATGATAAGGTAAATGGGCAACGGGGGCGGCGTATTTGTTCTGTAATAGATCTTTTCTTCCGTGTAACCCACCAGCAAACTGTGAATGGCTGAAACATACTTCCTGTAGTGCCTTTCCGGCATGCCGCATTGAATGGCATCCTGCCGAAGCACCCAAAGCTGGTGATAGATGCCGTTATCAACAGGTTCTTCCCGCTCCTCACCCGTTAATAGGCCGGCGACGCGCTTTGTTATTGCATGCATCTCCTCGCGGGTGCAGCGGTCCCAGTAATCATCCATCATCGCGCCATTCGCTGCCAGGTTAGCCAGGGGCCGCAGTTCACCGATATCTTTAAGGAATGGGCAACCCCGTGCGGCAATATCCGTCAGGTGATGCTGCTTGTGCTTTTCCCGTGCAGCCTTGCTGTGAAAGGTATACTCCTTGTCTATCCATTCATAGTACTCCTCCCGCTGCTGCTGGAAATCGGGGTGTATAAAATCAGGAAATGGGTATGCAGGTTTAGGCAAATGTTGCAGCCCCGCATAAAACTGCTCATCTGATAGGGTTTTGGTCATGGTACAAACACTTATGGTTATTAATGAGGTTTTATACAACCAATCTATAACGTAGTTGATGAAATTCTATTGCAGTATCACCGTGAGACCGGTTCTCACTTCATCGCCTGCAATATATTCAATAAAAAATAATCGCGGGAATGGCGCCCGCAAGAGTGTTATGGAAAGGCATCAGGACCACCCGACAATTCCATCTCATCCCAATAATCCCTGGCTGCTCGCTGCGCTGATCAGCCCAGCCACATTATTCACCCTGAATTTCTGCAATAAATTCTTTCGATGATTTTCCACGGTAAACTTGCTCAGGAAAAGCATTTCCGCTATGCGACGGGTTGTAATGCCCGTTGCTATCAACTTCAGTATTTCCAGTTCCCTGGCGGTTAATACCGGCGCGTCCATAGCATCGGGCGCCGGGCGGGTCATAATTTCACGTATTGCATTGCTGAAAACGATCTGCCCTGCCAGCGCATCGTTGATGGCGGTTACCAATTCCGCTATCGACGCATTCTTCAGCAGGTAGCCGCTCGCCCCGTTCTCCAGCATTTTCATAACAGCGCTGCGTTGATCATGATTGCTTAATGCCAGTACTACTGTATCAGGGGATTTCGACTTGATAACTTTACAAACATCCATCCCGTTCCCATCCGGCAGGATGATGTCCAGCAACACTACCTGTATGCTGGTTTTATTGAAGAATTCCAGGAACTGGCCGACCGTGGTGAATGCGCCGGCAATCTCAAATACACCCTGTCCGGCAAGTACATTAACCAGTCCTTCCAGTACAATGGGATGATCGTCGAGTATCGCCAATCTATATTTGGGTTGAGACATAGACTTCTATATTTATGGAAGTACCTTTTTGATTTTTCCCGGTATGAATATCCATATTACCGTTCAGGTAAGCGACCCTGTTCCTGATATTAATGAAACCCATTCCCTCCTTATATTCCAGCATTGCCGGGTCAAAACCGGCGCCATCGTCTTCTACGGTGATAAAGAACTGGTTTCCCCGCTGGTTACACTGCACGAGGATCATTGTAGCACCCGCATGTTTGACGGCATTGGACAATAACTCCTGTATAATGCGATAAATCGTTACCTGCTCCGCCTGGGGAATGTCAGGCTGTATATCCATACATTGGCACCGGATGGCCATACCCCTGGAAGCAAAGGAATCGCACAGGTCTTTCAACGCAGCTTCCAGCCCCAGTCGCAGCAGCATTTCCGGCATCATATTATGTGCAATTCTCCTGAGCTCAGTAACGGAAACGTCTAATTGATTCACAATGCCTGACAGGGCGGTATTGTTATTTGCTATGGCACTGAGATTGATCTTCGTAGAAGCCAGCAATCCGCCAAGACTATCGTGCAGATCGCGGGCTACCCTCGTCCGCTCCTCTTCCTGCACCTGCAGCATGGCTTGCGAAACCCTTATCTGTTCCTGCTGAGCGGCTGTTTTCTTCCTGTTCCTGTAATAGAAGTAACCGAGGAGGAGGATGGTAAACAATAGCAGGACAAAAAGGCCCAGCGACCAGCTCAAGAGCCTGGTGCGCTTTAGTGCTGCGTTGGTCTTTTCGTTGGCTGCATTCAGGGATGCAATTTTCCGCTGATGTTCCGCATTCCTGAACTTTATTTCCAGTGCATTAATTTTCGCTTCGAGGTTGCTGTTAGCAAGACTGTCGCTCAACTGGCTGTACCTCTTCAGCCAGCGAAAGGCTTCAGGAATATTGTGCATGTCCTCATAGGTTGCTACCAGCCCGTAAAACAACAGCAAGCGGTTGGCGGCGTTGTTGATGAAGGGTTGCCTGTGTGTAAGATCCAGGGCTACATCACGCGCCTGTACCAGTTTTTTATTATTGTATAACGAATAGAATTTTTGCAGCAGCAGCCGTTGTTCGGGATAAGGTTGCTGTAATTGCTGTGCAAGCGCGATTCCTTTTTCGGCGGCCTGCAGCGATTCTTCAAATTTCTCGGCCACTGTCAGGCGCATACTTTCTCCCGCATAATAATCGAGCCAGGCTTGAGAATTCGGATACGGAACCAGCAATTGTCGCATACTATCCATATACAACGCGGCTTCCGGCTGATGCCCGGAAAGCGAGTTATTTTCCGATAACGTATGGTAAGCAGAAGCCAGGTAACTAACGGCGCCTTCCTGGCCACGAAGCGTTTCAATAGCCAGCCTGAGGTAGGATTCCGCTTTTGCAAACTCTTTCAGGTTTTTAAAGCCATACGAGAGGTCCAGGTAATTTTTTCCAAGATATAGTTGGTCGCCCGATCTCCGGGCCAGGGGGATAGACTGCTCCAACAGCAGGTTGACATAAGTTTCCGGGTCATCTTTTTCAAAATGAAATACGCGGGCATAGTCGTGCCAGCAGATGGAGCGAAGCAGCAGGGCATCTTTATCATTGAACTTTCTCAGTGTTTTTTCAGCCTTCATAAACATGGCGGCTGCGGAATCCGGCATGGAAGCGGCCAGTTGTCTTGCCTGGTAAACCAGTGCCGCGGCCTGCAGGTACTGGTTTTTACCTGAAAGACGTACGCCCTGCTCCAGGTACTTTTTTGCCAATAAGGAATCCTGAGCAATCCATTCCTCCGACAAAAAGAAGTTTATACGGGCCCTGGTACTGTCGTCCAGCTGCTTTTCCAGCATCCGGGCGAGACTGTCTTTATTATATTTCCCCGGAGGCTCCTGCGCCCTTGTTAATAAGCCGGATAACAAAATGATAAGGAGGGGTGTAAGGAATAACTTCATACAACGATGCAATTTGCAAAATGGGTTGATAACAATCAAGGCGCCTTTACAGAATGACTGAAAACAGCTATATAAAAATAGCTAATTGGCGGCATTGCCCAAAAAGAGAACCCCGGGTAATTTTGTATCGTTATCAGAATCTGAAACAAGACTAAAATAAAATGATATGTTGAAGTATTTGTCCATTGCCTGTCTCCTCGCAATTTCTGCCCTTACAATGACGTCCTGTAAGAAAGACAAGAACGATGACCCCAGCCCAGGGGTTACGCACAAAGTGCAATTTAAAGCAGAGACCTCGCAGGATGCCCGTATTTACAATGCCACCTATGGTGTGGATGCCGATGTGCACATAGCCCAGGATCTCAACGGTACCAGCTGGACCAGTCCTGAGCTTACCGCACCCGCAGGCGCTTACAATGCTAATATTGTGCTGAATGCGATCGGTACCACCGATAACAGTACTTTAAAAGTAACGGTGTATATAGACGGTGAACCCAAGAAATCCCAATCTGCCGGTCCCGGGAAGGGGTTAACGGTGAATCTAGGTTATAAGTTTTAAGCTTTTGGGGAATAGGGGGCGCGGATAGGCGCCCTCTTTTTTTACTGCAAAAGGTTTATTATTTCACCCACTACTTCCCAAACACCTCCTTCAATTTTTTATCCAGTTCCTCACTACTCCCAATCCAACGCCCAATGATACGCCCTTCCTTATCCAGCAATATCTTGGTTGGAAACGCCGCAAT